>Ga0334884_1005704_pt1 | contig 11703 bp, 9 predicted proteins | sample GraSluR1_MG_7_FD_207215 | JGI IMG/M metagenome (GOLD analysis project Ga0334884, IMG submission 207215) | Sludge microbial communities from methane-producing bioreactor in Wageningen University, Netherlands - Granular Sludge_12_05 R1 | ecosystem: Engineered > Bioreactor > Anaerobic > Unclassified...
TCCCCTGGAGGTGGGGCTGCCACCAGTCCGCCTCGCCCTTGTAGGAGTAGGATAAAAAGATGTCAAAGGAAGTCGCGCCGTCAACTCCCCGCCCCTCCGGCGTATAGCTCCATCCCAGGGTTCCATGTATCCAGGCGCCCCTCTCGTTGGAGGTGAGGTACATGTCGCATTCCAGCACAAGCCCCCCGGTGTAGTCGAAACTTCCCCGGGAGATTGCGCCGCTGTTGTACATGGTGTCTCCGTTGTTGTCGAAGGATGGCGGGGGAAGGCCCATCGAATCGCAGATCATGGGAAGGGGTTCTCCGAAGAGGGTCCAGTTTCGGGAGAGTGGCCCGGAAAAACACTCTTCAAACAGGATGCTTCCCAGGGTATGACCGGGGATCAGGGCCATCAGAAGGCAGGGAACTGCAGCGGCTGGAACTGCCCTCACGGTCACCACCTCCTCCTGTAGACCCGAACTTCCCTGATGCTGTGGGGGAGTGATACCGAACTTCCCCAGAGGTACACTCCGATGGAATCCGGCATTCGCATGCCCTCGGGGGTCTGGAAGAAGAGGCTGTCGTTAAGCAGGTACCTGACGCTTCCCCGGCAGGTTTCCATGGTAAGCCTCTGGGGAATGCCCCTTGTCAGCCAGCCCTGATCGGATTCCCTTCTTCCGGCGGATGAATCGTCACGGAGGCAGAGGGCTTCTATGCCTCTGTCATGGAAGTCGCCGGCCTTCGTGTATTCCCACCTCAACTGGTGCTGGGGCGTTGAAGCGGGATCAAGATGAAATGCGTTTATGTCCCTTTCGGTGAAACCCAGGGCAACCCAGTTGAGCCCGCCAACCGAGGGCAGATCCGGCACCAGGATCTCTGCGGAGACACTGAACCCCGGGGACATCTCGAAGCGTTCCCTGAGCAGCAGAGGAACTTCCTTAACATCCAGTGAGAATCCGCCGGCTGATGAGTCCGCACGGATGACAGGTGTGTAGTTGCGGTTTCTTCCCATAAGCCACACCGACTGGTCGAGAAAACCCTTGCCCCAGTTCTCGTACAGGATGTCCAGGCCCAGCTGCACGGAATCGGCCCAGACTCCGCCGGACGACACCCTGGCGATCAAGGCATCCCGCTCCCCCCTCAAGGCCGAAGTGTAACCCGCCACCAGAAAGGAGCCGTCCGCATCCATGTCCACCGAGCTTATCGAGGAACTGCCCCTGGTGATCAGCGAACTCTGCCAGACCATCTCCCCCCTGCTGTTCACACGGATGAGCCAGCCGTCAAGGGATCCGTCGCCAAAGGAACGGGAACCACCGGCCACGATGAACCCGCCATCGGGGAGGAGTTGAATCCGGTTTGCCCGGTCAAGCATTCCACCTCCGTGCACCCGCTTCCAGAGAAGCTCCATCTCGCCGGAGAACTTCATGAGCCAGAGGTCTCCGTTGCCGGGTCCGTACCTGTCTCCGGTCACGGCGACCAGAAGGCCCCCGTCATCGGTGAGGGCGGCGCAGGTGGCCTGTGAGAGCTCGTCTCCGAAAAGCACAGAGTTCAGTACATCCCCCCCCGGTGAGAGAAGCTCGATTCCGTTGGCCTTTGTAAAGTATTCGTGGTACACATGGAACGCTCCGCCGTCAGGAAGGGGAAGAAAGGCCACGCACTCCATCCTGTCCGGGATCGCGCGCCAGGTCATGCCGCCGTCCCCCGGATCGATCCGGATGATGTGGGTGGCATTGGACCGGGCCGTGTCGATCACGCGAAGCGTCAATGCAAGGGATATGGAGCCGTCGTGATTCCAGGCCAGTTCCCCCACATGGGGCTGTATCGCGTCGGGCCATTCTATGCGCTTCCGGGAGTCCCAGATCACCGTGCCAAGGCTGTCCAGCCTCACCGCTCTCACCCAGAAACCCTGGTACTCGAAGTCGGCGTATTCTCCGAAAGCTACAACAACCCCGTTGTCATCTGTTAAAAGAATCTTCGGCCCGCATTCCCCGGCCAGGGAATCGGACCAGTTCCAGAGCAGGGCGAGAGTGCTGTCGAAGCGGGCCACCCAGGCTTCGCTCCAGAAGCCCCAGTCCCAGGTGCCGGTGGCGAAAAAACCCATGTCCCCCGCGGCGGCCACATCAGTGGCGTAGTTCCATGAGTCGGTGCCTCCGGCGACCAGGCTGAAAAGAAGCCCCGAGGGTTCGGAGAGGGCTTCCCGCCTGCCGAGCAGCAGAATCGCTGCAAGCGCCGCTGCTGCCAGTCCAAGTATGGGAAGAAACACCTTTCCTGAACCGGTTGAACCACCGGAAGCGGAAGCACTTTGAGCCGGTTCCCCGGAGTCTGACCGGGATACGGCGTTTTTGACCGCCGCGACAATGCTCCGGGTATCCAGGCGTTTTCCGCCGGCCACACCCTCCAGCCACTGGTGCGAGTTGGTGAAATAGCGCAGTCCCTTGGAGATGTCAGAGCCGTCGAGGCGAATGGGAATAATGGGTACCTTCAGATTGGTGGCGATGTCCAGCTCGTTCCGAACCTGCCTTGATTCATTGGCGTTCCCGGTGAAGAGCAGCACCATTACCGAAGCGCCGGCGATGGCGTCGTATATGGTTTCGGCCCAGTCCGAACCCGGGGCGATATCCCTGTGGGAAACCCAGCATGGTATGCCTTCGGACTCGAGATGATTCAGGATTTTTTCGGCGATTTCCCTGTCCAGGCTGGAATGGCTCACGAATACCCGTTGAGACCCGATATCGCTACCCAGAAGAACACCCCTCTTTGAAGCCGGTTTCCCATCACCCCCAATAAACAACATCAATTGCAGTATACGGGGAAAGTGCACTATAAAGCAAGCCCGGGCAACCCGCCATATCTCCCTTTGCTTTGGCGTTTTCAACCGATATTTTTCAGCCAGCACGAAAAGGGGGAAATCATGGCGTTTTGGAGTGTCAACAAGGGTTTGACGGGCTTTTTTGTTTTGATGGGCTTACTGATGATCATTATCGGGTTCATAGTCGCTCCTGAATCCAGAACCGATGACGGACACCCCCTGAACATTTTTTTGTGGGGATTCGGAAGCTTCTGGATACTGTTCAGCCTTGGCACAGCGCTCGTGGTAAGGCAAATGACCGTTAGAAGGATGCGGAGGCTGTCAACATGGCTTCCGGGAAAAGCCAGGGTGCTCAGCGCGTCGGAAACCGGCACCTACATCAACAACATGCCCAGGATCCGATTCACCCTGGAAGTCACCTGCGACGCCCACGGGGTTTATCAGACCGAACACCGTGAAGTCGTCTCCCTGCTACACCTGGCTTCCTACGCAGAAGGAACCACCCATGAAGTCCGGGTGAACCCCGACAATCCGAAGAACATCGTGTTCGCCAACTGACCCTAAAGCTCCATCCGTTTCAGGGCGTGGTTCGCCGTTGAGTAAAGAGCCGCGGTAACCACCACGAGCCCTGCCAGAGCCGCCAAGTCCTGCCTTCCCGTCATCAGGGCGCGGGGTGCGCTCATGAGGTACAACGGGGAGATGTGCCTCAGGGGCGCGATGAACCCCAGGGCAGTCACCACCACAGTTGTTCCAAGGGAGGCCAGAAGGGCCATTACCCTGTCCCGGAGAAGGGTGGAGAAGAGTGTGGTGAGGGCGAACACCGCCACAATCACCAGGGCGGCCTGGGGCCACGCCCTCAGAATGAACCAGGGGATACCGTCGCCCCTCGACAACCATGAAGTCGCCAGAAGGATCATGGTGGAAGCCAGGCTTGTCAGGGAAAGTGAGATGGCGCCTGCGGCGAACTTCACAGCGAGCAGTTTGCCCCTGGTTACAGGCCGGCTCAGCAGGCATGCCAGAACGCCGTTCTCCCGTTCCCGGGCAATGATGCCCATGCCCCAGATCATGGCCAGGACAAGCATGGTCTGGGAGTGGTTCTTGCCCCACCAGTTGCCCCAGAGGTAGATCCTGTAATCTCCCATCTGGGTGGTTATGGTTTCGGCCCAGCGTTCCGGCGCATCCATCTCCATGAACACGTCCCGGACCCAGTCGAACAGCAGGGGAAGGCTGACAGCGATTGCGGCCATCACCCCCAGGGAAACCAGGAGTTTCACCCGGCTCTCCAGAAACTCCTTCCTTGCCAGAGCTTTAATCTGTTTCATTGTTTATCCCCCTCGGAACGGGCCAGGAAGATGTCTTCCAGGCTCAGGTCCAGCACCTCGACGGCGAAGGGGTTGTGCCGGTGGATCTGAGCCAGAAGGTCTTCCGTATCGCCGGATACGGTGAGCAGGAATGCCCTTCCCTCGCTCCGGACGGAAATCACCGCGGGATGGTTTTCCACCTCCGGGGGAAGGCCGCCCTGGGGCGCCACCCTCACCTTCTTCTCGGTGTTCTTTATGTGCTCCATGGAGCCGGTGAGAATCGCCTTGCCGTGGTTCATCAGCACAACCGTGTCTGCGGTGCGTTCAACTTCGGACAGATTGTGGCTGGAAAGCAGTACGGTCTGGCCCCGGTCCGCCACCTCCGCCAGAATGTTCCGCATGAACTCTCTCCGCATCACCGGATCCAGCCCGGATACCGGTTCGTCCAGTATCAGCAGATCGGGCCTTGGGGAAAGGGCCAGAATCAGCGCCAGCTGGCCCGTCATGCCCCTGGAAAGCTCTCTGACCTTTCTGGTCGGGGGAAGGTTGAAGTCACTCAGAAGCCGGTTTTGCAGTTCTTTGTCCCAGGTTTCGGAAATGCCCTGAAAGAGTTCGAGAACCCGCTTCACCGTAAAGCCCGGGGTGAACGCCCGGTTCTCGGGAACATAGCCCACCCGCCTTCTGATCAGAAGCGAGTGCTGCCGGGTATCCATGCCGAGAACGCTCAGGCTGCCACGGTCCTGCGCCGCAAGGTTCAGCATCAGCCGTATCGCGGTGGTTTTCCCCGCGCCGTTGGGTCCCAGAAGGGCGGTGATGCTTCCCCTTTCTACCCTGAAGGTCAGGCCCGACAGGGCTTTCACCTCTCCGAAACTCTTGTGGACATCAACGGCCTCGATGGCGGCCCGGTCTGTCATTGCTCTGTTTCCTCACTTTCCGTGGGTCGGCCCAGAACCCTGCGTTCCACCAGCCGCAGAAGTTCCTCGTCGCCAATGCCCATTCTTCCTGCTTCCGTCAGGAGCAGGTCAAGTTCCGACTGCAGGGGTTCCGGTCTTGTGGAACTTCCCTTCCCGATGAAGGTGCCGGCGCCTCTCCGGGTTTCCACGATGCCCCTTTCCTCAAGCTCCCGGTAGGCCCGGGCCACTGTGTTGGGGTTCACCGCGGCGCTTACCGCCAGTTCCCGCACCGCGGGCAGCCTGTCTCCGGGACGGAGGGTGCCCCGTTCAACCCCGCCCTCCACCTGCCGGATGATCTGCAGGTAGATGGGAAGTGCAAGGGAGGGGTTTATCCGGAACCACATGACCCGTCTCAGATCTTGACGGCGGTGCCGTAGGCGATGATCTCCGCCGCGCCGCTGGTGACGGTGCTGGTGGAGAAGCGGACGCCGATAATCCCGTTTGCCCCCAGTGTTTTCGCTTCAGCGATCATTTTGTCCAGGGCTTCTTTTCGTGCCTCGGCGATCAGGGCGGCGTACTCCCTGACCTCGCCGCCGAAGAGCTTTCTGACCTCGGCCACGATATCCTGCCCCAGGTGCCTGGCCCTCATGCAACTGCCCTGAACAAGACCCAGAACCCTGTAATCGGTGTTGATGTTTACGGTGGTCATAAGCATTGCGCGCCTCCTTGTACGAATGTACTAATACACTGGTACAAACATGGCGCATTTCTTAGCAGAACGCAAGGGGAAGAAGGGGCTGCCTTATCTTCGGTATACCCCGAGTACTTTCATGACCTCATCCATGACCAGGATGACCGCAGCAAGGGCGGTGATCATGCCCCAGTTTCCAGGGGAGAGGGCCGAGATGCCGAAGATTGCCTGGCCTGCGGCGGTCTGGGTGGCCACCACCTGCAGGGCCACCGCGGTCAGGATTCCGCCCCACAGCCACATGTTGCTGAAGAGCCCGATGGAGAACAGCGATGAGGAAGATGACCGGGCGTTCAGGGCATGGAACCACTGAAACGCCGCCAGAACCCCGAATGCCATGGTTCTCGCGTGAACCTCTCCGCCGTTATGAAGCTCCCGGGCGAAGAGCCACAGGGTGCCCGCGGCCATGACCGGTGCCAGGATGAGAATCCTTCGAAGGTGGGCCTTGTCCAGTATTCCCTCCCGGGGGGAACGGGGAGGGAACTTCAGAACATTACGGTGCCGGGGTTCGATGCCCAGGGGTATGGTGCAGGCGCCATCGGTGACCAGGTTGATCCAGAGAATCATAATCGCGGTCAGGGGAAGGGGAAGCCCTATCGCCAGTGCGGCGACCAGGGTGAGTATCTCCCCGAGATTGGTGGTGACAAGAAAAAAGATGACTCTGCGCAGATTGGAGAAGATGGAGCGCCCTTCCTCCACCGCATGAACGATAGTGGCGAAATCGTCGTCGGTGAGGATCATGTCCGAGGCTTCCCGGGCAACCTCGGTGCCGGATTTGCCCATTGCCACTCCGATGTCGGCGCCCTTCAGGGCCGGGGCGTCGTTAACCCCGTCTCCGGTCATGGCCACTATGTGTCCCCGGCGTTTCAGGGACTGAAGGATTCTGAGCTTGTGTTCCGGTGAGACCCGGGCGTAAACGCCGATTTCCTCTACAAGAGCGTCCAGTTCATCGTCGGTCAGTTCGTCCAGCTCAGCGCCGGTAATCACCCGTTCCCCGTGGCGGGTGATACCCGTTTCCCTGGCGATGGCCGACGCGGTCTCACCGTGGTCACCGGTTATCATCACCACACGGATGCCGGCCCCCTGGGCGTCGGCCACGGCGGGTATCGCCTCGGGCCGGGGAGGGTCTACCATTCCCCACAAGCCCACGAAAACCATTCCATGCTCCGTGTCCCGCCGATCAAGAGCTTCGGTTCCGTCGAGCATGCTCTTCATGGCGCCGGCAACCACCCGAAGCGCCTGTTCCCCGAAGGATTTGATGGTCTCTTCTATGGTGTTCCTGTATTCGTCCGTCATTTTTTCCGGCGTGCCGTTCACCAGAACCCTGTCGCAGAAGCCGAGAATCCTGTCGGGAGCGCCCTTCACATATGCCGTCAGGTTCCGGGGAGATTCGGAACGGTGGAGGGTGGCCATGTACTTGTGCTCGCTCGCGAAGGGAATCTCCGCCACCCTGGGGTGGTCACGGCGAAGCAGTTCCCCGTTCGGCCCAGCACCGCCGGAGGCGATGAAGATCGCTGCTTCCGTTGGGGATCCGGTGGTTTCGCCGCTTTCCTTCACGAATTCCGAGTTGTTGCCCAGCACTCCCAGCTTGAGAAGGCTTTCCAAGTCGGTTCCATGAACACCATCACTTCGACGGGCTTCCGTTTCCGTAACGCCGGAGGACCCGGTAAGGGTCCAGAGACGGGTTACTGTCATCTCGTTCCGGGTGATGGTGCCGGTCTTGTCGGTGCAGATAACCGTGGTGGAGCCCAGGGTTTCCACCGCGGGGAGGCTGCGGATGACGGCGTTTCTTTTCGCCATCCTCTGCACGCCCAGGGCAAGCGTTACGCTGATAACCGCCGGAAGCCCCTCGGGTATCGCGGAAACCGCCACCGCCACCGCGAACATGGCCATGTCCACCCAGGGGTGGCCCGCAAGAAGGCCAAGAAGAAAAACCAGAGCTGCCATGCCGACACCAGCGGCGCCGAGAATTACTCCCAGCCGGGACAACCGTTCCTGCAGGGGCGTCTGCCGCTTCTCCGTTCGTCTTACCGTTCCGGCGATGCGGCCCAGGGCTGTGTCCATGCCGGTTTCCACCACCACCGCCCGGCCCCGTCCGGCGGTGATCGCCGTGGACATCCAAACCATGTTGTTCCGGTCACCCAACTGTGTTTCCGAAGAAAGCGCGCCCCGTTCCTTGGCAACCGGCTCGCTTTCACCGGTGAGGGCCGACTCGTCCGCATGAAGCTCACTGCTTTCGATCACCCTGGCATCAGCCGGCACACGGTCTCCCGTTTCCAGAAGAAGGATGTCGCCGGGCAGAACATCAGTTGAGGAGACGGTTTCCGGCTTCCCATCCCTCAGAACCCGGGCATGGGGAACCGTCAAGTCCTGCAGGGCTTCGATGGCCCGGTCGGCCTTCCATTCCTGAGTGGCTCCCAGGATGGTGTTAAGAAGAACAACGACCCCGATAACCGCCGCGTCCAGAGTGTGGCCCGTGGCAAGGGAAAGAACCGCGGCGCCGGCGAGAAGATAGATCAGAGGGTTCCTGACCTGAAGAAGAAGAATCCGGAAAACCGTTGTTCCATCCGGCGCTTCCAGAGTGTTTTTACCGAACTGCGCCAGCCGGTGCGGGATTTCACTGCTGGTAAGCCCCTGTTCACCGGATCCGAGCTTAAGCCAGAGTTCCTCCTCATTCAAGGCGTGCCATGTGATTCGGGGTGTCGGGTTCATATTCGATTCCTTCAGCGGCCTGCCCCGGCCTCCCATACGATCTCGCCGTCTATGACGGTAAGCACGCATTTCGAAGAGGCATCCCAGGGCATTCTGGTCCACAGGCCAAGGTCCGCGTCCTTGCCCTTTTCAATGCTTCCCACCCGGTGGGAAATACCGAGAACTTCCGCGGGGCGGATGGTGATGGCGGCCAGGGCGAGATCCTCCGCCATTCCGTCCCGGATGGCCCATCCCGCGCAGTTGGGCAGATACTGGATGGGGATGACCGGGGCGTCGGTGGAGATCGAGACCGGAATCCCCGCGTCTGCCAGTATGCCGGGGGTGGTGAAGGTAAGCTCCCTCAACTCCACCTTGCTTCGATGAGTGGGGCTTGGACCCACCTGACACCGGACACCGCTGTTTTTCAGATGGTCCACTATCAGGTGGCCTTCCGTGGTGTGCTCCAGGGTTATCTCGTATCCGAACTCCCTGGCGATCCGAAGGGCGGTGACCATGTCAAAGGCGCTGTGGGCGTGGCATCTCAGGGGTTGCCTTCCCTCCAGAACCTCCAGCATGGCCTCCATGTTCAAATCACGATCAGGGTGTTTGTCGGGCTCTTTCGCCATTTTGTCACGGTAGGCAAGGGCTTTTACCCAGGCCTCCCGGAGAACCAGGGCGGTTCCCATCCTGGTACTGGGGCACTTCTTCTGATCACCGTAGACCCTTTTCGGATTTTCTCCGAAAGCCGCCTTGAGCCCGGGACGGGCGTTCTCCACCAGCATGTCGTCCAGAATTACGCCCCTGGGTTTCAGAACGCAACCCATCCCTCCAACCACATTCGCGCTGCCGGGCAGAACGCAGAGAGTGGTTATAGCGTACCTTCTGGCGTCTTCAAAGGCCGGGTCCCGGGGGTTGATCCCGTCCATGGCCCGAATGGCGGGCATTATCGGCGCGGTGGCTTCGTTGCCGTCGTAGCCCATGTCCCCCGAACCCTCGCCGAAGTTGCCGACATGACAGTGGGCGTCGATGAAACCCGGGAAGAGATGCTTTCCCCTGCCCTGAATCACTCTGAACCCCGGAGGGACAATCTTTTCTTCCCCGGTGTATGTGATGGTATTGCTTTCCACCAGCACCGTGCCTCCGCGGATGACCCCCCCGGTCACGGTGTGGATGGTGGTATTCCGGATCGCCAGCTTCATTGGCACCCCCCTGAAAGAATGTGAACTCCTTTGTTCTACCTGGCAACCACCATTCTCGTGGTCTGTGTCATGCCTTCCAGTTGAGCCCTTACAAGGTAGACACCGGAAGAGAGCCCGGAAACGTTTATCGTTTCACCGCTTCCGTGGAGAACCATTCTGCCTGAGATGTCGTACACGCTTACCTGGGTGGGGGCCGCCCCGTTGAGTGCCAGGCTCACAGTGCCGGAAGCGGGGTTTGGTGTGGCGGTGAGGATGGAAGGAATCGGGTTCTGATCCTCTATGCCCAGCCAGTCCGTCATGGCGGCCTGGACCGTGAATGCCAGGGACGCACGGACGCACTCGGTTCCGAAGGGCCAGTACTGCTCGTAGTTGGCCAGTATGTCCGTTTCCTGGTGGTAGAAGGGGTTCTGGTTAACCGCCGCCTCGATGCCGAGCAGAGCGGCGAATCCGTTCTGCCAGAACGACGCGTGGTCGCTGTATGTGGTGCCGGGAGAGTAGACGACATTGACGTCGAGTTCGGGTACATGGGCGGCTGCCACTTCTCCGAACATAGCGGCTATGAACGAGGACTGGTTGTTGAAGGGAACGAAAAGGGCCCTGTTGCTTTCCGGGCCGAAGAGGATCATGTCGATGTTCATCACCGCCACAATGTTCTCGCCGGCGGAAGCGGCGTTCTGGGCGTAATAGGCGCTGCCTATGAGGCCCAGTTCCTCGGCGCCGAAAGCAACGAAGCGCACCGTGTTGGGAAACTGGTACTGACTCAGTATCCTGGCCGCTTCAAGCACAGTGGCCACGCCGCTGGCGTTGTCATCGGCACCGGGGGCAAAGTTGAAGGGATCTACATATGTGATGGCGTCGAGGTGGCCCACTATCAGCACGATGCCCGGGTCATCCAGGGTGCCCGGCAACTCGGCGTGAACATTGGAGGACTGGTATGTGTTTCCGTAGAATGTAAAATCGAATGTATCAACAGATACCGACTGAAGGTTGTAGGATTCGAACTTGTCCGCCACCCAGAGGGCGCTCTGGAAGTACTGGGGCGTCATACAGAGCCTGGTCTCGAAGTCTTCAAGGGCCTGAATGTGGGCCCTGATGCTGTCTTCATTCACCTGTTCGATAATCTCGTCGATGAGCCCCGGGTCTCTGGTAACCGGCAGGGGAACGGCGGGCAGAAATGCCCGGTGACTGTAGGGACGGAGTGGGGCAATGTGCTGAATGCCGGGGTGCGCCGCTATCGGAAGAGGGGCGGTGGGGCGGAAAAGAACAACACCGTTCCGGGAGAGGAGAACCGTTCCCGGAATATCGGCCAGGGAATTCGGGCTGGAAAGATGGGCGATGTAAAGCCCCTGGGCGCTTTCCGCTATGGTTTCACCCCATGACGATGGGGCTTCAGCCACAAACCAGTCCCGCTCGACAAAGTAAACGGTAACGTCTGTATCCAACGGGAGGATATCCCTTACATCCCTTTCCACAAGGACCAGGGCTCCGGCAAAAACCGCCGAAGCAGCGAGAATCACGGTGAGCAACGATTTCATTGGTTTCCTTTCGGGGTTTGACAAATACAATATACCTTTTTTTCAGAATGGTTTCACACCCTTGACTTACCCAAAAAAAGTATGAATGTACCCTCTATGAGTACGAATCCCAATGAACTCCTTGGTGAGTGTCTCTTTGGCAAGGTTCGAAGGCAGATCCTTTCCACCCTCATGCTTCACAGCGAGCGCTCGTTTTATGTGCTGGAGCTGATACGCCTTCTTCAGTGCGGCAGGGGAGCGGTTCAGCGTGAACTGACCAGGCTCGCCCGGGCCGGAATCGTTCTCAGGGTTCGCCGGGGAAACCAGATTCACTTCCGGGTCAATCCGGAGTGCCTTATCTACAGGGAACTGCGTTCCATTTTTTCCAAGACTACGGGTCTGGTCGAGGCTCTCGAGGCCATTCTCGAACCGGTAAGTTCCGAACTGGGAATCGTTTTCATTCACGGTGAGTACGCCGCGGGAACCGCCGGAGACGGCACCCCGATAAGGCTGGCGGTCATCGGGGATTCCCGCTGCGGCAAACTTTCCGATTGCGTTCGGGCCTTTCAC
>Ga0334884_1005707_pt1 | contig 11695 bp, 10 predicted proteins | sample GraSluR1_MG_7_FD_207215 | JGI IMG/M metagenome (GOLD analysis project Ga0334884, IMG submission 207215) | Sludge microbial communities from methane-producing bioreactor in Wageningen University, Netherlands - Granular Sludge_12_05 R1 | ecosystem: Engineered > Bioreactor > Anaerobic >...
GTTCATTTGGCTACCTCCCTTTCTTTTAGTCGTGGTGTTCCTGCACCACTGTTAAGATCCAAGAAAGATGGTAGCCTTTTAACTGTCTGTCGGGCAAGGCCGTTCTATAACATAGTCACTCAAGCCGGTTTTAGAATTCCCACTTCATCCCGTCCCGGGCCGCTATCACGTTCACCGCTGTTTCCCTGGACAGTCTCCGTGCCGCGCGCCATGGGCCCTCGTTGATGATATGCATGCCGAAATGGGTAAGGATGGCCGTTTCGGGGCGTACCTTTTCAATGATGGCCCTCACGTCGTTCAGGGCCAGGTGCTCGACGATCTCATGGTTCTCGATGGGCTTCTGACGCAGGACATTGATGATGAGATGGTCGGCCCGGTAATGGTCAGCCAGTTCGGGGAAAAACCTTGTATCGGAGATGAGCCCGATGGTCTTGTTGAGATGGAAGAAGAGACCGTAGGTTTCAACGGGATGCCTGTGCCTGACGGGCGTTCGAAAGGTTATGTCCCCCAGGGTATACTCCCCGCCCTCCTGAAGGACAACTATGTTGTCGAGATACTTGCCGGCGAAATTGAAGACCACCGGATCACCCGACAGTGCATCCGCCGGGCAAAAAAGGGTTCCCCTCTTCCTGAAGCCGCCGTCTGCCATGGCTTCGATGAGGATATTGATGTCGTTGGCGTGGTCCATATGCCTGTGGGTTATGACGATCCCGTCGAGCCGGGTGGGGTCGTAGTCCTCTTTCGCCGACCGGATGCGGACAATGGCCCCCGGTCCCGGGTCGATATAGAGGTTTGTCTTCCTGTAATTCAGCCACAGGCCACCCGTCGCTCGAAGCTGCTTGAGCGCCACGAACCGGGCGCCCCCGGTCCCGAAAAACTTTATCGATCCTTCCATGGTCGGTACCTTCCCTGCTGTGCGTCTTCGGGGTATTCTCTCGGCGCGTATTCAAATTGGTGTCGCCTCTATTCTAGAGAAGGAGCGGAGCATTGTCAATTTGCCTCCTTAAGGTTCGTGAGCCGTGCCACTGCGTAAAACCTGACTCTTTCCCAATGTTTTCTCAAATTTATGGTGGTTTATCTCATAGATTTGTGTTCTAATAGAACAATCAATAACAAAATGTGTCGTGCTTGTACCATTGCGTAATCCAATAACTAAGACAGAGGGGTTATAAGGAGGACCTTTGATGAAAATCACGATCAACGGAAAAACTTGTGAGGCCGTGGAGGGGCAGACAGTCCTCGAAGTGGCGAGAGCTAACGGGTTTTACATCCCCACGCTGTGCTATCTGGCAGATCTGACCCCCACAGGGGCGTGCCGCATCTGCGTGGTGGAGGTCGAGGGTATGCGTAACCTTGTGGCTTCCTGCTCCGCACCGGCAACGGAAGGTATGGTTGTCAGGACAGATACGGAGCGGGTTCTGGCTGCCCGGCGTTTTATTGTCGAGCTCCTGGTATCATGCCACCCCCTGGATTGCATGACATGCGAGAAAACAGGGGACTGCACCCTTCAAAACCTGGCGTACGAACTGGGGGTAACGGGGTCCCCGATGGAAGGGGAGAAATACGACTATCCCGTCGACTATTCAAACCCCTTTATCGTGAGGGATTACAACAAGTGCATCCTGTGCCTCAAATGCGTGCGGGTCTGCAACGAGGTCCAGGGTATCGAGGCGATCAAGACCATCCAGCGCGGCTTCGATACAAAGGTGGCAACCGCCTATGACACGCCCCTTCAGGACAGCAATTGCGTGTTCTGCGGACAGTGTGTGCAGGCCTGCCCGGTGGGGGCCCTGACGGAGAAGAAAGCGAAAGGCCTGGGACGTGCCTGGGAAACAAGGAAGGTTCGCACCACCTGCCCTTACTGCGGTGTCGGCTGCCAGCTGGAACTCCACCTCAAGGGCCAGCAGATAGTCAGGATAACGGCGGTTGAGGACGGGGCGCCAAACAAGGGAAGACTCTGTGTGAAGGGACGCTTCGGCTACGATTTCATCTACTCGGGAGATCGTCTGACGACACCGCTCATACGCGAGAACGGATCCTTTCGGGAGGCATCGTGGGATGAAGCCCTCGACCTCGTGGCCGGCAAGTTCAAACAGATAATCGCGGAGAACGGCCCCGACGCCATAGCAGGCGTCAGCTGTGCCCGAAGCATCAACGAAGACTCCTACCAGATGCAAAAACTCTTTCGCGCGGTGATCGGCACGAATAACATCGATCACTGCGCCCGAACCTGACACGCGCCAACCGTCGCCGGTCTGGCGCAATCATTCGGTTCCGGAGCAATGACAAATTCTTTTGGCGAATTCGCTGACGCAAAGATGTTTCTCTGCATCGGCACGAATATGACCGAGGCTCATCCTGTGGCGGCGACGTTCCTGAAGAACGCCCTGCGCAAGGGAGCAAAGCTTGTCGTCGTGGATCCCCGCAGGCAGCCTCTCGCAAAACTGGCCGACATCTACTGCCAGATCAAGGTCGGCAGCGATATCGCCTTCCTCAACGGTCTCATGTACGTCATCATCAACGAAAACCTGTACGACAAGGACTTTGTCGAGAACAGGTGCGACAATTTCGAGGCCCTCAAGGCAAAGATAATGGAGTACCCGCCCGAACGGGCCGCCGAGATATCCGGCGTGGACGTGGAAACGATCCGCAAGGTCGCCCACATGCTCGCCACGACAAAACCCGCCATGCTCTGCTACACGCTCGGTATCACCGAGCACACCACGGGCAAAGACAACGTGATGAGCACGGCCAATCTCCAGCTTCTTCTCGGAAACATGGGAATGCCCTCCGCCGGCGTCAACCCCCTGCGCGGCCAGAACAATGTCCAGGGCGCCTGCGACATGGGCGCGCTGCCCAACGTCTTCCCCGGTTACCAGAAGGTCATCGACCCGGCAGCGCGGGAGAAGTTCGAGAAGGCCTGGAACGTCAAGAAACTCCCCGAGAACAATGGCATGATGATGCCCCAGATGATGGAAGCCCTCGTCGACAAGAAGATCAGGGCGTTCTATGTATTCGGAGAGAATCTGGCCAACACCGAGCCCGACATCCGCAAGGTCGAGCACGAACTCTCCTCCGCGGAATTCCTTGTCTGCCAGGACATCTTCCCTACGGAGACGACACGCTTCGCCCATGTCATCCTGCCGTCGGCATCGTGGTGCGAGGATGACGGGACCTTCACGAGCAGCGAAAGAAGGGTGAGCCGTGTCCGCAAGATCAAGAACCCCCCCGGCGACGCAAGACCCAACTGGTGGATATTCAAGGAGATAGCCAGGAGAATGGGGCAGGAGTGGACATCGAACAGTGGACCCGAGATATGGGACAACGAGGTGTCTGTCCTGGCTCCGGCACTCGGAGGGGTCAAGTACAGCCGCATCGAGAACGACGGACTCCAATGGCCCTGCCCCAACACGGACCACCCGGGAACAGCCTTTCTCCATCGCGACGGCGTGTTCACCCATGGCAAAGGAATATTCAATCCCGTCGACTGGAAGGCGCCGGCGGAGGTTCCCGACAGGGAGTACCCCTTTGTCCTCAGCACGGGCCGCAGGCTCTACCAGTACCATACAAGGACCCAGACGGGTCGCTCGGGGCTCGATTTTCTCATGCCCGAAGAAACCGCCGATATCTCCATTGCCGATGCCGAAAAACTCGGCATCAAGCCCGAAGAACGCATTAAGGTGCGGTCCCGGCGTGGAGAGGTGGAGGTCAAGGCCAGGGTCACCGCAGAGGTGCCCCCCGGCATGGTCTGGATGTCCTTCCATTTCAGGGAGGCGTCGGCAAACTGGCTGACCAACGCGGTGTACGACCCGGTGACTCTCACCGCGGAGTACAAGGCGTGTGCCGTTACACTGGAAAAGATCTAGAACAATGCGAACAACATAGCGGTCACGGCCGTCATGAAAATCCTCGAAGCCCCCGAAATCCACCCCTCGGGGGCTTTATTCTTTCATGCATGGTGCGGGGTCCGTTGTCTTCAGACCTTGCGCGCCCGGGGTGAATGTGTCATTCTATAGGCACAACAAAAATGAGGAGGGGGTTATGGAAACAAGAGATTTTTCAGCCGTCATCGATCTGGCGATATTAAAGGAGGAGGAGGCTTACGACTTTTATATGGAGCTTATGAACATGGTCGATGACAGGGCCGCCAAGGATGCACTGCAGGTCGTCGCCGGTGAGGAAAAGAAACACAGGGAGTTTCTGGTGAACTACCGCGACAAGGGTTACGGCGATACGGGCCTGAGGATGACATCCGTCGTCGACTATAAGATAGCGGAACATCTCGAGGTACCTGAGCCCAAATCCGGCATGGAAAGCAAGGACGTCTTCCTCATAGCGGCCCATCGCGAGAAGAGCGCTCACGAATTCTACCTCGGGCTTGCTTCCATTCATCCGGCGGGACCGACAAAGGACATGCTCCTGCAAATGGCTCAGGAAGAGCTGAAACACAAGGAGAAGATGGAATACTATTACGCTAACGCCGCTTTCCCGCAGACGTCCGGCGGGTAAGAACAGGGGGCACCCATCCCTTCAGAGAGCGCCGGGTACATAGCACGAGAAAGCCCTTGGATCTCATCGAATTTGCCATATTTGAGTCCTGGTTCGGCACCATCTCCGTCGTAAAGAGAGAGGGCCGGATCGTACGTCTCGATCTTTCGGAGAACGATATGTACCAGGAACACCGCGCCGTACTGAAACGCTTTCCCGACGGTGTGGAGTCGGACCAATCATTCAAGACGGTACGGACCCTTCTCCATCGGTACCTCAAAGGACAGCCTGTGGATTTCCGTGATGTCGAGATCGACATATCGGACCTGTCGGCGTTCACACAGAGGGTCCTGGAAGAGCTTCGCAAGATCCCCTATGGCGAAACGAGAAGCTATCTCGACATCGCGAGATGCGCCGAGGGCCCCTCGGGGGGGCGGGCCGTCGGCCAGGCGGTCAAGAGGAACCCTATTCCCATCATCGTCCCCTGCCACAGGGTCATCCGCCACGACGGCTCCCTGGGGGGATTCAGTCTGGGGGAAAAGATCAAGAAAAGGCTTCTTTTTCTTGAGGGTGTCAAGAAGACCTGGTCGGTCTAGACAGAGATGGCAGGAAAAGCGGAAGGCGGCCGGCCCGGCCGGCCCTACCTTGTGACTCTGGAGATCGGAAGTCTCGAAACACTTTTTGCGGCCGTCCCCTCCCCGCCCGACTGTTCCCTGGCAGCTTCGAGGTAACGCTTCAGGAAGAGACCGGTATAGCTCTTCTTCACAGACATGATGTCTTCGGGGGTCCCCTGAGCGATGATCGTCCCTCCCCGTCCGCCGCCCTCGGGACCGAGATCGATTATGTAGTCGGCGCTCTTTATTACATCGAGATTGTGTTCTATGACGACCACCGTGTTGCCCCGCTCCACAAGTTCGTTGAGGACGTGGAGAAGCTTCTCGATATCGACGAAGTGCAGCCCCGTCGTCGGTTCATCGAGGATATAGAAGGTCTTTCCCGTGTCCCGTTTGGAAAGCTCGCGGGAGAGTTTGATCCTCTGGGCCTCCCCGCCGGAAAGGGTGGTCGCCGCCTGGCCCAGGCGGATATACCCCAGACCCACCTCGAAGAGGACCTTGAGCTTGGCCTTGATATGGGGATGGGCGTCGAAGAACTCCATCGCCTGCGTGACCGTCATCTCCAGGATATCGGCTATGCTCTTTCCGCGATAGAGGATCTCCAGCGTGTCCCGGTTGTAGCGCTTCCCCTTGCATGCCTCGCAGACTATGTAGACGTCGGGGAGGAACTGCATCTCTATCTTGACGAAGCCCTCTCCGGCGCAGGTCTCGCACCGGCCGCCCTTGACGTTGAAGCTGAACCTGCCCTCCCTGTATCCCCTCATGCGCGATTCCGGAAGCTTTGAAAAAAGCTCACGGATGTGTGTGAAGATACCCGTGTAGGTGGCGGGGTTGGACCTTGGGGTCCTTCCTATGGGTGACTGGTCGATGTCGATGACGCGGTCGACGGCCTCGAACCCGTTGATACCGTCAGATTCACCCACCCTTTCTTTCGATCTATACAGCTTCTGTTTTAGTGAGGGATAAAGGGTATCGACGACAAGGGTGCTTTTGCCGGAACCGGAGACGCCGGTCACGGCGGTAAAAGCCCCGAGCGGTATGGCAACGTCGATATTCTTCAGGTTGTTCGCCCGGGCACCCATTACCGTGAGAAAACCCCGCGGCTGCCTCCTCGCGGCCGGCCCTTCTATGGAACGGCGTCCCGATACATAAAGGCCCGTTACCGAATCGGGATGCATCTTCAGCTCCGCGGGGGTTCCCTCAAAGACAAGGTAACCACCTGTCTCACCGGCACCGGGACCGAGATCGACGACATAGTCGGAGGAAACGATCGCGTCGTAATCGTGTTCGACAACGATGACGGTATTGTCGAGATCGCGGAGTCGCCGCAGCGTTTGCAGGAGTCTGTCGTTGTCTCTCTGGTGAAGCCCGATGCTGGGTTCATCGAGCACGTAGAGCACACCCGTCAGGCCCGAACCTATCTGGGTGGCAAGGCGGATCCTTTGCGATTCACCGGAGGACAGTGTGGCGGAATTCCGGCTCAGACTGATATACTCGAGACCGACATCCAGGAGGAACTTCAGGCGCGATGTTATCTCCTTGAGTATCGTCCGGGCGATCTCCTGTTCTTTCCCGGAAAGCTCCACCCTGTCGAAAAAGCCAAGACATTCCTCAATTGTCATCCTGGATATCTCGAAGATGTTGAGACCGCCCACCTTCACCCAGAGCATTTCCTTTCTGAGCCGGGCCCCTTCACATTCGGGACAGGGGATGAGATTGATGAACCTCTCCAGTTTTTCCCGCTCGTAGAAGTCGGAGCCTTCATAGTCCTTCTGAAGCTCGCCGATAACGCCCGCGAATGGCCTCTGGCTGAAGCTCCGGCGTCCGCCGTGATCATAGAAGAACTCTATCTCCTCGCCCTTCGAACCGAAGAGGATGGCGTCCCGCACGTCTTTCGGGAGGTCCTTGAAAGGTTTCCTGATATCGATACGGTAGTGTTTGACCAGGGCCTCGAGGAAGGGAAGGAAATGAACGGGATTCTTCTCGGCCCATGGCACGACCGCCCCGTCACGGAGTGAAAGGTCCTGGTTGGGGACAACAAGGGCGGGGTCGAAATACTCCTTGACGCCCAGACCCGCGCACGCCGGACAGGCCCCGTAGGGATTATTGAAAGAGAACATCCGCGGAGCGATCTCGGGGTAGCTGATACCGCAGTCAGGACAGGCGAACTTCTCGCTGAAGACGCGCGACTGGCTGCCGGCTTCGACCTTCACGAGCCCGCCTGCGCGGGAAAGGGCCAGTTCCACCGCCTCGAAGAGCCTGCGCTCCACGCCCTCCCGGATGGTGATCCGGTCGACGACCACCTCAATCTCGTGTTTCCTGTTTTTGTCGAGCTCGATATCGTCCGCCAGGTCCATGATCCTGCCGTCGATCCTGACCTTCGTGAAACCATGCTGCCTGAGCTCGTCGATCTCCTTGCGGTACTCCCCTTTTCTGCCCCGGACGATGGGGGCGAGGATGGTGAGGCTCTCCCCTTTGCCGAGGGCGAGGATCGCGTCGACGATCTGGGGGGCGTGCTGGCTTTTTATCTCCTTGCCGCAGCCGTAGCAGAAAACGTGGCCCACGCGGGCGAAGAGAAGCCGGAGATAATCGTATATCTCGGTGACGGTGCCCACCGTGCTTCGGGGGTTCTTGCTGATGCTCTTCTGCTCGATACTGATCGCCGGCGACAACCCCTCGATGTAATCCACATCGGGCTTCTCCATCAACTCCAGGAACTGCCGGGCGTAGGAGGAAAGGGATTCCACGTACCTGCGCTGGCCTTCGGCATAGATCGTGTCAAAGGCAAGGGTCGACTTACCGGAACCGCTCGGCCCTGTAATAATGACCATCTTGTTACGGGGAATGGTTACGTCGATGCCTTTGAGGTTATGCTCTCTCGCACCCTTTACGAATATACTGTCCATTTTCGCTATTACACCACTGCCTTCAAAGCCCCCTCATTGTAGCAGAAAAAGACCGCCGATTCAAAAGGCAATAATGACCAAATCCCCACGCCTGTCCAAAACCAAGTGCACAGCGAAGGAAACGCCGACCCTCCGGAGTAATTGAGGGAAACAAAAACGACCAATTGAACAACGAAAAGGGCAGAACGGACCGCCAGTATCATTCTTTTTTGGCTATTGGAATTTGGTCAACTTGTCATTTTCTTCTTATCTGGTTATTGGAATTTGGTCAATTGGTCATTATCTTCTTCTCTGGTAGTTGGTCATTCTGGCCATCCAACCCCTTGCGGGAACTCTTGCACGGCCTTATAATGTACCTCATCAAGGCTACCGACGATCTTGCAGTATGAAAACCAGGAAAGGAGGTTGCGGCTATGGACGACAATGAAAGACTGAAGGGCTGGAATCCTTATCTCGCCGGCGCGCTGACGGGGCTCCTCCTTGTCCTTTCCGTGTGGATGGCGGGCAAGTATTTCGGGGCTTCCACAACCTTTGTCAGGAGCGCCGGACTTGTCGAAAAGGTCTTCTCCCAGGAGAGGGTCGCGCAGATGGAATACTTCGTGAAGGAGCTTCCAAAGATCGATTGGCAGTGGATGTTCGTCGTCGGCATATTTTTCGGCTCCCTTGTCGCCTCGACGACGTCGAAATCCTTTCGGTGGCAGGGTGTTCCCACGATGTGGGAAGGAAGGTTCGGGCCGGGGAGGACGAAGCGCGCCGTCACGGCCTTCTTCGGGGGCGCGATAGCCATGTTCGGGGCGCGCCTCGCCGACGGGTGACCGAGCGGTCATGGGCTGAGCGGTTCGCTCCAGCTGGCTGTAAGCGGTTTCATTGCCCTCATCTGCTTCTTCGTCGGCGGTCTCATCGTCGCCCGCATCCTCTATGGGGGAGGTGCCAAAGAATGAACGATCTCCTCTATGGCATCATAACAGGTATCATTTTCGGTTTTCTCCTTCAGAAGGCCCGGGTCATACGCTACGACAAACAACTGGCAGCCTTGCGGCTCATGGATATGACCATCGTCAAGTTCATGTTCACAACGGTGCTCGTTGCCATGGTGGGCGTCTACCTCCTCAACGACCTGGGGCTGGTGAAACTCTCCATCAAGACAACGATCCTGGGGGGCAACATAATAGGCGGGCTCATCTTCGGCGCGGGGTGGGCGCTTCTCGGTTACTGCCCCGGGACATCCCTCGGCGCCCTGGGTGAAGGGCGCTACGACTCCATATGGGGGATAGTCGGCATGCTCACGGGAGCCGCCGTCTTCGCCGAGCTCTTTCCCCTCATGAAAAGAACGGTCCTGACCTGGGGCAACTTCGGCAAGATCACCATCCCGGGCATCCTCGGCATCAACCACTGGATCGTCATCGTTATAATGGTAATACTGGCGGTCCTGATGTTCCGGTTCTTCGAGAAAAAAGGACTGTAGAAGATGGGTGATGGGTGATGGGTGATGGGTGATGGGTGATGGGAAGGATAGATCTGCTTTTCCCATGACCTATGACCTATTGCCCATAACCCGATCCTTTAAAGGAGAGTGCCATGTCTGTTGAGCGTCTTGTTGTTATCGGCGGGGTTGCCGCGGGGATGAGTGCGGCGAGCAGTTTCAAGCGGCTGAAACCCGAGGCGGAGGCGATAGTCCTGCAGAATGACCATTTCATCTCCTACGGGGCGTGCAGCCTTCCTTATTACATATCGGATGACGTGAAGGATATCAACAGGCTTGTATCCCTGTCCCCGGAGGTCGCCACGAAGGAGCGGGGCATCACGGTGCTTACCCGTCACGAGGCCATGTCCATAGACCCGGCGAAGAGGACGGTGACCGCCGTGAACCTCGACACGAAGGAGGAAAAGACCGTGTCCTATGACCACCTCGTCATAGCGACAGGAGGGCTGCCGGTGCGCCCCCCCTTTCCGGGCATTGACCTCGGTCGCATCTTCACCCTGAGGACCCTCCACGACGGCATCGAGATCAAGAGGTTTATAGACCGGTGGACAACCTTCGAACCCTGCATCGGACCGCAATGCCTCTATGTGAACCCCTTCGGGGCAGAAAAAAGACCCATGCGGGCCTCTATCGTCGGGGGCGGCTCCATCGGCATGGAGATGTGCGAGTCCCTGAGGAAAAGAGGGGTCGAGGTGACCGTCTTCGAGAAGATGGACCGCGTCCTCGGCACCATGGACACGAGCATAACGAACATCGTCGAGGAAAGGCTGGCGGCCGAGGGCGTGAACCTCATGAAAGGAGTGTCCGTCCAGAGCTTCGAAGGAGACAGTGGCTTCGTTACCCGTGTTATCACGGATAAGGGGACATTTGACACCGACATGGTCCTGCTGGTGATCGGCGCAAGGCCGAACACGAAGATCGCCGTCGATGCCGGGATCGAGCTTGGCGCGGGCGGGGCGATAAAGGTTGATGATCATCTGAGGACCAACATCCCGGACATCTATGCCGCCGGCGACTGTGCCGAGGCCACGCAGATGGTCACCGGCAAGAAAGCCTACATCCCCCTGGGGGCCACGGCCAACAAGCAAGGCCGGATAGCGGGCGAGAACGCGGCAGGCATGAATAACGCCTTTGAGGGCGTTGTGGGAACGGCCGTCACAAAGATCTTCGATCTCGAAGTGGCCCGCACGGGTCTGTCGCCCCTGGAGGCGGAAAGGGAAGGCATCGACCATTTCGTGTCCACCATTAAGGGCAGGTCGAGGAGCACCGCGTACCCCGATGGCAAGCCGATCACGGTGACATACGTGGTCGATAAGGCATCGGGCAGGCTTCTCGGCGCCCAGATGGCAGGCAACGAGGGCGTCGCACACAGGATAGACACGCTCGCGACGGCTCTGTACAGCAGGATGACGCTCGATGATATCGCCCGGCTGGACCTTGCCTACGCGCCGCCATTCGCCACGGTGTGGGACCCGATCCTTGTTGCGGCCAATGTGGCTCTGAAAAGATTGCAAAAAGAAAGACAACTATAGTATACAGTTGATATAATAACACGGCACGAACATAAGGACTGAAATATTCGAGAATGCTGAGGGCCAGGAGAGGTTATGCTGCACCACGCGTTGTCATCCGTTGAAGAACGTATGTCCATGATCGAAAAGTCCCAGTGGGGTGAGGGGTTGAGCCGCGAGGACATGGAGCGGTTCGCACAATACCTTTACGTCGCCAGAGCGCGGCCGAGTGAACCCATCTTCAATGAAGGGGCCATCGAACCCTACATGTGTTTCGTGGCAGACGGGCTCGTCAAGGTCACCAAGGGAGACTCCAAGAAGAACGTCAAGACGATATGCGAGATCGGCCCCGGCAGGACGGTCGGCGAAATGAGCATCATCGACGGCCTGCCCCGGTCAGCGTCGGCGGTTGCGGTGGAAGAAACGACCGTCCTTGTCCTCACCAAGGAGAACTTCGAACTCCTCCTCAACGACAACCCCAAACTGGGGGTTGCCCTTTTCCGAAGGCTCGCCCAGATGATCAGCCACAGACTGCGGGTATCGGACTGGATGCTCGTTGAATACATATACGAATCATAGACACCGTAAGGCCCATCGTTCCGGCTCCGAACCCGGACCCTCGCGGTCCGCCACCCCGGCTTCAGGCCGGAATGGCGGAGGAGGAAGTGGCGGGGATAACTGAGGGGTAAGTTG
>Ga0334884_1005710_pt1 | contig 11694 bp, 13 predicted proteins | sample GraSluR1_MG_7_FD_207215 | JGI IMG/M metagenome (GOLD analysis project Ga0334884, IMG submission 207215) | Sludge microbial communities from methane-producing bioreactor in Wageningen University, Netherlands - Granular Sludge_12_05 R1 | ecosystem: Engineered > Bioreactor > Anaerobic >...
ACTGGAAAACCGCCGTGTGGCCTCTAAAAACCAACAACAACGCTGTTATAATCTTCAACGCAACGAAACGCAACATACCACACAACGGATACGCAACGTGGGAAAACAACATATATCGGGCGGGCGTGTCGTACCGTGGTGGTGAACGGTTTATTGATTTTGCTGTCAGGATATGGCACGAAATTCTCCATCTTGAAGGGAAACGCCGGGATTACACCGACTATAACAACCCATACCTGCCCGACCAGATGGTTCGCGGCAAAGGGTTCGACGAGTTTACAAACTGGTTATCAGAACCGCTGAAATCGTATTTTGAAGAAAATAAAGGGGTGTATGAACATTCGCCATACATGCAGTCGATATACTATACCTACCTCATGCAGAAATTCCTTCTGATTTCACCGAGATAGCAGTGTTCGGTTCAACATACTTTTTCAGGGTGTACATCACACCGAACTTGGTCTTGTGTGACCGTTCTACCTGTATACCATAGTCCTGGAAGAACTCTGTCCATCCAAGCTCTTTTGCAACCGACAGCCGGGAATAATCAACCTGTTTCGCTAACTCTGCCAACAGGAAATCGTGTTCTCCCCGCGTTTCCAACCACTCTTTCATCTTTTCAACGAGTTTTTTACGTAACAGTTTGTTCCTTACAGGCACAAGTCCACCACCGGTATCTTGGGGTTTCGCATGTCGGGCGGCATCATCTGGTTCGCAACGATACCATACTGGTATATAAATATCTCCTTGAACTTTTCGTCTTTATCTTCAAGAAACTCCCCTATAACCGCTTCAACCTCTGCCTCTTCAAACTTGAACACCGTGCTCATAAAAACAACCAGCGCAGAGTTTTTCAGAAACGTGTCTTTCATTGCCTGCGCACCCTGCGTCTCCCCAATCTGTTTAAATTTCAAAAACCCGTTCAGGATATTGGCCTGCGATATTATCAGGTCAACCATGTGCGATATCGCTGCTTTCTTTGTCTCGTCCATTCAAATACACATCCGTTCATGTTGGAAACGGGCAATGGTCACCATAATACTCTCGCAGAGCGTTCCACCGGCTGTCCCAGTGGTCTGACAACCACTTGTGACCACCATCGATGAAATCCACAATCACCGCCGTCTTGTCACCCGTCTTGTTCTGTCTCAACGCCCTGCCTACACGCTGTATGAGTGCTACGTCGCTTTTTCCACCAGCAGCGTTGACAAACGCCGTTATCTCGGGTATATCAACACCTTCTTTCAACAACGTGCTGACAATAACCTTGATTTCACCCTTTTTAAATTGAGATACAAAAGCCTTTCGTTCCTTGCTTTTGTGGGAACCGTGCATGAAAACACACGGTATACCCGCGTTCTTAATCATTGCGCTCAGGATCTCGCCGTGGTCTAACACATCAACTGCCACATACACCTGGTGCGACTCTTTCACCAGATCAACCACAGATTCGAGAACTTTCTGGTTCCGGCCTTCGTTCGCAACGATGCCGTCTATCCGAACCCGGTTCCACTTCCTGTACTCGTTTATCCGTATGAACGGTACCCGGTAGAACCGGAACTTCGGTACAGCGAGGTACCCGTCCGATATGAGTTCGCTTGCACTTATCGGTTCCGATAACTGACCAGTAGCCGCAAACATCTTCTTCTCGGCGTTGTCCATCCGTTTTGGTGTTGCCGTAGCACCAATCCGAACGTGCGCCGGGCACTTCATGGAAACAAAATACGTGGTATCCGAAGGGCATTTATGACACTCATCGGCGACCATTACGTTAAAATAGTCCAGGCTGGCGTTCTTTGCCTTCACCATCCGGTAAAGTGTCTGAACCATTCCGATGGTTACAGGTCGGAACTCGTCCTTCTTACCATCTCCAATAACCGCCGCTTCAACCCCAAGAATGTTCTTGATCTCTTCTTTCCACTGGTACAACAGGTCTTTTGTGTGGACGATGACGATTGTGGGTTGCTGGAAGTAGTAAATAAGCCTGCACAGCATGAGCGTCTTACCGGAACCCGTTGGCAACCACAACAAACCCCCACCGCCGCTGTCACAAATCTGATTGTACAGTCTATCAACGCCATCTTCCTGATAGTCGCGTAGTGTCTTGTCGGTAACCCAGTCAAAGAGTAACCCATAGTCTCTAATACCGCTCTCGTCCTCAACTTCGACTTCCTCCCCAAACGATTCGAAGGTACACTTAACAATATCAACATACCCGCTAGGGAAGTAATAGTTTCCATTTTTAGATCGTCTAAGGAGTGTGACGTATCCATCCCAGGCTCCAGACTGGTAAGACGGCACCCGCTCGCAGTCTTTGAACTGGTACTTGAGTTCCGTATCGATTGCACCAATGATTCTCCCAAACTGTTTTTTGTCTACATGCTCGTAATTGTTTATAAAAAAATATGGGAATTTCCTGTTCCTTCGCAGCACGACCTTCTTACCAACCATCTTCGCCCTCTGCTACTTTCGGTTTCCTTGCAGCAGGTGGCTTTTCAGGCGGTGTTATCGTGTTACCACTCCCCTTATCAAAAGATGGCATCTCAAACCGAATCGGAGTACCGCTCTCTTCCTCGGCTTCAACCTTACCGCTGTTGAACTTCTGGACGTTCAGATTCAGCGCCCTGCCTATCGCACGTTTCAACGCTCTTGTCTCGACGTAACGTACCAGTGACTCCACATCAAGGTCGCCGCTGCTTCCGTCTGCCAGTGCAGTCGTTTCAACGGTCTTGCCGTCGATTGATAACCGTACATATACCTTGACAACACAATAGACCCGCTGCGACCCTTCGAACAACGGGCCATAGTGAAGCATCTCCGAGTCAATAACCCGTAGGTATTTCCATGCGGCGTCAATATACCCTGCTGCTGTCAGGTCTTTGATTACCGTTTTGTTACCAATCTTGTTTTTAAACGTCAGGTCGTAGTAGTATGCCGGGTTAGGTTCAACAATGGTCTTTATCGGGGACGACTGGAACGTGGGGGAGTTCTTCCCACGCCCGCTCGTGTCGTTACTCACTCTCTTCACCCTCTCCCGCAAACTTTTCTATTGCGTCGTCCAGTGCGGCTTTCAGTACCCCTTTCGGCAGTTCCCCGCCTATGTATTTCGATACGTCTTCAACAGTGAGCTCGCCCGGGTCTACTCCAAGCGTGTTGCAGTATTCCAGTATCTTCTCGCAGACTTCTGCTACCTTGGACTGCTTCTTCTCTGCGAGTGACTTTCCAGCCTTCGCGGGTTTCTTGGTAGTCTTCTTCGCGGGCTTTTCCTCTTCGATTTCGTCCTCTGCCTGCTCTTCCGCGTCTTCTTTCACGAGTTCGTCTATTGCGTAATCGTTCTCCCCGGGAACATCAACGATACAACAACAACCGATATCCACGTAGTTTCTTTCTCCGTACTTGTCGTTATGGGTAGTGTTATACTTCGTAACAACACCGACTGCAAGTACCTTTCTTCCCACAAGACCGTTCTGGAGTATATCAACCTGAGACGACGGCTCGCGGTACCGTGCAACCGCTTCGTTACACAGCGCGAATATGTCTTCAATCAGAACCATCGGTTTTGCGTGTCTGAACCGGTTGAAAACCAGTCTGCCAACGGTGTCACCAATCTGTCCTTCCATCTGTGTTGCAACGAGCTGCAACTGGAACACCGGGTGAGGTACGGGCACCTCGCGGGCATTTGGTTCAATCACGCAGTTGTGACCTACAACCTCTTTGTTCTCACCGAACTGCGGAACCGTTGTAACCCGATCCACAATACCCTTCACAACAACGACGGTGTACTCGTCGTCCTTTGTAAACTCTGCCGGTACTCTAGATATCTTGTTGATCTTCTCTGCGAACTCCCGGGGTTCCATCGGAGAGAACTTTTCAAGCGATATGATGTTAAGAGACCGCCTACCCTTGTCGTCAACAACTTCTTTGATATTGATAACCGCGAGACCGGGCCATTCGATCTCTTCCTTGACACCACCCTGTTCGATCTTCGAGTCCCAGGTGGTGAGCTCTTCGTGTTCGCCATTACTTTTCAGTATAGGCACTTTGATTGGGAAATTCCTGCCATACTGGTCTCTCATACCGGCGATTATACCAGAAACCTGCGTTGCGTTCGCCTCGTCTATCAGTCTTCTCACATGCGACTTGAATAGAGACCTCGCAACGGTAAAACTCATCTCCGCGTTACCGGTATGAATTTTACGCAGTGTCTCTTGTAGGTCAACGCCCGCTCTCTCGGCGTCTTCCCAGCTCTTCGGTTCGTACTTCTTCAAAAACGATTCAAAGACGCTCAATGTAACGTCCTTAACTCTCTTGACTTCTTTACCAGCCATTTCTTTCACGCTCTCGTCTCAACTCTTTCGTCGGTGCGCTGCGCCCCTTGTAGAGATTTCCCATGATCAAGGTGGCATCCTGTTCTTATGGAATAGAATTGTGGGTTCAGCGCACCAACGGTTCCTATCTTCGCTTCAATAGTATAAATATTTTGTGGCGGTTAATAAAGACAATTCGGTCGGAAGATTTATATTTCCTTAAACGAAGGACTATCTATGGGGCGTTTTTACAAAATCGACTCAAAGCGTAGCTACCCGTCGGTTACCACAATCCTCGACGCTACGTTACCTGAACCGGAAGGCTTGAAACGGTGGAAGAAGCGCACGAAAAACTGGGAGCAGATTCGTGATTACAAGGCAAAGAACGGAACAATAATACATTACCGAATCCTGAACAAACTCTCGCCGTCCCGGCTGGAACTACCGGACTTCCCGCAGTCGGAGTTTCCCGATGGTGCAACCGACTATGCAGACATATCAACCTCGATGTTCAGCGAACTATCCATCGAGTTCGGGTTCCCGAGGTATGTGGAACACACGGTTTACTCTCACACCTACAAGTTTGCGGGGACACTCGACCTTGCGGCACCAGCGAAGTTCAAGAACGACGACGACTTCGTATTCACCGTGTTTGACCTTAAAACTTCTTCGGGTGTTCGCGAACGATATTTCTACCAGGTGGCGGCGTATTGGCTTGCTTTGACAGAGATGACCGGCAATCGCGCAAAGCGTGGAGCAATAATTGTTATCCATCCGTACATCGAGAAGAACCGCACTCTCAAGCCGACCGTAGAACCTATATATGAAAAAGACCTACACCACTATTCCCTAGAATTTATCAAACTTGTGGAGAAGTTTTACGAGACGGCGGGTGATCACCAGTGAAGTTTAAATGCCTGAAAAACTGTGGCGAATGTTGCGAAACAATCCCTATTCGTAAAGATTTTTACGAATCAAAGAAAGATTTCGCACAGCGAGACCATACCATTCTGGTGATTGACGAAACGGAATACGTGATACCCGTCGCAATCGACTTCAAGTGGTCGAAATATTGTATCTTCCTCACAGAAGACAGATGTTGCTCGATATACGAAGACCGGATGGACGTGTGCAGGATATACGGGTACGATGGTTTGAACTGCCCGTATATTAAACAAGACGGCACGAAGAGAACTGAAGAAGAGGCGAAAGTGGTGAAAGATGGTAAGGCAATACCATACGCCACGGCTCTTTCTCTCATCTACAACCCCGAAAACAAATACGATTTTCTTGGTTACCTGTGCCGAAGTCTCCTTTCAGACAGACACCCGCTCGGTCTTTACATTGCTATGGTCAACTACAACCTGGATGTAACCGAACACATAGTTGACAACAAGATCAGCGTTCCAGAGAAAAGCGTCGATGAACTTAACCGCGCCTTGAATATGTTTGGTGTTTCAGTGGTTAACTATGAAGAATAATCGAGAAGTTACCGGTGGGGAGCCACCCCACCAGCCGAGTATGCCTTCGAGAACGAACCACTCACCAGATATGGAAGTCATGGAGATTGAGGAGGTTCTCGTATGAGTGTTAACCGCGAAGACTATATAAGACTTTCTAATTTTGACACACTCTGCAAGTGGTTAACAAACTTGGACACCAACGTTGACTACGTTTTCGTCCGTGCCGCACGGAACGGAAAGAACCCGGTTACCTCTGGTGCGATCATAGACAAGGAGACCGGTTTCATAAACACCGGTATAGACGGCATATCCCGGTCGTTCGACGAGTCACGCAAGTGGGTTGAGAAGGGATACAACGTAGGAATATACGCCTATTGCGAACCCCCAAAGACAAAGAGCCTTGTGTTCTTCGATTTCGATATAAAAAAGGGTAAACCCGAAGGCGATAAAGGAGAACTAACCGCCGATTACGATAGCGTGGTCGACTGGGCGAAGTCCGAGAACACGTTCATCCAGAAGACCCGTAGCGGTGGGTTACAGGTATTCTTCGTAAACGACGGCAGTATAGATAACTTCAACATGTTCGTTGAAGGTATACATGCTGGTGAGTGTCGCGCATACAACCAGTATGTCCTCGTATGTGGCAGTTACGTCCCACCATACAGCGACGATGATAAAAGAAAAGGCAAAGTCCCATTAGAAGACGCCGATGGTTACTACACGCCGATAAACGTTGGGTTACCCGTTGAGGTAGGTATAGAAGATATACCCGAATGGCTTGACGTCCAGTCTGAAGAAGAACAGAAGAAACAGAAACAGCGGTTATCAAACATCGAGATACCGGACATACCATCTGGTAGAACCAAAACCTCGTCCGGGTTCAAGAACGAGTTTGGCATGTCGTTAGACGACGTGATCCAACGGAGCAAGACGTTACAACGGTATCTGAACGCGCCGCTTATTCCCGGGTTTAGAAGCGAAGAGGACATGGCGGTAGCGAACTCGTTGTTCTACTGGCGGTTCGACCCGCTAACCATCGCCGACATACTGCAAACATACCGCCAATACGAGAAAACCGAACGGACGGACTACCTACAGCGAACGATAGCGTCGGCAATCACGGAGATTTCGGTTCAGTATACACCACGCCGGTTGAAAAGAGAGTTCCTTGAGAACATCGGTCTTACCGAGATAGAGACAGTGAAGACGGAAACCATACCGTCACCAAGACACCTACTTGATCAGAAACACACGTACACGATTATATCAGGCCCACCACGCGGTGGTAAGACTCACAACAACATGATGGTGGCTACCACCGGTAACCAGTCTGTAAACTACGTCACGAACCGTCACAGCATCATTGAGCAGGCACACCGGGTAGCGGGAACCATACTCAGTGACCGGTGGAAAGGTAACAAAGATTTCAGGAACAGGAAGCGGGTGGTCTGGTTATCGGGCAAATCGAAGTCGTGTCCGTTCGGTAAGAACGATAAAGGGCAGTTCGACTGCAAGAACTGTCACCTGTATCCCGGCGAAGATTATACCACGTTGATGAGTTACCAGCAGGAAGCGGCTGATATCATCTACAAGAACCCGGTATTATCTTCGAAACTCGTGGAAAAGAAGTCCGATATGTGCCCGTATTACCTTACCAAGTACGCAGAGAAACTATCTGACGTCTGCCTGACGGTTCCCTACTACCTGACTACCACAGACAAGAGCCAGCGGATACAAGACCGCGACGTTCTGATTATAGACGAAGACAGCACCATATCGAGTTTCTACCCTGGTAGTGTCGAGTTGGCATCCTACACCCGGAAGAACGGTGCGTTCGACAACATGTTGTCAAAACACATGAAATTTATCGAGTACGTTGAAGGAAGGGTGAAAGTCACAGAAGACGGGTCTGAAAAGAAAGTGTTGCAGAAGTGGGATAAGGTCATACTGGAAGTTATAGGCAAAATAAAGTCTATAAACGCAGTTCTTGACCATTTCGCAACCAGCGAACGCGGGAAAGACGGGTTCACAATTGAAGACTTGCAGAAAGCAATCGAACTGATAAACATCGATATCGAGATTCCCGGTATCGTGCTTACCGACGAGCTGAAATCGAAGACCATCAAGAAGGTCGAGGATTACGAACACGACATACCACAGATAGACGACGGTTCGTCTGTCGGCAACATCTTCGAAGCCATGCTGTACCGGTTCGAAGAGAAACCGTTGTGCTGGATAGGCAAAATAAACAAAAAACTGTACCTGGTCGGCGACGAACGAAAACTCATCAAAGTACCGTCGGGCAAACAGATCATAACTGTCGGGTTCACTCTGGCCGAGATGTTCATCGACGATATGAAAGAGTATCTTCCCGGCGATTCGATAAAATACGACGTCACCAACTTCAAGTACGGGAAAAACTTTGTCGTCGTCCGGGTGAACGGAGAGACAAAAAGCGACCAGAAACGGCTCATGTATAAGTTCATCCGGCACTGTCACAGGAAGAACAACGAAGGGATGGCAGGCCACCTCGTCCCCTCGCTGGTTCTCACATCGAGCGAGGTGAAACAACGCAAGTTCATCGACCGGTTCCGGCACAACGTCCACGCCATCCGCGAAGAGAACATCGACGCCATCTACCGCATGTATACCACCGGCGGGTTCATGCCGTTCTACGCGAACTCGAAGATAAGCCGTGGTATAGACGCCGACCGGTTCGACGTCATGTTTGTAGACTCTACCGACTTCGCCCAACCATACTACGACGCCGCAATCATCGCCGCAAACGAACGGGGTGAAGGTGAGAAAGCGCTTGAACTCGTCAAGATCAAACAGACGTTGTTGATGGACGAGGTTACAAACTCCGTTTTACGAATCAGCAACGTCCAGGGTGGCGACACCGACCAGGCGAAGTTCATAATCGTCACAGCGGATGATTATGATCTCATCCAGCCGAAAGTCACTGAAGACATGTTCGTGTTCGACCTCACAGCCGTCGAATATTTCGACGCCGTATGGACATCTATTTACCAGTGTGTCAAGAAAGTAGGCCGCGAATGCAAGTTCGACCGCGACCAGTTGGTTTTCACAGGTGTGTTTGAACCCGGTCTTGGTTGGGAAGATGCGAAAGGAGTTTTCGACCAGTTATCGATACGACCGAAAGAATCGTTAACCTCCGTCCGGGAAGCACACCGTCGGAAAAATCTGAACGAAAAACTTCGCTCGGATATCAAATCGCTGCTTGAATCGTTACCAAACAAACGATTTACTACCCAAGCCATTATAAAACATGTAAAACGGTATCCAAAACACAAGGATATAAGCGATTGGAAGGTAGAACGGGTTTTACGGGATATGGCTAGAGATTCGGTCATAAGAAGTTTATATGACCACACTAAAAACAAGAAATTTTACTGGCTCCAGCGGCCTTAAAATCGCCCAAACTCATTTCCTACTGTTTGAAACGCAATTTTGGGCAATCTGTTAACTTTTTAACCGATTTTACGCACAGTATGGCGTTAGAGCCCCTACAAAATTTGCTATAATATAGTAGGATTGTAGGGGCTCTAACGATGAATAGAGCGTATTTTTCAAAATAAAGTAACCAGAATGCCCGATTCTTTAATCCAAACAGTAGGAAATGAGTTTGGAATCCGGCTACACAATCGTGATATTTCCAGCGGCGGCGGTTTCTCCGGGCTCCGATTCAAAACCAGTAACATTTATCATGTCGTGCGAGAATCTATTAACCGTCATTTTATATGAGGTGGAGAAACATGGACGAGAAAAAAGGGTTTTGTTACGGGTGCAGGTTCGCAGGGATGATTGATAACTACCGGCGGGTGGTGAACGGCGAGCCGATGACCGGGGTGGCGTATACCTGCGCCCACCCGGAACTTGTCAGGTATGTGAAAGATAACTTTTACGGCAGGGGGATGGTAGATTCGGATACGGTTCTTCTGGGTGTCGTTGTCTGGGTCTGTAAAGGCGACATGAGAACCGAGCGGGGGTCTGATCCCAAACCCGTGAAACTCAACGATGTCAAGAAGTCTGGCGGTAACCGGGGAAGGAAAACCAAACGACCGGAACCGAAAGAACAGAAAAAGATTATGTGAGTGTTACCACCAGCGGGTGAGGTGGGCACTCATGGCACAAACGGTGTATCCGGGGACGCCGTTCTGCTGGCTGCCGTACCTGACGCTGCTCCACTCCGACCACGTGTCGGAACCGTTGCACCCGTTGGGTGGCGGTACGCTTGGTCTGGTTGGCAGGTACAGTTCGTTACACGGTGCGCCACCACCGAACGTGTGCCAGAACACCGTGTCTCTTCCTGGTTCCATAACACCGATACCGGTAAACGGACGGAGCGTGGTTGGGGTGTCTGCCTCTATGTCAAGGTAGAACCAGCTTTCACCGCCGGTTTCGGGAACCGACGTGGGGCTCCACCGGATGTTCGTGACCGACACCTGTGGTATGTACAGACCGTTGGTTGCTACCGGCACCTGGAACGTCTTATACGCGAGCCACCTGACGTTTGCTGCGTTCCGGTTGTGTCCGGCGTCTACAACCCCACCCCACACGGTAAACATTTTATTACCCGCCGGAATGTTTGTCGGGAACTTGATCTTGAACATTGCCTGGTGGCCAGGGTTAACGCTGTTAACCCATGTGGTTGCAGCGTGTGTCCAGTCGAGAACGTAGACCGCTGAACTATCGGAGTACGGGATGCTGATGTTTGGTTCGTTCACGCCTGCTGTCACCGACCCGTCACCGACGTCGAACGATATCCCGAGCACGGCGATATCACCGTCAACCCAGTTCTGCCAGTCAACCAGCCGGTACGTGGTGTATACGTCGAACGACGACCCGGGCCTGACTGCGAAATCTCCGGGGTTGTAGAGCGGCGATGCGTCAAACGACGTCCTCCACCCGCCCTGGTACTGGCCGAATTTTGTTCCGACTTCCATCTGTTGGATTGCCATGATTCACCTTACGTTATCCTACTATATAAGCGCAGACCTCGCCTGTGCCTTCTTCTGCCGCTGTGCTGACGGTTAGCGGTATAATGACGCTCTTGGTGGTGCTTCCCTGAATTGAGCACATTGCGTTTGCACTTGCGACGGTGAGTCCGTTCACGTCGGTGATTGTTGCGGTCACGCTCACGTTCTTCGAAGCCACCTGGTTGCACCCGACAACCACGGCAACTGAAACTGAGTCGCCACCTTTGAACGAAGCGGGGCTGGTTGTTACCGACAACACGTTGAACTGTTCGCTGGTTCCACCACCGGTGAGTTCGAGGTACAGGTTTCTGGTGTCGTGGAGGTAGAACATGTGTTCTGCTTCAACAATGTGACCGACGCCCATTATGAACCCGCACTCTGTGATCGTCCCGCTCGGTTGCGGCAACGTCATCTCGGGCCACTGGTCTGTTCTCGAAACACCGTCCGGGAGAGAAGCGACGTTTGTGTTCAGAACCATACCGCTCGTGCCTGACGGGTCTGGGAACCACTGTTCTCCACCCAGGATAATCGGGCCGGGGCCGCTCAGATACAGGAGACCAGACCGTGGGTTTTCGACGGTGCCGCCCTCTGCTTTATACGTTACGCTCCAGCCACGGTTGCTTCCACCCGGTGCCGAAGTCGGAAAAGTATGTGATAGTATCGTACACTGTGCCATAGATAGAGATTGGCAAAGAGATATATAATTGTTTCATAGTAATTTGCGGTTGTCCAGGAACGTCTCAAAGTCTGATTTTGATATTCTGTACTCTCTGCCTATCATGATAGCACCCAGTTGTTCGTCGAGTATCCACCGGCGCACCGTTTCCCGGTGAACCATCAACAACTCTGCAATCTGGTTTACCGTGTAATACGCTGTATCCAGTGCTGACATCAACTAGTGATGTGCATGTATCGATATAAAGT
>Ga0334884_1005711_pt1 | contig 11694 bp, 7 predicted proteins | sample GraSluR1_MG_7_FD_207215 | JGI IMG/M metagenome (GOLD analysis project Ga0334884, IMG submission 207215) | Sludge microbial communities from methane-producing bioreactor in Wageningen University, Netherlands - Granular Sludge_12_05 R1 | ecosystem: Engineered > Bioreactor > Anaerobic > Unclassified...
GTGTCAGTTCAACAATTTTTTTCAGGTATTCCCGATAACCGAGAGCCTGTGCCCTGCGTTCTTTGATGAGAGTATCCAGGAGTTCGGACATTTTTTCATAATATTTCGGGTTGATTGGCGATTCGTCAGTTATCAATTTCCTGACGTTATTTTCGATTGTCTCGGCTACAGCCTCTGGATTTTTTCGGATGCTTTCGGGAAGTTCATCCACCGCGTCAATACCGCGTTCGACAACGAGTTGTATCAAAGAGAGGTCATCGAATGATGAAATTTTTTCACTCTCCTCGGCCCTGATGTAGGTATCCAGCAGATGCCGCATGGCAGGTTCATACCTTTTGAGATCGATTTCGTCTCCGCTTGCCCGCATGACAGCCTGACGGACGTGGTCGTAATGAGTTACTTCATCTTTGATCTTTCCTGCCTCTGCATCCGCATACCCTGCTTCACGCATCTCATTTGCCAGACTGGCATAAGCCCGAAGATAAGCCCCGGCAAGTTTGTAGAGGGAAACCCTTCGGGGTTCGTTCTCTTTCACCGCTTCGGGATCAGAAGTATCTTGTGCACAGAAGTAATGCAGATAATCAATCATTTCACGAGGTGGTTCCACGGGTTCGCACAGGGCTGCGATAGCCTCTCGAACTTCCTCCAGGTGTTGCCGTCCTTTCGTTAAGCGATCTTTTAGGAGCCCTGAAACATCCTCTTTATCATATCCGTCAAAGGCCTCGCCGGTATAGTCTTTGATCGATTTTTCCAGTGAATTGAACAGGTCCTTGTAATCGATGATATACCCGTATTCCTTATCTTCCCCATCAAGTCGGTTCACCCGGCAGATTGCCTGGAAAAGCCCGTGATCCCGCATTTGTTTATCAATATAGAGATAGGTCGCAGGCGGTGCGTCGAAACCGGTGAGCAGCTTATCCACAACGATTAAGAGTTTCATCTGGCCCGGTTCTTTGATGAACTTCTTTTTTACTTCCTGCTCGAATTGGTCGACCTTATACATCGCCGTATCTTCAGGTTCGTCAAAGTGATCTGCGAGCATTTTCCGGTAGATTTCGTACTGTCGAAGCTTTTCGGTCAGACCTTCACCGGAATCCTCACCCTTGATGTCCGCAGGTGCAGGTTTATAGGAGGTTATGATAGCACATTTACCCGCAAGATCGGTATTCTGGAACATCTCGAAGAATCGACAGGCAGAATAGATACTACCTGATACGAGCAACGCATTTCCATGGCCGCTTTTTAGACGGTCCCGGATTTCCATATCGAGAAGGATATCGTTAACAATCCTTTTCAGGCGGTCATGCGAGCTGAGTACCTTCTGCATCGTTCCCCAGCGCTGTTTGAGCTGTGCCCGGGCAAAATCGGTCAATCCCTGTGTTTTGATTTCAAACCATTGATCAATTCTATCCTGTGAAGTGGTACTCTGATCAATATCCCGGGCTTCGTATTGTAAATCGAGTACTACGCCATCGCGGACAGCTTCATCGTATTTGTAGGTGTGAATGTACGGGCCGAATACCTCGATACTTTTCTTATCTTCTTTCAGGAGTGGAGTTCCGGTAAATCCGATAAGCATCGTTCCGGGAAGGAGCGTCTTCATCGCTTCGTGAAGTTTGCCTGACTGGGTACGATGGCATTCGTCAACAAATGTGAAGATCTCACCCTTCGGAGAGAAATCTTTGGGGAGGTTTCTCCTGATCTCCTCGATGTAGTCATCAAGATCCCTCTTGCTGATATCCTCACCGGCACCGAACTTATGAATCAAGGAACAGATTAGCCATTCCTCGCTTGTATTGAGCACACTGACAAGATCTGCCCCACTACGGGTGCGATAAATAGCTTCAGATACTCCTTTAAAGACCATCTCGATCTGCTCGTCAAGTTCAGTCCGGTCTGTAATGATGAGAACACGTGAATTGGTCACATTTTCGCGGATCCACTTAGCCAGCCAGACCATGATCAGGCTCTTACCGCTGCCCTGGGTATGCCAGATGATTCCGCCTTCCCTCTCTTTCACACTTTTCTGCGCCGCTTTGACACCGAAATACTGGTTATGGCGGCAGGTCTTCTTTGTCCCTGCATCAAATACCATGAAGTCATGGACGATCTCCAGGAGACGATCCTTCCGGCACATCTGACCCAGTTCACGCAAGAGCGGATTCTCTCCCGCCTCCGGGAACGCTCCGGTCTCTTTCCAGCGGAGGTAATATTTCTCCGGTGTTTCAATTACGCCATACCGCATTCCCTCGGTCTCGTTTCCGGCCATCACGAGCTGCACTGTGGAAAAGAACGGTTTGATAAAGATCTTTTTCTGATTGTCGAGATTCTGCCGGATTCCCTCGGTCACCGATACAGTCGAACGTTTGAGCTCCAAAACACCAATTGCAATTCCGTTCACATAGAGCACAATGTCGGGTCGTTTCTCATGTACACCGGCCACAGTCACTTCTTCGGCGATTGCAAAATCGTTGTTCGGAAAATTGTTCCAGTCGACCAGCCATACCGTCGTGTAATGCTCCCCTATACCGGGTTTGACTTTCACTCCGTATCTGAGAAGGCCGTAGACTGCCTGATTAGCATCATAGAGTGTTTTACTGCCCCCGATGGCTTTTGCTTTGTCGAGTTCAAACAGAACTTTTCTGATGATTCGCTCGTTATGGTGCTGCCGTTTGAGCCAGTTTGTGAGGAGTTCTTCCTCGACATTACTGTTGCCTTCCCGATCCTTCCAGAAGCCAAGATAGCGGTAACCCAGGGCATCGCGGAAGAACCTGGTGACCCGCTGCTGTGTTGCGATCTCCCTGTCTCCGATGTTACTCATCACTCTCTCCCGGGACGTTCCAATGGCCACCCTTCGCGGGTCCGATCCGTTGAAGCCTCCCTGATTCTTTTAATTTCGCCAATTGCATCTCGACTGCCCGGGTACTGATACCCAGTGCGTCGGCCATCTCCCGAATGGTGATCTCCGGTTGCTTCCGTATCATGGCAAGGATCTTCTTCGAAGTTTTCTCCGAAGGTTTCTCCGAAGGTTCCTCCGAAGTTTTCTCCGAAGGCTCCTCCCGGGGTTCGGTGGTCCTCTCCCTGCGGATGATAGTCTGGAACCCATCCGAAACGGAAAATTCCGGCTCAGGCAGGCCGGCTTCCCGGCACCGCCGGATCATGTCACCGATGCCGGTGCCCATCCGCTCGATGTACCGGGTCAGGTACATTGATTCTGCAAGGAGCGGGTTGCCAGGGACCGATCCGTGTGCCGAACGGAGCTTCTCCAGGGTCAGCGACGGGGGCAGGGCCCCGGGGTTCCAGACCTCCAGGCGGTCGGAGAAGAGCATCACCTGGACGCTGCCGCTGCTCGTGTAGTCCCGGTGGGCAACCGCGTTGACAATCGCTTCTGCCACAACCTCCCGGGGAATCTCGTAGGTCACCGGGGCCTGCGAACCGGCCTCGCGGGTGCCGACCGAGAGGGCGATCTTGCTGAGGACGAAGTCGATGGCCTGGTCCACCAGCGCAAAGACGGTGCCTTTGTAGACCTGGTAGGAGGGGATGGGTTTTGCCACGCTGGTGCCGTGGAAGTGGGCGCATTTGATCTCAGAGGAGAGGAGCTCCCGTTGCGGCTGTTTCCCGAAGAGCAGGACCGCGGCGTTCGTTAGTCTCCCGTCGTCGAGCAGGTTTAAGTGTTCGAGCAGTTCGGTGGCATCCGCATCCTCATCGAGCGGGAACTGCCGGATCGCTCTGGCGGTGCGGACGAACCACCGCATCCGCTCCGGGTCGAGGTCGGCGAGGGTTGCTTTTCTGCAGGGGGCTGCATCGAACGGGCTCGCCCTGACAAGCTGCTTCTCGACGAGGTAATCGACGAGTGCAGCGTAGAGCCCGGCAACGAGCTCTGCGGCGGTGCTGAACCGTTTCCGGATAAGTCCTGCCTGGGCCCGGGCAACGAGGGACCGCATCCCCGGGTGGCGGGCCTCGTCGTCTGTCCCACTGACGTAGATGAGCCGGTACTTGCCTTCCGCGGTAGCGAGGTCGAACTCCTGCTCGGTGGGGGAGAGGCCGTCGGCGTTTTCGGAGCCGTATTCGTATCCGAACAGGCCGACATACAGGTCGCACCGGCGGACCTCGTCCAGATAGAGGTTGTCGGGACGGCGGTCGGCGGCAGGCACGTCCTCGAAGAGGAAGACCTCGAAGAACCGGCGCATCAGGGCATCGCCCCGCAGGTAGTCGCGGAGTGCCGCCCGCTCCGCTGCGAACTCGGGCTGCACGCTGCTGATGAAGATGTGGATCGGCTTCACGCCGCTGCCTCCTCATTGTTCCGGGAGGTTTTTTGTGCGGCATTCCAGAATGTGACAAACACAAGTTTAAGCCCAAGCCACCAGGCATAGATCGAATAAATCGTTTGACAGGCCTTGTCATCGAGGAGACCGTGTGCGAGCTCGTTACGGAGGTTCGGCCCGAAGGGATCACAGAACAGCGCTTTTATCTCGAACGATAGATCCTCGCCAAATATCATTTCACTTTCAGGCAGATCCATCAATGTGCTCAGGCCATTCTCATTTTCAATGCCTTTACTATCCAGAGTTGTGGTCTTGACACCCGAGGACTTCAAATGGAACCGCACCATATGCTCGATCTGTGGCACAAGAAGATGGAGTGCAGTCACGAAGTCACAGTCGTAACCTGCAAACAAGGCCATACCAAACAGGCGTTCTCGGCCCATTGGTACGATCGGCGACTGACTGGCAAGATGAATGAAATCAGCTTCGCGTAAGCGGTGCTCCAATTGTAAGATCTCAAGCGCAGGCAAGATGCGACCCTGGACAGTCATTCCAACCATGATTTCGTAGTCCTTGATCATCTCGGCATGGATCACGATATCGTCATCATCAGAGGGTAGATCACTGAGGCTCATGCCTGGGCGCTTGGCAATAACCCGGCCGTCGCGACCCATGGTGACCCCCGAGAATAGCGTCTGTATTGGATATTTGCGGATCTTCTCGATTACGTTCTGGCGGAATTCTTTCGCGTTAAAACTTGGGTAACCATTGACGAACGACATCAGGGCATCTTCAGTGCTCTTGCCACGCACTGAATTCCTGGCGTCCTCAATGATATCAGTGATGTTCACACCCGGTATGCTGATCACCTTCATCTCGTCTACCGCCTTCTCTCCGGATTCATTGAGACGGAGGCGAAGCTCTTCGATTCGCTCGTCAATCTGGTGATTTGATCGTTCGGAACGAGGGATGGTGCGGTAGGTCTGGATGGCTTCCTCATAGAAAGTCGCCGCAACCATATGACTCGGTTTGTCAGATGCAATTCTGGCCTCGGCCTCCCGGACCCAGCCCTCCGCAACTGCAGCCGTCAATTCAGCTGATTTTGCGTTATTTCCTGCTTTCTTGAACCATTTTGCTGAAGCCCCAAAGAATTCACGAGCATGGTGGAGTTTACCCTCTTCATCGAACTCCCGTCCCAGAGACTCAAGATTTTGCGCGATGATCGATTGTTTGTCTCCACCAAATCCGTTGACATACAAGAGGTCTGATAACCAGAGTCCAAGGAAGCCATCCTGACGCGTGGCCGAGTCGAATGCCCTGATAATCGCTGTTTCTATTTCCTTCAAACGATTTCCAGAACCAGCATTGAGCATGCGAGCCAAACCTATAGCACGCTCCCAACACTCTCGACCATCACTTACCCAAGTATCTGTATCCAATGGAATCGATCGATAACTATCGATTGCCATGAGTGCGAACTTGAAATCGCGTGGTCGTTGTTTGAGCCAGACCAGTTCTGCGAGACGTGCCTTCAGCCATATGTCGTCGATTTTATCGACGATCTGTGAAAAAAACTGTATTTCGGCCCCGTTAAAATCATCAGGGATTGTTGAACGGTTCCCACCCATTATAAAGGCGGGCTTGAAAGGTTCATTGATGCTTTTTGGGGACAGCATCATAGTGCATGCATCGGCCAGCAACCAAAGCACCTTCCCATGGGACCGCCGACCATCCTCCATTGCTTGTTTTGCAGCGCAAGAAAAGGTATGCCACATGGAGAAATAGCCCTCTCGCTCTGTGCTGGCCAATACATCTTTCCAGCCGCAATTGGCGAAATCGTCGTCTGTGATAATAAGGTCCTTGGGATAACGTTCGAAACTCATTGCTCATTCCTATCGATAAATGATAGTCGGGTGCGACCTGTGAGCAGCTGCTTCATTGCACTCTCGATGATCTGTACCACCTCGTCATGCTTAAGTTTAAAATTGGCAATCATAATATATTCGTATCAGAGAGATGGATGGAGAGCCACTATTTTAGCACTATGTTGTTCATTGATTAGCTTCCTTCTTTGAATTCGTTTCATACAGTGTTTCAGTTATGGCTCCACGGAAGAGCTCCTCATTCAGGAACTGGAGCAAGCGTTTGGCCGCGCCTTTCTCTGCCGGAAACACGATCCTGTCGCCATTGAGCTGGATATTAATATCATACCCTTGAGATCGAACCATAATTTCTCTGGTTGAATATTGATCGAGAATCCCTGAATCTCGCAGCATTGCGAATCGTTTGCGGAACCATTGATTTGCGCCTACTGCAAGTTCATCGGGATTTTCTGACGCTAAAAGACGATGATTTAAAACCTCCCGAATCTCCTGCTCCGATGCCTCTTCATAGAGATCGGCAAGTGGCAGAAAGGTATTAACCGTTCTAAAGTTACGGAAAAGCAGTTTTCTTTCCTCGATATCATAAAGTGCGCTCAGTTTCCCTTCAATCGTAAGACCTGGACGGTTTGTGGTCTCATAGGTGTTGTTCTGGAGAAATAGAAAACGACCTGGTCGGATTACATGTGATCGGCTGAAGTTCTGGAAAAGGATCAACTCTTCATCAAGCTCGTTTCGAGCAAAGCCGGCAATACCTGTAATGGAATCGACAAAACCCTCATTAGTACTAATTGCCTCGAGATTTTGGATAGTTTGACTATATTCATTCCGAAGCCAATCCGGGAGTTCAAAGTCTGACAGAGAAAACCGCTCATGACTTTCTGGATGATAACCGGCATTGAATTGGATTTCGTGGATATTATTAACAAATGTGTTATACTGATTTTCCCAGCTTTCAGCTAGCGTATTTTGTAATCTCTGGTGCAATGGAATTCTAAAGAGTCGCATCTGATCTCTCTGTTTCGTAATTGCCGCAAGCTGGAAATTCCTAAGCATTTATATCTCCAATATGTAGATTTATATTGTTGGCTATTTGAACCGTTTGGATTTCCTCTCCGGGCCTTCGAAGCTCTTCTTTGCTGATTAGTAGGTAAGACATCCCTTCAGTATTTTTTACCGCATAGAAATGATAACCAAGTAATCCCATTACCGGATTGAAGTGAAAGGCTCCTGCATGAGCGATCACAAGAAAAATAATCGCAAAAATATACGCTCCCGTCATCCATTCATCGGTGAAGGCCATGTTCTCAGCGGAAACAAATGGGAGGAGATAGGCCAACAAAAAGGCGAGCAGTTCCGTATCCTTGCTCTCAAACTCAGTGATTGTAAATAACTGCTTTTGGGCATTCTTCGCAGTGTATTGAAGCAGCTTCACGCAAATGAACACCAGCAGGATTGCTACAACCAGCCAAACAATCCAGCAAGTCCAGGGCTCACCATTCGAAAACTGATTAACTGCGACAGCGCCAAGTAAGGGTGAAAGCGATGTCAAAACGAGAAGATACTTGGCAAGTATATTCAACACCGGACTGCATCCCCCTCATGTTCGGGCCCGACTAGCCGCACCTTCCCGGTGAGGAGCTGCTGCATCATGCCCTGTTTGATCTGCTGTGCTTTTTCGAGGCGTTGTTCGAGGGCGGCGATCTCGGCGTCCATGTCGGAGAGGACGGTGGCGATGGCGTGTTGTTCACTGTGCTGTGGGAGCCTCAGTTTGATTGACGCCACATCGCGTTTACCGATCTCAAGAAAGGTTGATCCGATGGCCCGTTCAATCATCTGCGGCTTGAGAGTCAAAAGGAGGTAGTATAGAAACTCATTGGATATCCCATTCTTGCAGACTAACGACTTAAAGCCTTGATTTGTACAGACCGGTGACGCAGCAATCTTGATCTCCCCGATGGTCGCTCGGGTGCACAGTAACAAAGCGCCAACAGGAAGCAGGCTTGCCGCGCAATTTTCCAGTCCTTCTACGGTAATGCTGCGCTCCGTTGCGAGGAGATACTTCCCTGAGGTACCCGTGATGTCCGTTGGTGTGCACCATAGGATCTGTCCGTTCCAGTAGGCAGGAATCTGGGTGCTTGGTGTTGCTCCATTCCTTATGTCTACGATTTCTCCGAGTGTTGTGACCCTCCATTCCCCGCTGAACCCCGGCAGCCTCGTCCTCCCGGTGAGGAGCTGCTGCATGGCGGCCTGCTTGATTGCCCGCTTCTTTTCGATCAGCGTGTCCAGCGAGGTAATGAGGGCGTCCGCATCGGAGAGGGCGGCGGCGATGGCGCGTTGTTCGGGGAGGGGGGGTAGGGGGATTTTAATATGTCTTATTATTGTCGAGCTCAAGCCCTCCATGATTCCTCCAACCGAAAGTCGCTTTGTTTGTTCGAGAATAAGCCAACTTTCAAAAATTTGAAGCAAAAATTTTGGTAATATTTTTTCTTGATTGAGCCTCAAACGTAGCAAATGACTATCCATTATGCCAGGTTCTATTCCTTTTGGTGCAACTATACACTGACCCACTGTGCCCATCATTGAGATAAGGAAATCTTCTGGAAGTATTTCATAAGAACGAAGCTTTCTGAAAAGGGCCGTGTCAATATAACGATCCCCAATGACCATATCATTTGTAAATACATTTTCTTGGCCAAAGACTTTGTACCCTTCCTTTGTAAGATATTCCTTCTTCAGTGAGCTTCCAAAAGGCCCAATTCTTATTGAATCAGTTCCTCGAATGACTACCTCAGGCAACAATACTAAATTCCACTCCTCCGGTATCACTCCCACATCAGTCTTCCGATATCCTGGCGGCACTTCCTCGATACTCATTCACTCTCATCTCCAGGATCTTTTGCTGATAGTAATTTCATTTGGTCCGGAATATCCGATGGTTCTTCAGGAAGGTTGAAGATCAGATCATAGAATTCGTCCAACTCTTCGAGAGTATCCCTTGTTATCTCTTGTAATTCGGGCAACCTCTCAATCAAAGGGCATTCGGGAATATAGAATGCAAGAGGATTGAAATCTCCTTCATAATATCTTGATCTGGATGAATGAGGAGAGGTAATTATTGAGAGATAAAACAGAGTCAAAATTATTCCTATAATTTTCATAGAAGTAGCAATAAAAAATTCAAAGAATTCTTTATTTGGAAGAAATGATTTAAACATTGATTGTAATTCACTTCGCATCTCTTCTTTTCGCGTATCTGAAATCCTTAATGAAAAAAATGCTGATTCAATCTGATTTTTCAGTTCTCCTTTTAATGAAGTAAATTCATCCTCACTTAATCCATATTCAACAATCCTTTTATTCACTGATTCAATCTCATTTTTGATGTTTTCAATTTTTGAGAGAGAATTCTGAAGTTCCTCGGTTGTGAGATCGAACTGTGCAATCGTCCGTATATATTCATTGAATTCATGTTGCAGTTTCTTTATAGTCGATGATAATTCGTCAAAATCTATCCCTGCAGAGTGTATGAATTCATCAAATTCAGGATATTCACCCAGGTTCTTATTTAAGCCAGTAATACTGTCCGAAAACCTGTTAATCGGTTTTCTATACACTTCAAGGGGATTATGACCAATCTTTTTCCCTAAATCTTCCTCCATTATCACTTCAAAAAGAAGCCCCAGTGATTTCACCGCCTTTTCCACTGTCTGTTGGAGATAAAATACTGCTTGAGGATAATGCCCTCTATGATAAAGAATCACCGAGCTGTCGAGATCCTCCAATGCAATAAAAAATAGAGTATCAAATGCAGGCATAACATCTGGTGATGTCAACACTTTTAGATCCGAGTTATTTTGTATTAATTCACTCATCCATCATTTACCGCATTTTTGTTATTGACATTTCATAGATTTAATGAATTCAAGATTACTTTGTAATTTTATTTGGGTATATCCATTTACTCCAAAACAAAGCCCATCTTCTTCAAATGCTCCCCGACTTTCGCGCTATACACCTGAACCTCCCGCTCCAGTTTTGGCAGGGGATCAGCATATCGTTCATCCAGTTCCTTCACACGACCAGCCAGTCCCTGTGTCAATTGTTGCATTTCATTTTCGATTCCAGTTTTGATCGAAGAGAACCATTTATCTTCCACAACAAGCGTCTTGATCTCATCTTCGGCCAGTTTCGCATACGCAGCAAGCACTTTCCCATCGAGAACGGCCTTTGCCTCTTTTGCAGCCTTACCTGCATCCGATTCAGCTTCTATAAGTTCCATACACCGTGTCAGGGCCTCGCGTTCATCGGCAAATTCCTGATCTTTTCCGATCTCCTTCAGCCTCGCCTTAACCGCGGTCTTTGTGACCTTGCCCTTATCATTGGTCACATCCTCCAGCAACCCTTCTTCTCCAATGTTCTCCTCGACGTACTCTTCAAGCTCCTGATCAGCATTTTCTTGTTTGGTCTGTAATTCTTCAATTGCCATTTGCTCATTGGCAAAATAACGAGCAATAATGAGTTCTGGCGGAATAAGATCCATCTTGTACTTTTTCCGGCCGATGATCAGGTCCGGGGTCTCCTTGATTTTCCTCTCTTTATCTTCGATGATGCCACGTGGTTTTGCGGCCTCAATCCATCCATCGACAGCAATAAGATCGAGATCGTCATGCATCACTTCTGCCCAATAATCCATCAGACGCTGATAGACATCATACTGGTTAAGTAATGGGAGATCAGCGAATCGTTTGAGCAAATCTTCGGATATTACCTGGATTACCTCCTTCGGGCTATCACCTTTGTGAAAACCCCTGAGAAGTGAATCATGGGCTTTCTGCCATTGCGAAACGATGTCGAGGACACGGTCGGAATATGTGGAAAAGTCCGGATGTGAAAGGATTGCTGCTTTAATCTGCTGGGACTCAATTTTCGGTTCAACATAACCGGCACGCCCATTGGATCGGAACAATTCCTTACGGAGGGAGGGAAAGACATCCCAGTATGATTGTAGATCGTCAATATCCCCTACAGGAATACCGCCATTGAGATGCGCATCCAGGTCCTGGAGATCTTCCGGTTCACTGGAATCGATATATCGTGGAATGTTTAAGTTGTAATCGTTGGCAGAACTTGCAATTTCGGATACTGGCACCATTCGGGAGTATCGCGGCAATTCAATCTGCTTGTTGAAGACATCCACAATCTTATGAATATCCTGCGATCTGAGCCGGTTCTTGTTTCCATCCTTTTCAAAACCCCTCGATGCATCGATCATGAAGATCCCGGTCCGGGCATAAGCGTTCTCCTTATCGATGACAACGATGCAGGCCGGAATCCCTGTTCCGTAGAAGAGATTGGGAGGAAGCCCGATGATTCCCTTAATCAGACCACGTTTAATAAGATTCCGACGAATATCTCCCTCTTTGTTCCCCCGAAAGAGCACGCCATGAGGCAGAATGATCGCACCCTTGCCCGTGCTCTTGAGGGATTTGATTAAGTGGAGCAGGAAAGCATAATCGCCATTTTTGGCTGGGGGAATACCGTATTCA
>Ga0334884_1005716_pt1 | contig 11684 bp, 8 predicted proteins | sample GraSluR1_MG_7_FD_207215 | JGI IMG/M metagenome (GOLD analysis project Ga0334884, IMG submission 207215) | Sludge microbial communities from methane-producing bioreactor in Wageningen University, Netherlands - Granular Sludge_12_05 R1 | ecosystem: Engineered > Bioreactor > Anaerobic > Unclassified...
TAAGGATCTCTGCTTGTGTAAATGCTAAGCGTGTGAAAGCAATCCGTTGTTTCTCGCCACCAGAAAAATTCATTCCTTTTTCACTCACAATAGTGTTTAAACCTTCCGGTAACCGTTCATAAAGTTCCCCCAACTGAAAACGATACATAGCTTCAATTACTTGTTCATCAGAAATTTCTTGATTCAATACAATATTTTCTTTCAACGTTCCTTGAAATATTGGCACATCTTGCGATAAATAAAAAACTTTTTCATAATAATCTTCCAAATTGAATTGTGTTAGAGGAAATTGATTCACATAAACTGTCCCCTCTGTCGGCTTCAATAATCCTAAAATCAATTTAATCAGGGTAGATTTACCTGTCCCACTTTTTCCAATCAAGCCATAGGTTTTATTCATTGAAAATTGTCGATTTTGTTGGGACATAATCGTTTGACTATCTACGCTAAAACATACATCTTTTAATGAAATTGTTTGAATTTCAGGTAACGCTTTGCCGGAAACCATTAAGTCAGGATCATCTTCTTTTTTATAAAAATCTTCCAAGCGCTGATAGGCTACTTTATCCAAATTATATTGAACAAATAAAACATTAAATATGGCTATCGGCGTATAAATTCGATCGATATACATCACTATCGCTACAAGTCCACCTAAACTTAGCGTCACGACGTTAGTAAAACTAAGTACGACAATACTTACTTTGATAAGTGCAACTAACAAGGCAAAAAAGCCAAAGAAAAATTCATGGATCATAGTCATTTTTGTTATATTTTGACTATTTTCCTCTGCCATTAACGCGTAATTTTCAATCTCTTTTTTATATTTTCGATTAATTCTAAAAGTTACTAGTTCTGTCATCCCTCGTATCAAAGTAGCATTCATTGCTTCTTCAGAAATAAGTGTTTTTTCTTTCATTTTTTGTAGCGTTTTCAAAAGTATTTTGGTTAAAATAAATACAATCACATAACCAATTAGAATTGCTGGTAATAATCTTTTATCAATCAATGCTATGAAAAATAAATTAAATAACGTCTCTGGAATTAGCTCTCGAAATAAGCGCCCATAAAAATTCAAGTGGATATTTCTCCCAGCTGCTGCACCAACTTCTACTTTTTGTAGTAAAGCTCCCGCTCCCAGTTTTAGATATTCTTCATAGGAAATCTTGCTCATTTTTATTAAACTTAATTTCTTCAAATAGAAATAGATGCCATTAGTTAAGTAAGCTTTCGGTTTCTGTTCACAGTAAGACAATAGCGGAATTAAAATAATTGTCGTTCCATACGCTACTAACAACCCTAGTTGGAAACTTTTTTGATAATGATCTAACAACTGTTGAAAAAAATAAATTGCTAAAGCACTACATAATGAAACAATCACACCAATCAAAATGTACCAAGTGAAGCTTTTCTGAAAGTGCGACCATATTTTTTTAGTCATTTACTCCCTCCTTTTCGAGCAGTACATACCTTACTGTAGCATAGTTTTTGATTGGCGCCTATCAGCAATTTATCTCCAGATAATAGAAAAGCCCCCCAGCGAAAGCTGGATGGCTTTTCTATTGTTAATTCTTTCTGATTTGTAGATAACTTACACCTAAAACGGCAAATGTACTTGCCAGTATTCCTGCTATTAGCATAAACGGTGTTTTTGTTGTGCCTGTTTTGGGAAGTTCTCGTTGCCCGTTTGCTTCATTTAATTTTTGAATTGGTTCACTAAGCAGTTGGGGAGCCAACTGTGGGCTTCCTTCATTTTTCACTGTATTTAATGGAGCGTTTAGTATTTGTGGTTGATTTTTTGATGTAACATTTTTATTTGTCTCCACAGTTGTTTCTGTGGATGGCTGTTTTTTCTCAGTTATAGTAATTTCTTTTGTTGGTGAGACATGAACTTCTGATTGGCTGCTTTCTGCCGTTTCTGTTGCGCCATTCTCTTCAGTTGTTACGCTTGGTTTTTCAGGTAGGATTGGTGCAATTGTACCTAACGTTTCACTTTCATCTGGATTTTCTTCTTCCGCTGACGACACATGAACTTCTGGTTGACTGCTTTCTGCCGTTTCTGTTGTGCCATTCTCTTCAGTTGTCACACTTGGTTTTTCAGGTAGGATTGGTGCAATTGTACCTAGTGTTTCACTTTCATCTGGATTTTCTTCTTCCGTTGGCGACACATGAACTTTTGGTTGACTACTTTCTGCCGTTTCTGTTGTGCCATTCTCTTCAGTTGTCACACTTGGTTTTTCAGGTATGATTGGTGCAATCGTGCCTAGTGTTTCACTTTCATCTGGATTTTCTTCTTCTGTTGGAGAGACATGAACTTCTGGTTGGCTGCTTTCTGCCGTTTCTGTTACGCCATTCTCTTTAGTTGTCACACTTGGTTTTTCAGGTATGATTGGTTCAATTGTACCTAACGTTTCACTTTCATCTGGATTCTCTTCTTCTGTTGGAGAGACATGAACTTCTGGTTGGCTGCTTTCTGCAGTTTCTGTTGCGCCTGTCTTTTCACTTGTTTCTGTTGCCTGTTCCGAAGTAGGTGTCTTTGGTTCCCATTCATCTATTGTCTCTAAAGGAATGTCTAGACTTTCTTCTGTTGGCATTTCCACATTTTGATTACCGCTTGCCTCGCCTTCTACAAAAACATTTTTAACCTGTGATGTATTTTTTTCATTCGTTGCGTCTTGATTGTTTAGTTGATAATTGATGTCATAACTATTTTCAAATGTTGCTTGATGTTGGCCTGCTTCTGTGATTGTCGAAGTGTAACGGACGATAAAGGAAGTAAAGCGTGCTTTATCCCGATAAAAACGTAAATTAAAATCATTATCTGTTACGAAGTCAATTTTGCCATAACCTTGTTGCTCAAACTCGGCAAGTGAAATATATTTAGTTTCTTTGTCATTCACAATATCAAATGTAAAACTCTCTTTATTTAATTGTTGACCACTTCCTTGTCGATCCGCAATTGAAATATCTTCTGTGACATCGGATTTATTGAGGTTCACATTTAAAAACCAACGTACTTGATTTGACTCTCCAGCCAAATCGCCTACTTTATAAAAAAACGGATAGTCTCGCTCAATTTGGCCAGTCTCTGTGTTAGTCACTCCTTCAATCGTCAAACGTTGAGTCGCCGTTGCTGTTCCGAAATCCGTTTCTATCACATTCGGTTGCGAACTATTGGTGATAAGCGTTTTAATCCCGAAAGAAAAATGCCCGTTCACATTATGTAAAGATTCAACTTTTTCGTTAAATGTTGCTACAACATGATCTTTATAGATAAAAACTTCCCCTAAACCATTTAAATTGATTTTTCGTGGTGAGCCATCGTTCTCGGTCATTCCAACTAATGCATTTGGTAAAGTTAAAGTAATAGTATCTCCAGGTTTTATTTTCTGATTTTCTTTGTCACTAAAAGATACTTTAATTGAGGTCATCTCTCCTTGATATAAAGTAGTGTGATCTAATTCTACTTTGTCAACGATTGAACTTTTGCTCAATTCGGCGCCAAACGAAATTGGACCAATCAATAACGCCCCCGCAATTGGTAGAATCATTACCAACAGTAACACTAAAAATTTTACACTTTTTGTCATAAAAAAATATTCACCCTTCTTTTCTCTTATTTTTTCCACTTAGTGGTCTTTTTCAGAAGTTGACAATAGCAAAAAAGATATGTCTCGTACAATATTAATGCTCATTTAAGTAGCCTTTTTTTTAAATTTCTAATTCACTTCCTAAGGAAAACGTTTTATTATGGTAGTTACATTAGATAACATTCGTTACAAAATATCTCATGCTGCCAAGTTTGAGTTGCATAAATAACATATTTCGAACCAATAATGAATAAAAATACTTATTTCATCCTCATTTTGTTTCCCCGGCCATTTATTCTTGTTATAATAAAGTTTATGAGATAAGGAGGAAAAGAATGAAAAATTCATATTTTGACGGTGGTTTAGCCACGTATATCGGGACTTCAATTTTAGCAACCTTGATTACTGTCTTTACATTAGGCATTTGCGCACCTTGGGGAATTTGTATGATGTACAACTGGAAAATCAAGCATACCGTTATTGATGGTAAACGCCTTTATTTTGACGGTACAGCTATGCAATTATTCGGTCATTGGATTAAATGGCTTTTATTAACTATAATTACTTTAGGAATTTATGGTTTTTGGTTGAATATCCGTTTGCAACAATGGATTACAAAACATACCCACACACTTTCATAAAAAGAGGATGGATGAACTGAGTTACGGTCCATCCTTCCTCTTTTTATGAATATCTAACAGAGTGTTATCCTACTCTTTGAAAAAACAAGGAATTTATGCTATACTTTGATAAGTATCAAGGGATACTTATGTTATTTCGGGGGCGTTACGGATTCGACAGGCATAGTTGAGCTTGAATTGCGTTTCGTAGGTTACGGCTACGTTAAAACGTTACAGTTAAATATAACTGCTAAAAACGAAAACAATTCTTTCGCTTTAGCTGCCTAAAAACCAGCTAGCGAAGATCCTCCCGGCATCGCCCATGTGCTCGGGTCAGGGTCCTAATCGAAGTGGGATACGCTAAATTTTTCCGTCTGTAAAATTTAGAAGAGCTTACCAGACTAGCAATACAGAATGCCTGTCACTCGGCACGCTGTAAAGCGAACCTTTAAATGAGTGTCTATGAACGTAGAGATTTAAGTGGCAATATGTTTGGACGCGGGTTCGACTCCCGCCGTCTCCATAAGGTACAAAAAGAAAGAGAACGTTAGAAATTTCGCGCTGTTACAGTGTTTTGAAAGGATTCTAAACGTCCTCTTTTTTATTTTGACCACACTTTAAAGCCTATTCTTTTTTGGTGAGCCTGATAATTTCTGAAATATCGTCAATTTCCAAAGCATCAGTGATTCTTTCAATGTGTGGCAGATAAATTTTTCTCGTTTTTCATTAGCCAGCTTGTTAATAATTGAAGGTTCCATATCAGATAAGCGGGCTAACTCTCTTAGAGAAATTTCTCTGTTTTTCACAAGCTCTTTTAAGCCTATTTCTACTTTTCTATCCATTGTAGCCACATACTTTGTTTTCGGTAGATTTATCTTTTTGACTAGTCTGTAATTCAACCTTTTAATAAATTTGTTAAATAGATAATTGGTTTCGCTCAAATCCTCAAGTTCATTTGCAAAGGTAAGAGTTAAAAATTTTGTTTGGCTGTCGAAATTCATATTGATTAGACGCCGAATATATTGTACCTTGTTCTTATAGTAATTTTCTCTTTTTTTCCTAGCTTCAATTTATGACAGTTCATTTTTCTCTAAATTTATACTGTTCGATTTTCGCTTATTTTCAGTAGTATAGCCATAGATAACAGGAACAGCATAGAAATAAATTTCACAACTTCTAGGAATCAAAAAAAGTTGTACATTATATTCTGACATAGCATCACCACTTTTATAAACATTATTTTATTGGTAAATCGCTCTTAAATACTTATATATCATACCACCTTCTTTCATGAACTGTTTTTCTCCAGATGTTAGACTATTATAGATTTAAAAAATTTGGATATGAAATTTCTGATTAAAATATTTAATAAGAAGATTGATGAGGAAATCAAGAATTTAAAAAATTGATGTGAGATAGGTACATTCCAGAAATGGTAACAACTAAAAAACAACGAAAAAGAATTTTCCCTTTTTCGTTGTAAAATTACTATTCTTCATCAATTTCCTTGTTAAATACTCCTGTATTTAACATATTGATAAAATTAGCTAGTTTTAATTTTGGTGGTAGTTCTGCAGAATTTTCGATGACAATTTTTAACCAAGGATACTTATTTACAAATAAATTTTGCTTTCCTTCTTGCTCAGATACTTCTTTAACTTCTGCTAAAACAAGAAGCATAACAGGGTAACGTTCATTTTCACTAAGATTTATATAATTTACTAATGCTGTCATAAATTCTTGGGCTTGAACATACTCAGAGAAGAAAGTGTCTGGGAAAATAAAAACTCCTTCTTTTTTACCAAAATGTACTTTTATCTCACAGAGTTCTTTTTTAATTTCTGCAGAATCAGCATAAGCATAGGATTTAACAAAAATATCTTTGTCAGTTACTTGATTTAAAGCACGGTTAAATGTTTTAGGTCCTCGGACAACAACATCACTTTTTTCTTTTAAATCAGATAACTCTTCAGTTCCAGTCCCTCTTGTTAAAACTGCATCAATATGCTCATCTTCTTCATTACCTGAATTGCTAGTAGTTCTGTTAGGAGTTGTTCTAGGAGTTGTTCTACCACTAGTTTTTTTCTTATAAATGCTGTTATAGAGGTAATCCAATCTAGTGTCTGATTCATCTTCTCCTATGGAAACAGATACTTCTCCAATTTTTTTACTCTTTAATTTTGTTGGGTTTCGTTCAAAGTAATGTGGACATTCTTCTAAATGATTTTCATTTCTATGGGTTCTCAAAAAGTTTTCATTTTGCCCATTTACAAAATCTAATCTTGCTGAACAGCCAATTGTTGAACAACTCAACAAATGTTTTATTTCTTCGAAATTTATAGAATTAGATATTTCCTCAATAGACAAAACTCTCTTATCTTGTTCACAATATGCTTCGTTAATACTTGCCATACAATTATCCTTTCTTTATTAGTTACATAGCAAAAAAATTGGGACTCCTGTCTTGTTAAGATTTACACTCTGTGTTATCATTACTTTTGTCAATTAAGATAGTAACACCAATAAGTGTAGCAACGTTTGCTATGCTATTTCTATTTTATCACGAAATTTATTCAATTTAAATAAGTTCTGACCTCTGACCACTTTTTGAACTGCTTTCAAATGAAAAGTGGGTTCATTTTCTTGTTTTATAGTGCTGTAGAAAATCTAAATGCCTTGACAACAATGAATTTCTGTTTAAATGGTTTATGATTCCCGCCGTCTCCATTTTTAGAAAAGTAGAGAAAAACAAAAAAGAGCTAAAACCTTATAAAATAAAGGTTTTAGCTCTTTTTTTCTATAAGCAAGAGAAGGCTCGTTACCTCCTCTTACACTTCCTAACACATTATCTTTCTAAAACCACTTCATTTTCTTTTTCTATTGGTGATTTTGGGTATTGCATAGAACATGGCTAAAAATATTATTGTTATCAAAAGAGTTTTTAAGATTTCAATTTCTCCTGAATCTATCCAAGTATACACAAAAGCGATGATAAAAGTAATTACTATTTCCGTAACATGATCTTTTAAATTCATTAGCTTAGCCCACATTGAACTGCCCATAAAGCTAGTTGTCCAGCTACAATAATAGCATTCGTCTTTAACCCATTGGCTTTAGCGAAGCGTAATACAGTCACTGCTAATTCTTTCCAGGCTTTCTTTTGTGCAGCTTTTACAATTGCGCTGATACTAATCATTGCAAAAAACTCATCTTTGATTTTGTTAGCAACGCAACTTCCTAATGCATTCCAATTAAAACGTGCTTGAACTACTGTTGAAGCATCAGAAATATTTACATTTAACTCTTCCTCAACTGAAGAAATCTCTTGCTGAGCAAAATTATTTTTGACATAGTTTTTAAAGTTATCTTCCGTCACTCCATTCGCATACATTTCTTCCAGTCCTTTTGCTACAGCCTCAACTTCTGAATCCTCTAGCTGGTCAGATGCATAAACACTTGTACCAGCGCTGATAAAAATACCTAATGTCATTAGTAATGCCATCGCCAAACAAAAAAATTTAGCCTTTTTTGTCACCTGTAATTCCATAAATAAATCCCTACTTTCTTTTTCCTTGTTATAATCATAACAAGGAAAAAGATAATTTATCATCAAAATCCCTATTTGATGCTTATATTTTCCTATATATCCTAGAGCTGATTTTTCTCACTAGTGATCACATCAATTTGAACTAATGATTCAAAAAAAGACACAGGTTATTTGAGGTACGTTCGAGGTAATGCTAGGTTCTATTTTGAAAACAACGCAGCTCTCTTGAAATATTTTTTGAGCTTGTCTAAACCTTCTGAAACGAATATAGAAAATAAAAAAAGAGTCCCCTTTCTCAAGGAAACTCTCAATTGCTAAGTCAAAATAACTTCACGTTATCTAAATCTTTTAAATCAATCCTATGGTTCGCGGAACAAAGGAGCTAAAAACTTAATAGAATAAATCGCACAAATTCCGACAATAATATAGATAATTTTTGCTAATGGTGTGGTTGCACCGCCACTAATTGTTGCAACTAAATCAAAATTAAATGCACCAACTAATAACCAGTTTAAACCTCCGACAATCAATAAAATTAAAGCAATAATATCCAGATATTTCATTTTTAACACTCCTTCCAAATTTGATAAGCCAAGAGTAACACGTTTATTCTTTATTTACGAAAATAATGATTCAGGAAAAAAACTTTTTTCAATTATTTTCTTGAATCATTTTTTCATTATTAAGAATTTTATGATATAACTAAAGAGTAGACAAAAACAGATTCATTATCTCTGATAAGAAATGGTGGTTTATTATGCGTGCTAAGTTATTTTTAATTTTGCGGAATCGAGTGTTATCCCGTGTTGTCTTTGTCATTCTATTTTTACATGTGCTTTTTACCACAAATGATTTCACGGTGTTGCTACTCCTCTTACTATTGAATTATTTACTCACGCTTGAGGATAGCGCGAAAAAAAACAGAAAAATCCAAACTTGGCAGGAATTTAAACAGTCGATTGATTGGCCCTTTGTCGCTTTTTATTCAGGGCTTGCTCTTTTAGTTATTTCGTTAATACTTCTGTTTCTCTGGTTCAATTATGCACGATAAGGAGGATTAAAAATTGAAAAGCTATTTTTTTACTCTTTTTTTTAGTATGTTTAGCCTTTTCGTCATACTACTTTGGTTTTCTGGTCGTCTTTTTCCGTCGCTTGTACCAGATAATGAAGCCGCTAATAATTAACGCACAGGCAATTAAAAGTAATATCCATAATAGTAAATTTTGTTGTTGTGCCACTTTTTTCATCCCCGCTGCTGCTTTTTCTGGTTGATATGGGATACGATGTCCTCGAACTAATAACCGATGACTGTTTATCATATACGGTGTGCAAGTTAATAAAGTGACGAGATCTTGGCCAGACTCAATGTGTAAATCTTTTGTATCAGTTGGTTCAACGGTTTTTATTTGATCCACTTGATAAGCGAGCGTCTTCCCATTAACTTCGATATAAAATTCATCGCCTTTTTTTAATTCTGGCAAATCTGTAAATAATTTGGCTTGAGGGAGACCACGATGTCCTGAAATGACCGCATGTGTATTCGCACCACCTGTAGGATAGGAGGTTCCTTCTAACAAGGAGCTTCCTTTTTCCAATAGCAATGCATTCGTTTTATCAAAAATTGGTAAACGGACATTTATTTTTGGAATGGTTAAAACACCAATCGTATGACTTTCAAAATAGGATTTGTCTGGTTTTTTCGTTGTTTTTTGCGTTTCAGAAAAAGGATCTAATCCAGGATTGCTGCCTTTTTTCGCTAATTCTTGGTTTTTCTTTTCCATTTTTTCTTGAAGTTCAGCCATTTCTTTGGTGTTTTCTTGGCTTGCTTTTGATTGATAATGAGCGATAATTTGTTGATCCAGATAGTTATTTAATGCATCGCTAACAAAAGGATACGCAAATGCACCTATTCCAATAATCAGTAAAAGAATCATAAAACCATCAATGATACGACATTTCTTTTTTGACTTCATTGCTTCCTCCTTAAAAATAAAGCATGAAAGCCTGGGACAGTGATTGGCCCAGGCTCTTTGTTTTTCTAAAAATTTCTTCGGTGATGCTAGAAATTAAGCATTTTCTTTTCTACGTCTAGCAAAGTAGACTCCTGCAATAAGTAGCAAGACTGCGCCACTTCCTAAGTAAACGTAGATTCCTTTGCCACCTGTTGAAGGTAAGGTACCTTTGTGTTTGTTTGGTACTTTTTCTGGTGAAACTAGGTTTTCTGTTGTGCCATATGATTGTTCATTGACCACAAATTCAATCCGATTTGTTAACAAGACATAATCATCAGGAGCTACAGTTTCTTCTAAATAATAGGTACCGTATTTAAGCCCTGTGATATCAACTAATCCATCAGCCGTTGTTGTAAAAGTAGTTGCTTCAGCTTTTGTTTTCACCCAAGTTGCTGCTTTCGTTGTTTCATCGATTTTCAAATAATTTGCTGTGTCGCTGTTTTGATCACGGACGACAAAGGAAGCTCCCGCCAAGGCTTGTGTCGCTGTCACATCGCCATCGACTTTAATGAAACGTTTCCCACCTGTCACCACTTCAACAGTTGGTGGTGTTTGGTCGTCGGTATGACCGTTATCAACATTCGCCTCATTTTTAAAGCCTTTCGTAGGATCTGCTTTTTCATTTAAATGCATAAAGTAAACGAATTTTAGTGTGCCGCCTGGTGTTAGCGTAGGAATATACGCTGGATTAACGGCGACAGTGAAGCCATTTGCTTGTTCAGTCACTTGATAATTTTCAGGAGCGATCATTGTATCCCCATCATATAACGCATAGGCATACTCTCCAGAAGTCACGTTATCAAAAGTTAAGGCTGCATCATGTTTATCAACTAAATTGAATTTGACGTATTTATTAGCGTCGCCTTCTTTGTCTGCAATCCCCAATGGAATATTTACAGAAATTTGATATTTAATTTTTTCGCCAATTGCCACATCTTTACCATCTAAGTTTGGTGTTGTTTTATCAACTTTAGAGGTATCATTTTTGACTGTTTTTTCAACAGGTGTTTGATTGTTTGCTTCAATTGTAAATGGTGTTTTTGTTTGATTTTCAATTAATTCTGCATTATTTGGAGCTTTTACTTCTTCTAAAATATACGAACCAACCTCAAGATTTTTAACTGTTAATTCTCCCGTTCCATTCTCTGCTTCTGTAAAATCATTTTCGCCAATTTCATAACTTTTCCCAGTAATAAAGCGTTTTGCTTGTTCTTTATCCGTTGTCCATGTATATAATCCATCTTTGACTCCTTGGATATATTTTACTGTGCCTGGTGAGCCTTCGCTTTTGGAAATAACAAATTCTGCACCATTTAATCCTTCATTTTCAGCAGTTCCTACTTTTTTCACATGTAAACTACCATCATTGGCTACCACATTTTTAGGATAAATATGAACAATCGCTAATTCTTCTGTTCCATATTTATAGGAACCATCTGCTTGCTTGATCATTTCGTAAACTGGGAACGCCACCACCATATTCGTAGCAGCAACTACACCCTCTTTTGGTTCTTCTTTAATGGTATACACTGCATCTTTACCATTTTGTTTTTTAGGTAACTGAACAGTGACATTCCCATTTGCATCGGTGGTTCCTTGAGCAACAGGTTTCCCAGGAGTTAAACTTTGGACAGCTTGTTTAGCTGCATCAACGCTTGCGCCTGCCGCTCGTTGCTCGTAAAATTCGCTCGTCACGTTATAAATACTAAACGTCACATCTGCCAGTCCTTGATATTTATCAAACTCGCTCATTTCTTTCCCGCTATTTTGAATAAGCGGATCTGGTAAATCCGTCATTTTCTTTTTGTGAATCACGAGCTGTGCGCTCTCCCCATTTTCTTCTGCAAATGCAGTTGTTGTCCCTAATACACTCGTGAAAAGTGGCAAAATTAGTAACAAGGTACTAACGGTGTAC
>Ga0334884_1005718_pt1 | contig 11683 bp, 8 predicted proteins | sample GraSluR1_MG_7_FD_207215 | JGI IMG/M metagenome (GOLD analysis project Ga0334884, IMG submission 207215) | Sludge microbial communities from methane-producing bioreactor in Wageningen University, Netherlands - Granular Sludge_12_05 R1 | ecosystem: Engineered > Bioreactor > Anaerobic > Unclassified...
AATTCCATGGGAATTAGATATTCCCAGAAACCTTTTAGTTATTGGAACAGTTAATGTGGATGAAACAACCTATATGTTCAGCCCTAAAGTCCTTGATCGAGCAAACACTATAGAATTTTCGACTTATCCTGCAAAGAATTACATGTTAAGTGATCATCAGACTAATAGCCCGTCAGGAGACATGAAGTATCTAGAAAATCCTCTTTCTGATCTAGAAATTCGTAACTTATCTATAAATGATTTGAAAGAAAGGCTGAAGGGTGTTAAAACTAAAACGAACGATGATTTATGGGATGTTTTAGCAGAAGAAATTAATCTTTTCCAAGAAGCTTTAGGTAAGGCCGGATTTGATTTCGGTTTCCGTGTAATAAATGAAATCTTAAGATTTATGTATGTTGCTTGGGTTTATGAAGGTAAACTTGAAGTATGGGATAATTGGATGCGCTTTTTTGATGCTCAGATTAAACAAAAAATGTTACCGAAGTTGCACGGTTCCCAGAGAGTTTTAGAAGAAGTTTTAAAAGATCTATTTGAACTCTGTTATATTGATACTATGGATAGTCCTCCACGCTATTTCGAAAAACTATCATCAGATCCTAGTGTTAAATATTTAGAATCAGCATTAAAGATTCAGGAAATGGATAAAGTCTTAAATGAACAGAGGTACGTTTCATTTATTAATTAGGAGCTCAAATTTATGGTTGAGCAACAAGTGACACTGAAACTGGAAAGTGACCCTGGCCAAGTCCTCGGATTCCTGGTTTTGAAAGCTAATGATCACTATCTCAATGAACAAGATAGTTTTGAAGTAGATGGGACGAAATTTATTAACATACCTAAAGTTGACAAACCAGATAATCAAACATCCATCCAATATTTGGAAAGCAAAGACAATAATCACTTATCTCCATTAATGTTACTTGAAGAAACACGATACGATGTAATGTTTGAAACCACACTTAATGTGGAATCAGATGAAGAAGTAAATATTTTTCCTACAATTCAAAAAGATGACACTCATAAGTTTTCAGTATTTGATCGTTTAAAGTTCAATTTAAGTAGTGATAATGTATCTCGTTTTATTGGTATCTTAAACTTTCATAGTTATGTGGGTAAATCATTCATAGATGTTGAAATAGATAATACACGCTCGAAAGCTGTACCTATTGAGGTAAGGTCAAAGAAGATTAAATATTTTGATCAGTACCCTCAGATGATCGCTGATCTTTCTGAAGTTGCTTCAGGTTTGATTTATGAGATGGACTCTCCTTTATATCAGGAATTGGAGTTTGATCCTAGTAAACGTAAAACATTATACGAAGATTTCATGTTCCTCGAATATTTATTCCGTCCTGAAAATTTTCCCAGTTCTTACGATTATATATTAAGAAATCTCTACAGTCTTCTTGTTTCCTATGTAGAGGATGTTCCAAGCACTTTTGCCAGTAATGTGGGCCCTACTGAGATGATTGACATAATATCCCGACCTGAACATTTATTCCATACTAATGATCCTCCTATGGATTGGCCTGATTCTTTGGGTGGTTATGTGCCTGATGTTATCAGTCAACGATTTTATAGGGAAAATATCGACACTCCAGAGAACCGTTTATTAAAATATTTCCTAGAATCCTTGGATAAAGTCATCAACCAACTATTAATATCATTGAACCAAAATGATGGATATATAAAAGACCAGCTTTTATTCTATAAGCGACAGGTTCAAGATTATCTCAGTGATCGTTGGACTGCAGAAGTTGGTCGTTTGGATTATCTACCCCTAAACTCACAAGTTTTACAGAAAAAAGAGGGCTACAGGGATCTATTTAAATACTTCTTAAACTTTGAATTAGCATTCCGATTAGAATGGGAAGAAGTTGAAGACAAAATAAGAGGTTATGAACGTAAACTCAGTGAACTATATGAATATTGGTGCTATTTCAAACTCATAAAAGTATTAGATAAACTAAGCACTAATAAACTAAGTTACACAGATTTATATGAATTAAATAAAGATGAATGGTCAATTAAAGTAAAAAAAGGAATACCATCTGTAAAAAGATTTAATCTAAAAATTGATGATCAAGATATTTATGCAGAATTAATGTATAATCGGTTATTTTCAAATAAAACAGAATTTAAATCTTACTCTCTACCTTTTAGACCTGATTACAGTTTGCTAATTAAGTTGGATTCGGATCATTATTTTATTCATTTTGATGCAAAGTATCGCTCAGAAGGACAAATTTTAGCTTTCTATGATAAGATCGTTCAAGAAGAAATTAAAGAAGATGATAACGAATTAGAAATTGAAAACGAAGTTGAAAAAAGAGACTTAGAAGAAGAAACAAAGAAAAAATTCAAATATGGCGATCTTTACAAAATGCACACCTATAAAGACGCTATTCTGAAGACAGAAGGTGCCTATGTACTTTATCCGGGTGATGATACCAAGATTTTTCGAGTGATTGAAGATAAACCCATACCTTCAGTGGGTGCATTTCCTCTTACTCCTGGAAAAAATGGAATTGAAGAGGAAGAATTAAGTATGTTCATTAAAGCTGTTTTAAGAAACATCATCACAGAAGATACTTTCTAAATCTGAAAGAGTTTTAATTTAGATTAAAAGGAGGAATCGTAGTAATTCCAACAACAATTATTTGATAAATAACAATAATACTAATATTTAGATGGAGGGGTTTAATTGGCTGGTAAAATTTATATGATAAAGGATGATGATGAGTTGGTTGCCATGAATGAGAAAAAATATGACCGAGAGATAGACTTCCAGGATCTCCTCGAGAGTTACCCCGATTTAATCCCTGGTGACCAAATTGATAGTGAGAATCCTAGAAGATGGTTGTTGGTAAAAAGGGAAATGGGTCTACCATTTGAGGAAGAGGGTGCACGACAACTATCACTAGATCATTTTTTCTTGGATCAGGAGGGTATACCAACCTTAGTAGAAGTTAAAAGAAGTTCCGACACCAGATTAAGGCGTGAAGTAATAGGTCAAATGTTAGATTACGCTGCCAATGCAGTGGCTTATATTTCCATGGAAGAGATACGCGAGAAGGTTCAAACAAAATATGATGATCTAAAACTTCAAGATGACTTTTTAGACGATGCTACTAACGAAGAGAATTTCTGGGAGAATGTAAAAACTAATATTGAAGAAGGCAGAATTAGAATGCTCTTTGTAGCTGACGAAATACCCCATGAACTTAAGACAATTATCGAATTTTTAAACATTCAGATGAACAAATCTGAAGTTCTTGGCGTAGAGATAAAACAATATCAAGCAAAAGATGAAAAAATTAGAACATTAGTATCTCGAGTATTCGGTCAAACAATTGAAGCTAAGAGAATTAAAGGAGGAAAAGGTTCTGGATCAATTATAAATAAAGAAATTTTCTTTGAAAATCTTGATCAACATGGAAAAAACTTCTTCAAAACATTTTTCAGATTTATAGATGAAAAAGGTCTTATAATCAATTGGGGAATTAAAGGATTCTCTGTAAATGTGGAAATAGGCAATACAAAAATTAGTATACTACAAGGTTATTGTCTTTTAAGATCAAATGGACAAATAATAAACTCAACTATAGGCAGCATATCTAAAAAAGTAGATAATGGGGACGAGATAGCAAAAGATTTTGTTAGTAAATCAACAAAAATACGAGACTTTGTAAAACAGAGTAGTGGTGGATTTGTATTCAATTTATCAAGAGACCTAAATGATGAAGAATTGCTAAAATTCCAAAAAATCATATCCCAAACAATAGAGGATATCAAGAAAAATGGTTTAATAACTAAATTGAATCATCTCAAAAAATAGAATCATCTCAAACATTTAAGATTAAAAAGAATATTCCATAATTAAAGGAGAATGATCACTCATTCCCTCTTCTCTTTTTTTAGAATCATGGTAAACATGTTTGATATCAATATTTTTAGCTAATTCTGGGGATATGAATACATAATCAAACCTGAAACCATTCCCATAATCACTGTACCAAGTGTAGCGTTCTGAATCAGTATTATTTTAGTAACCCCACACATCAATCCAGCCCATATTAATTAGTTTTTCTAATTCATCTGCACTATAATGGCTCTGATTCATTGAATCAATTTTATTGCAGCTGTTAAAATCACCTGTAATAATGCAATGCGTGTTGTGATTTTCCTGGGCAAATTTTAGAATTTTCTGCCAAACTGCATCCTTAAAACGCTTATCATTCCTTTCGGTGGGTACATATACACCCAAAACAGTCAACTTAGAATCGGTTAGTTCAATGCCAACTAATCTTCTTTCCATCATAATTAGTGAATAAGGATATTTCGATGCTACTAAAACTCCCAAGAGATCATCATCACTAGTTTTGCAAGTGAAACCTTCCTTTTTCAGAGTCTCCTTTATCTTAAGACCATTTTTGTTGTCCTGATACTCACCAAGAACCAGCAAATCAGCATCATGATCCATTAAATAGTTTAATATAGAATCAGTTCTGTTTTGACCACCAAAACGCAGATTTAGAGATACCAATTTCATTATTCTCAATATTCCATTCACACTTCTTTAAGTTTTTGATAAAAAAAATCCAAATCCAAATTATTATACGATTTTCCACTTTTCACAAATATTTTCTGATAATAATCATGTTTTCACAGAAACCTTTATGTTAATGTGACAGAACATAATATCCAGTATCACTATGTATATGCTAAGGTAAGAACAATATAATAATAATTACTTTAATTAGTATGAGGGGATATGAAATGGTGAAATTCTTACACACTGCAGACTGGCATTTAGGAATCAAATACAAACAATTAGGGGATAAAGCACAACAAGCAAGAAACATACGATTAAAAACTGTTGAAAAGCTAATCCAGAAATCCAAAGAGGAGAATGTTGATTTTATACTAATATCTGGCGACCTTTTTGACAGCAACCAAGTTGACCGCAGCCTCTTAAGTGCAGTTTCCCAGATCTTCAGAGATATATCACCCACTCCCATCTACCTACTCCCAGGTAACCATGACCCCCTAGGCAGGGATTCATTATTCAATGATCCAGTATGGGAGAAACTGGACAACCTCACTATTTTCACCGAACCTGAACCATATGATCACGGAAATGTTACCATTTATCCCTGTCCTGTAAGTCAGAAGAAATCCAAGGATGACCCCACACAATGGATCAATGCCCAAGATAACCCCAACATATCCATAGGTCTGGCCCATGGAAACCTCCAAGTAGGATTCATCGAAGACGCTAACTTCCCCATAAACCCAGAAAGAACAACCATATCCGAATTAGACTACCTAGCTTTAGGTGAATGGCACTCACTATTTGAACAACCAGACTCCAATGGAATTGTAAGAACCATATATCCCGGAACTCCTGAAACCACTAAATTCGGTGAAGATGCCAGTGGCCAAGCACTAATCGTCAAGATCGATGCAGCAAACTCTCCACCTCAAATCACCCCCATTGATGTGGGCACCTTATCCTGGCAAAAACAAGAAAAAGAAATAAACAGCCTCGCTGATGCACAATACCTTGAATCAGAACTTAATAATATCCCAGAACCTGAAAACAGTGTCATCCTCCTGAAGGTTAAGGGTGTCACTGATCAGGATACCATCAGCTATCTTGCCCAATTAGAGGATGATTACCAGGATAAATTCATGCAATTACAGATTGTGATGGATGAACTCTACCTTAAACCTAACCTCTTAGAACTAAAGGCACTTATACCTGAAGGTGCAGTTGTCAATCAAACATTTGAGGCTTTAATGGCCCTTATGAAAACTCAACCCGAGACTCAGGACTACTCTGACATCACCCCAGAACGCACCCGGGAAATATTCGCCCAACTCCAGGATAAAGATGTACTGGAAGGTTTATCCCCAGAGATCCTAAACCGGGCATTTCTTTTAATGTACCAGATGATCAAGGAGGCATCATAAATGAACGTTCAAAGCATCAGACTGGAAAACTGGAAAAAATTCACCGAACCAGTGGAAATCCAACTAAAAAATGGTTTGAACGTTCTTCACGGTCCCAATGAAAGTGGTAAAAGCACCCTAATAGACTCAATCATCACCACCTTCTACTCCAAACACACCAGTGGATCCGGGAAAATTAAAACCCTTAAACCATGGGGCACATCCCTCAACCCCCGTTCCACTATCACCTTCCAAAAGGATGACCAGAACTACAGGATAACCAAGGGTTTCCAGGAGAAAAAAAGCCTACTAGAAAAAGAAGAAAATGGAACCTGGAGGAAAATAGCAGAGGGAGATAAAGCAGACCAGGAACTCATTGAACTAGTAGGTGGTCAACTATCCCCACGTGGTGATACTAAACCAGAACTATGGGGATTAGGACAAACACTGTGGATGGTCCAGGGAAAACCCATCATCAGTGATGACCTAAACGATGAAACACTATCATCATTACAGTCCATGGTGGGAGCCACCATCGAATCTGGAAAAGAAAAAGAAGTCCTATCTGAGATAAGATCCCGGTTTTTGGATATATTCACCGAGAAAAAGAAGACTCTAAAAAAGGGCAGCCAATTAGCACAAGTACAGGAAGAGATCAGTGCACTTAAAGAGGAATTATCTGAATCTAAAAGAATTCAAACCCGGAAAGATGAGTTAATCCGGAAAATTGAAGATAACGAGTTCTTACTTAACAGAAATAAAAAAAATCTGAAGGATGCAACAGAAGAACGGGATAAAATCGCAGAAGAAGTGAAAGAAGCCCGCCAACATCAAAAAAATAGGGAACAACTTGAACATGAGATTGAAGGTATCAATACTAAATATGAAGCTCTCGATACTAAAATCAAAGAAATTAATCAAAGTGAAGAAGAAATCACTGCATTAAATGCTAAAAATGAACAAATCAACCAGCAGATAGGTCCATTAGACGTTGAATTAAGTGAATTGAATGAGAGGATAGAAAATAAACTTTCAGATCTTGAGACTGCAAATAATACCATTGACCAGACCAATGCCGAGAAGAGTATGGTGGGAATCGCCCACACTAATGTAATGGATGAGCAGACTCTAGAATCAATGAAAGAACGGTTTAATGAGATCAGTGAATTACATGATGCTCTTGAATCAGCTCAGAATGAATACAACAAGATCATTGCTCCAACAGCCACTCAAATGAAGAAGATTGAAAAACTTAACCAGGATATTCATGACACCAAAACCCGCCTTCAGGCCATGGGTCTTAAAGTGAATACAAAACCGCTTGTTTCCATGTCCGGTGAAATATCTCTGGACAATGATGTTGCTCCTTTTTCATTAAAGGGAAATGAGGATGTTTCTTGGACAGCTAATCAATCCTTTAAAATAAGAATAGATGATGTTGCTGAATTTGAAGTTAAAAGTGGTAGTGAAGACGTTAAAGTAATGAAAGAAGAGTTAGAAGAAATGCAGGCTAACTACCAAGAACTAGTAGCTCCATTTGGAACTGAGAAACTTGAAGATTTAAAGGGATTATTAAATACCAAGGAAAGCAAAGAGAAAGAATTCAAAAGAATCAAAAGTGAACTGAATAAAAAATCTAATAAACCTTTAGATAAACTTCAAAAAGAAATAATTGAGTTTGAAAACACGATAAAATTAAAATGGAGTAAAATTCTTGACGATTCTCCATATAAAGATTCCGAAGGTAAGGATAAATCAGTCCTAAGAGATGAACTATCCAGTAAAATAGTTGAACTGGAAGATAAAATCAAAACTCTAACCAAAAACCGAAAAAGTTTAGATGATTTAATAAAAATTGATAGAAACAATGCTAATGAGCTAAAATCTAAATTAAATGATTTTAAAACAGATTATCATGGTAAAACACAGATTATCGAAGAAATAAAAAGAAGAATAGAACGTTTAGAAGATGATGGTCTTTCCAGAGAAGAAAGAGAAAAGGAACTAAACAAATTATCCTTTGATTTAGAACAAAAAAAGAGGGCTTGTCAGGTTTATCAGGATGAAATTGAAGAAAAAGAAAAACGCCCACTGGGATTATTTGACGGACTTAACAGTAAAGTTCAGAATATCGATGATGAGATAAAAAAACAGGAAATCCAACAGGCAGGTATTGAAAGCGAACTCCAACTCCTTATCGGTCAATCCACAGACACTAATTTAGTTGAAGAAAAACTAGAGCAACTACAAACCAAAGAAAAAGAACTACAAACAGAAGCCGACGCCCTTAAACTATTATTCCAACTAACCACCTTTTACCGGGAAAATACAATTGGTGAACTCTCAGAACCAATCCGCCTACGGGTCACTGATGATTTAGAGAAACTATTAGGATCTAAATATTCGGTCCATTTTGGTAAAGAAATGAAACCGGATACTATTCAAGCCAATGGAGAAGAAGCCCCTATTGATCTTTTATCCTTCGGTACCCAGGAACAAGTGTGGTGTCTCTTCCGATTAGCCTTGGGCAGCATCTTAAGTCGTGATGAGAAACAATTAGTGGTACTAGATGACCCTTTAGTTAACACGGATCCGGTTAGAATGCATCATGCTTTGGAAATACTTCAAGATAATGCTAAAGACATGCAGATTATCGTTGTGACTTGTGATGTGGAGAAATATAATTCATTGAGTGGTGCTAACTTTATTTCTATGGGTGGAATCAGCTAGAATTTGAATATTTAATAAACATTTGATGTTGAGTTAAGTCAATATTCATAACCACTAAGTATATGTTTAGATAACAACAATTATTAAGATCGTCTTTGCAATTTATTAATATTAATCTATCAAATTATGGAGGGAAAGAAATGGGATATCTGGTTTGCAATAAATGTGGGGGAACCTATGAACTCCAAGAAGGAGAATCCGCTGATGACTTTGATAAGTGTGAGTGCGGTGGAAAATTAAATTATAAGGAAAGTATTGTTTCTACCCCTGTTTCACCTAAAGAAAAGAACATTATAAATTGTCCAAAATGCGGGCATGAAAATTTAAACAATGTCAAATTCTGCGGATCTTGCGGTGAGAATCTTATCAAAGAAAAAACCAATTTCAAATCACTATTCAAAACATTGAACTTTGATATTATCCTAATTGGGTCATTACTCACTATTTTACTATTAATATTGTCCAAAATACTGTTATTTGATATAGTTACAGGTCAAGAACCTGTTACTAACAATGAAAAATCAGCATATACTCTAATTTATTTCATTATTATTATGATGGGTAGTTTCATCCCTGGAATCTTGAACAAAATTGATTATAAAATAGCAGCCTTACATGGGGCTATCATTATGATTTTTCCCGCTATATTTTTCTGGATATCAGTATTAGGATTTTATAACGAGATTTTATCATATTATGTAAGCAATTCTTTAGAAGGTTTCTCAGTTAATCTAGTCTTTTTTATAGTTACTGTGATTCTAGTAATTGTTTATATTGTATTGGGTATGTTAGGGGCAATTTTAGGAACTCTTTTCAATAAAAAACTCAATTTATCTGAAAAAAACCTCTGGATCAAATTGCAGAACAATATTAACAAAGTAGATAGAGACCAATGGAAATTTGGCTATGCTTCATTCCTTATTACCATAATATTGCTTACAATATTAAGCATGATTTAACAGCTAATGGTTTACAGCTAGTAAATTCGGAAGTGTTTGTATGAAAGAAGAAGATCAATCACCAAAACAAGTTACATGCCCGAAATGTAATGCCGAAGTAGAATCTGGATTAAAATTCTGCACAGAATGTGGTACTGAAATTAAACAGACTGTCAGTTCAGATCAAACTACTACTTGTCCAAAGTGTTTCGCGGATGTGGAGCCTGGATTAAGGTTCTGTACCAAATGTGGTAGTGAGATTAAAAGAACAGTTAGTTCGGATCAGGCTACTACTTGTCCAAAATGTTTTGCAGATGTGGAGCCTGGATTAAGGTTCTGCACAGAATGTGGTGCTGAGATTAAAAGAACGGTTAGTTCGGATCAGGCTACTACTTGTCCCAAATGCTTTACAGAGGTTGAACCTGGATTGAGATTCTGTACTGAATGTGGTGCTGAGATTAAAAGAACTGTCAGTGTGGATCAGGCTACTACTTGTCCAAAATGTTTTGCAGATGTGCAACCTGGATTAAAATTCTGCACAGAATGTGGTACTTCTCTAGTGGTTCAAGATAATTCTAGTTCTAGTATTAATGAGAAATTACGACAACGTCGTGAAGCAGAAGGTAAAAGTGTCCCACCTCGTGATGAGACATTGGATACTGTTGTGGAATCTGGAAAAGGATTAATGAAAGGTTTGGGCGGATTCGTGAACAAAGCTGCAAAAAGCATTGAAAATAACCGTCAATCTTCAGCTACCAAAGGAATCATGTCCTCAAATACAACTAGAAATGATGAAAATTTAGGCTATCTTGTCTGTGATGATTGTGGTGGCTATTACCAACTCCAACAAGGTGAGTCTGCAGACGACTTTGATAGTAAATGCGATTGTGGCGGTAAATTAGAACATAGACTTGAATTATGAGTAGGGGGAAACTCAAATGGATAGAAAACAACTACTATTACTAAACCCAGCAGAATATGAACACCATTTTGATAAAAAAGCACTTAAAACATTAGAAGGAACACCAGGGCTGGAAAAGGCTGTGAAATATATTCACAAACATGGTGTAGAAAGGATGATACGGTTAGTTAACACGGGTAGTCATATTCGAGTTACTCCTGACAATTTCCCGGACATTTATAAGCTATTGGAAGAGGCTTGTGCCAATATTTTCCTTAAAGATATTCCCGAACTGTACATTCAATGGAGTTATGATGTAAATGCATTTGCCGTTGGTTCCCAGAATCCTATAATCATCTTAAATTCTGGAGCCATTGATTTATTATCTGATGATGAATTATTATGGTTAATAGGACACGAAGCAGGACATATAAAAAGTGGGCATATGTTGTATCATGATATGTCTTTGATAATTCCTATTTTAGGAGATATTTTAGGTTCTGCAACTTTAGGTATCGGAGGACTAGTCTCATCAGGTTTAGAATTAGCTTTATTGTATTGGTATAGGATGTCAGAACTCACTGCTGATAGGGCTGGCCTTTTAGCATGCCAGGATAAAAATGCAGTTTTCAGTACTTTAATGAAAGCTGGTGGTGTTCCCAAATGTTTCTTTGATAAAATGAATACTGAAGACTTCATCAAACAGGCTGAAGATTTTAAGGGTTTTGATTTTGATTCTACTGATAAAGTTGCTAAAACTGTTATGATAAGTATATCAGAACATCCCTGGACAGTATTAAGAGCTTCTGAAATTTTAAAATGGGTTGATTCAGGTAAATATGATGAAATCATTGAGATGCATGGTAAAGGTAGTTTAGAGGATATTGAAATCACATGTCCAAAGTGTGGGAAAAAATTGGGGGGTAATGAAACATTTTGTGGTGTTTGCGGATCCAAGGTATGGAAGCGCTAATTAGATCTTCCTTAACATTTAAGAAGTTAAAAAAACTGTCAATAGAATATTAACTGGTTACTTTAAGTTATTTTAATTAATCATGTGCTACATAATAATTTTTAGGTGTTAAGTAATGGATAGATTGAATATTGCCCGGAGATTTAGAGACTTCTTAGATTTCCCTGAAATTGAGGAGGTTATCCT
>Ga0334884_1005719_pt1 | contig 11682 bp, 8 predicted proteins | sample GraSluR1_MG_7_FD_207215 | JGI IMG/M metagenome (GOLD analysis project Ga0334884, IMG submission 207215) | Sludge microbial communities from methane-producing bioreactor in Wageningen University, Netherlands - Granular Sludge_12_05 R1 | ecosystem: Engineered > Bioreactor > Anaerobic > Unclassified...
ACCCATCGCCATAAACCCAATCCGGATGCTCCTTGAACATATGAGATTTTTCGGAAACATTACCGAAACTGAGATGGCAACCGAATTTCATGCCATTGGTATGGCATAGGTCGGCCAACGGAGCCAGTCCATAGGGGAAAGTGCTTTCCAGCGGAAGCCAGTCAGGGCCCTCCCAACCGAAATCCACTACAAAAAGTTCGACACCAAGTTTCGCGCAAATTGCTATGGCCTCACGCGCTAGCGAATCATCGATAGCCCGTTCATATCCCCAACTATTGAACATCAGATACGGAAAGCGCTCATCGGGGATTTTACGTGCCAGCCATGCTTCGACAAATCGGTGGGTAGCATAGCAACCGTCGTCCACATCACCCTCGTATAGGCCAACAAAGACTTTGGGCACATCAAATGTCGCTCCTGGTACCAAATGGTATTCCGGTTGCAGAGTAACTGTGAGATTGCCCTGGCCATCCATGTGGCATTGGGTTGGTGCGTAAGTCTCCCATCCGAGGACAAAGCCCTCGTCCTCACTCTTGCGCGACAACATGAGCCAGGTTGCATTGCCCTCGCGACCGGTGTCGAATAAGAGGCTTTCACTGTCGGCTAGATCGCACGTGTGCAGATTAAACCACAATGGTCGTTGAGTATGTGCGGTGCGTGCAAGGCCGTACATTGCGATAAGGTCTTTCTTATCAACCGCAAGCGAGAGGGTTTCGAGCGCGACCTCTTCCAGGATGAGACGCTCATTGCCATAATTGGTAATTGTAGCCCATCGTCGGATAAATCCACTATTGGAATAACATTCGTAATGTAGTGTCACTTCGAGAGGCAGGTCATTGCATTTCATTTTGATAACGAGGGTTACGATACCGTCTTTTGTTGCAGCAATCTCAGTGACAGAGATGTGGGAGTCTGAAGAGGAAAGCACATACGTCACTTCGGTCTCCGGATTTCGGACTTTAAACAAGTACTCCACACCAGCAGGAGAGGGTGCAGTCCAAGCTATTCGGCCTTCACGAATCCGCAAGCTAGTGGATGTCAACGCATTCTGTTCCTGATCGAGTAACATCAAGCGTTCTACTGCATTGTTACCAACCCGAAGAACGCTGGTATTTGTTGTGGTTGCTTCTACAATGCTAGGCAGCATCAATCCAGAAATTACGATTAGTACAATCAGGGCAATCATAAGTTTGATAATGCACATATCTCATCCTCTCATTGTTCGACTTAGCCTGCAAAAAAAAATATCCTACACTTTTAGAACACTGATCTGAATCAGGTACATTATGAGAACATCGGTTACGTGTAGTGTGAATCATCTACTCTTATTGTAACACCGCCTCTTACATACTGTATAAACATGGACATAATCTGTGGCAATGACCTCGGCGAAGACTCCTGTGCTCCTGTTAGAAATAACGATCAACTCCAAATAGTAGAGCACAGAAAATGAAGATCAGACAGCTTAAACCAAAAAACTGTAGCCTTTCTGCATTTTACTACCACTGCGAAAGCACACCCTCATAATCGAACAAAGCGTGTGCATTGCCCCGCATAAGACGCTCCACAAGACTATCAATCTCTGATACAGATATCCAGTGTTCTGCAACTAGTTCTGTCAATGCTCCCGCAATACCTTTTCGGGCTATGTAGGCGTGGCCAGGTACTTGTTCTACCGGCTTAAAATCACCACCAAAGGTAAGAATTTTATTAGCCGGTGCAGTCAGAAGATATTCTTTCAGAAACCGCTTGGAAGCCAATGGATTTATAATCCAGGCCCAGCACATGTCTATATAGACATTCGGATAATGCTTGGCAAGCGCAATTACCTCATCCTGATAGGGGTAGTTAATATGCATCAGTACAAATGGAGTATCACGATACTGTTTCAAGATTGCACACATGTCAGAAGCATTATTCTTTAAACGTGCTAAAGACATGTAGCGAACACCGGAATAATAACCGGTATGAAGTTTAACCGGTAATTTATATTCCGTGGCCTTCGCAATACAATAATGAAACAGGTGGTCTTGAATCAGTTTGTGATCTGTGTCACTCAAAGAGGAAGCATCCTTGATAAATCGTTCAAAGACAGGTGCTGCATCCTTGGCTGGAACCGGAGCATAATCCAGACGTCGCATATATGCTCCCTGATTCTTGACAGCAATGGCACGTGGGCCATACGTTGCAAAACACCAGTCAATGACCTGATGCCAGGCTTCTAATGAGTTCACTTCAATGTCTGCCAGACGCCCAAGCCCCAGATCGATTGAATTGCTGAAATGAAGGAAACTCAAATCCTGAGTCAGCAGTTCAGGGTACTCGGTTTCCATGAATGGCGTCCGCTCAAGCGAGTTTACTTGAGCATATTCTATGTTCGACACGTCTTTCAGTATATGATGGTAATAACCAGGTTTAATCAGGTCACGTACCATTCTGGAAATCTCGTTTACATTGGATGCTTCAAAGTCATGCTCACCCAATAACATCCGCAACGATTCACGGGTACATTGAAGATAGCCAGTGTGGCGTGTTGCGGCATAGTATGGTTCCACCAATTGCCATTTTTCTTCTGGTTCTACCTCATGACTGTTGAATCGACTCAATGACGCGGACGACATGCCAGCGGACTCTAGATCATGCAGGCTATACTGATTAAAGAAAATAGAAAAATCTGCAGGAGCAATATGCCATTCATTGGGTTGGTCCAGTGAAGCAATGCGATGGGATTCTTCCCAGAGGTGTTCATGCGTATCTACAAACGGCGTGTTGTCAATCAAGGAACGAATATCGTCAGACATTTTTTCCTCCTCCCTCGTGTCAGACCGTGTTATTATCGCGATGAGTATACCATGTATCTGTATTGAAAAATTATGTACTGACATATGACTTGGTATAAATGACAAGGAATGGGGAAGTACCAGAACACCTAAAAATCATTGGATAAAGCATGGGTTGGTCTGTTCTGGTATGAGTGCGGTATAATACTTGGCAGTCACACAAATACTTTTAGGTGATTGCTGATTTAAACCCCCATCATAAAAATCCACGATAAAAATACCATGAGCTTGATTCGAATCGAAAATGTCAGTAAAAGTTTTGCCGGGCAGGATGTATTGTCCGAAGTCTCCTTTCGTGTAGAAGAAGGGGAGCATATAGGTCTGATTGGTCGCAATGGCACCGGGAAATCAACCCTATTCCGCATTATTACCGGGGAGGAAGTTCCGGACAGTGGTGTCGTTGAGCGTATGCGTAAGGCACGATTTGCTACCTTGGCACAACTCCCAAAGTTTGATGAAAGCTCTACTATCTTTGATATCGTATTGCATTCTTTTCACGAATTATTAGAGATGGAGCGTGAACTGGGAATTCTTGAATCGCGCATGTCGGAAGATAATAAAGAAGTTATCGAGGAATACGGACGACTTCAAGATGCTTTTACAGTACAAGGGGGCTATGAATTCCGAACACGCATCAAGCTGGTACTTCATGGACTGGGTTTTCGCCAGGAAGAATTCGACTTGCCATTTACCGCGTTGAGCGGTGGTCAGCGTACCCGGATTATGTTGGCATTGGTGTTACTTCAAGATGCAGACTTGTTGTTGCTGGATGAGCCAGAAAACCACCTGGATTTGGAGGCACGTGAATGGCTTGAACAGTTTCTACGTGAATGCCCAAAGGCTGTGGTCATCATTTCACATGACCGCCGAATGCTGCGTTCGGTAGTATCTCGTATCGCTGAGATTGAGCGAGGCGCAATATTTCATTATACCGGACATTACGATCAATATCTGGAACAAAAAACATTACAACTTGAACAACAACAGGCCGCATTTGAGCGTCAGCAAGATTTCATTCGCAAGGAGATGGCCTGGATTGATCGGTTCCGATATAAAAACACCAAAGCCCGGCAGGCGCAGAGTCGCCTCAAACGGCTTGAGAAGCTGGAAAGAGTCGATTCGCCCAAAAAGGACATGGAAAGCGCAAAATTTACCATGGGCGATGTTGTGCGCAGTGGAGAACTGGTGCTGGATGCCCGTGAATTGAGCATGGGGTATGGTAACCTGACCTTGTATAAAAATGTATCATTTGATGTGCAGCGCGGAGAACGTATTGGCATCATCGGCCCAAACGGCTCAGGTAAAACAACCTTGCTGCGACATTTGGCTGGTTATCATTTCGGTCTGGGAGGGGAAGTGAATAAAGGGCACAAGGTAGCTCTGGGCTATTACGATCAAAATCACGAAACTTTGAACCCTGCCAATGACATCATGACCGAGGTTTGGGAGTCCAAACCTGAATGGAAACCGGAGCAAATCCGCTCCTTTCTTGGACGATTTCTGTTTACAGGGAACGATGTCTTTAAAGCTATTCCTAATCTGAGTGGTGGGGAATTAAGCAGGGTCGCTATGGCGAAACTGATTCTGGGCGATTCCAACTTATTACTCCTGGACGAACCTACCAACCACCTGGATATTGCTTCAAGAGAAGCATTAGAAGGTGCATTGGTTGATTATCCTGGTAGTATCATACTCGTAAGTCATGATCGTGCATTGATAGATTTGTTGGTGGATAAACTGATAATACTGGAGAATGAATCAGTAACAGTATTTTTGGGAAATTACAGTGCCTACCGCTGGAAGCTGCGTGAGGAGGCAGCTGAGCCAAAACAAGAGCACAAGGTTGAGAATGTATTAAAGATTCGGCGAGAAAACAATGGTAGTGGGCGTACAGACAGAGAAGACAGAAAACGACGCCAACGTGAAGACCGGCAACTTCAGTATAAAATTGAGCAACTCGAAGATGATATTGAATCTATGGAATCTCTAATCAAGGGCTATGACGAGAAATTTACACAAATAGATCCGCAAGATTACCAGCAGCTTCAGGTATTGAAAGACGAATATGACGGATTGAAAGTAGATTTGCGCCAAATGTATGAGGAATGGGAGTCTTTGGTTTTATAACTTGCCGCGTAACGTTAATTGCGTTAAAATGTACCATGGGTATGGGGTATTTGCTATTATGTACCATTACAAGGTTGAACCGGAGTCTTGTTGTAAGTACAATGCTCCATAATTAATGAGTGTGCGCTGGACAAATATATTATTTTGTCCATTTAATAAAGATATCTTGTGGGCTGTGATTTACAGTCTTGGGGTCTTAGTTATTCTTTAATACTGAAAGTAAAGAGGAGAAACCAAAATGAAACATATGCGGCTGGTCACTAAACAACCTGAACTGGCCCAAGCAAATTTCGAGGCGAAAATGACTTTTCTGGTAAATTTGGTTGACCAGGCTATCGAGTTCATTTTTATTAAGACCCGCTAAAACTACAGGAAATAAACCTATGAAGCAATTGCACCTTCGTACAATAAGCAAGGCTCCAGTTATTGCACAAAGCAATTTTGAAATTAAACTGGATGCCATGACAATGATTATCGATAGATTATTGTTGTTAGATCGGCAACGTCACTGGAAAGCTACCGGGCCAGGCGATGGCGAAGCAGGAACAGATACTACTGGCGATACCACTTTGTAAGTTTTACTATATGACAAAAATAAAAATTTCGTCAGTAGCCTTCAGTACAATACAGGAAGGTTACTGGCGATGTTCTTATTACAATTAATGTGTCTATCTGAAGCCTGAGTAAATTATCTTGAAACTTTATTTTGAATAATAGGCACTCAATGTTTCTTTCCAAGCCTCTTCATTAAATCCTACCAGGCATACATCATCACCAACCACAAAAGGTCGTTTGACCAGGTTGCCGTTTTGATTTAATAACTTCAATGCTTCCTTGATTTCCAGATTTGGTAAACGTTCTTTCATATTCAACGCTTTATAATCGTTGCCTGATGTGTTAAACAACTTTCGCACATTCCCATCAATACTTTCCAGCACTAGTTGCAATTCTTTTATTGTGGGCGGTGTTTCCCGAATCGGTATAACTTCGTACAAAACACCATGAGCGTCCAGCCAGTTAAGAGCTTTTCGACAGGTGCCACATTTTTCATAAGCATATATTTTTAATGACATGGGTTAAGCCTTTCCAAGGTATGAATGCAACTGGACGTGTTCTTTAAGTGAATGGTGTAGAATACAGTTGAGTGTAGTTGCATTCACTATCGAGAAAACTTATTGTATCAAGTATCATGTACATTCTGGTATTAAAGGCAACTGCAATATCTTCTTTTTTTGACAGATAGGCACGGTGAGGCAACGATCATGCAGATTCCAGCATTTTTACAAGGTTGTATTGCCCCAGTTTTTACTGTGTTCAAAGAAAATGGCCAGCTCGATTTAGATGGTCAATGTAACCTGCTTGATTTTCTCGCCCAACGTCGGCCTGTATCCGCCTATTTTATTCGTTCTGGTATGGGGCAGATGTATACATTTAACCTTGATGAAACCATTCAATTCTTTGATCGAGTGAGTCAGCATCTGGGAAGTACCAAGCCGATGTTGGCAGGATGTAGTGGTATTTGGCATCCAGCAACTGGTCAACCAGCAGACCCTACCCAATATGCTTATGATGCTTGCGAACTCATAAGGGCAGCAACGGCAACAGGTATGTCGGCTGTGGTACTTACTGTACCAGAGGCATTATATGGCGCGTCTGCGCTTTCTTACGAAGAAGAAGTGCAACGCTACATGAATGCGGTATGTTCAATTGCAGAAATTCCCATTGTGATGTATCAACCCCAGCGTACGCCTTCGCATTGCCTGTTACGTCCCGCGTTTCTTTCAAAGCTGGTAGATGACTTTAAAATCGTGGGAATAAAGGCTTCACAAACCGATGGACACTATGTTTATGAACTCATCAGGGCAGTAAAAGAAAAAAACTTTGCCTATATTTGTGGTAATGAGCATATGCTGTATGCTTCAGCATACACAGGCGCACGGGCAGTTATCGGCCAAGGTTCCATGTTGAATCCGTCACTGTTGGCAGAATTGATATCTTCTATAAGCACTGCTAAACATGAAACCGTAATAGATATTCAAGACAGAATTAATTTATTGTGTGCGGCCTGTTCGAATCCGGTAGTGTTTTTTAAACAATGGGCCAATCAGGAAGGTTACCAGGTCAGCCTGACACAGCGTAATGAAAGTCTGGACAGCGTACCTCTGCAACCAGAGCCTTATTCTGATAAAGATTTTGCCAAGATTCTTGCACTGATACTGGAAGCAGAGATACTTTATCCACCAGAATCGTTTGCGCTTTGAAGTATTTCTAACAGTGTTTGCTCCGCCCTTGACTGGTAGGCACCGTGACGCCGGATAGCCCCAATGTTTATGGTGGGTAAATTTTGGAATTCCAGGATACAAAGACCTCGCTCTCCAGCATCCAGAATATCCACTGGTAGAAACGATATTCCTACACCTTCTTTGATGTAACGCTTGATTACTTCAAATGACCCACTGTCCAGAACTACCTGCGGGGTAAAACCATGCTCCTTAAAGCATGCCTGAAGCAATCTTCCAGTTCGGGTATTCACATCCAGCAACAGAAAGGGAAATTCGACCAAATCTTTAAAAGTTATCGATGCTAAATTTTTCAGTGGGTTATTCTCTGGTACGACCAAAGCAAGACGTTGATGAAATAACAGGTTTACGTTCAGGTTATCTGTATTTGTTGGAAGCGTGACAATACCCAAATCCAGATCACCACTTCGTACCAACTCTGTAACCGCGTCAGAACTCCGGTTGACCAGTTCCAGTCGTGTGTGGGGATGCGCTTGGGTAAAAGCATGAATGTGATGTGGAAGGTAGTACATGGCTGTGGTGTCACTCGTACCTACACGAATGGTCTGTATCCCTTTGGCATGAAGATCATTGAGTTCTTTCTGTATACTTTCTGTTGCCTGAAGAATCTCTCGTGCGTGTTTGTAAAGGAGATCACCTTGAGGTGTGAGCGCATTATGTTTTCGATCAATCAGTGTAAACCCCAATTCAGTTTCAAGGGATTTGATTTGTTGGCTTATGGCCGGTTGCGATCGGTTCAAAGCTTTTGCAGCTGCTCGAAAGCTTCCTTGCTCAAAAATGGCACAAAAGCATTTTAGTGATTCCAGATTCACATGTACCTTCAATTCTTGGTTAAACAACTTTATTTTGGCTTTGACTCCAGACAATCCGTGCCTTGGAATCAATCAATACATATAAGAATTTCTTATCGGTTTAATCATATCATTTCATTTGACTTATGGCAATTTAATAGCGTATTCTGATGACTTATCTTGAAACGAAAGTATAAGGACTGAAAATGAGAGAAAAAAAAACCAGCCTGAGTTATCGTGATGCCGGTGTAAATATTGACGCCGCTAATGAAGCGTTACGCACCGTTAAAGAACTCGTTAAGCGAACATTTAATGACCATGTGCTGGATGATATTGGTAGCTTTGGTGCTATGTTCCAACTCAACTTGCATGGCCTTGAAGAACCTGTGTTGGTGTCCAGTGTGGATGGTGTCGGCACAAAACTAAAACTGGCATTCATGACCAATAAGCACGATACCGTAGGTATAGATTTGGTCTCTCATTGTGTTAACGATATCCTGGTGCAAGGCGCACGGCCACTTTTCTTTCTTGATTATCTTGCCTTGGGAAAATTACACCCCGATACGGTAGTACAGGTTGTCCGTGGCCTGGCTACGGGGTGTCGTTATGCGGGCTGTGCGCTTATTGGTGGCGAGACCGCAGAAATGCCGGACATGTATCAGGATGATGAATATGATCTGGCAGGTACCATTGTTGGTGTAGTAGACAAAAAGCGTATTGTAGATGGTTCCACCATTCATGAAGGAGATGCCATCATTGGCTTGCCCTCCTCCGGTCTGCATACCAACGGATACAGTCTGGCACGCAAGATATGCTTTGACGTTGCCGGTCTGGGCGTAAATGATCCGATGCCAGGAGTAGGACGTACCGTTGCGGAAGCACTCATGGAACCACATATCAGTTATGCCAAATTGATGCAAATTGTGATGAAGGTGGTCAAGGTCAAAGGCATGGCACACATTACCGGTGGTGGTATCACGGAAAATCTGCCCCGGATTCTGCCAGAAGGCCTGGGTGCTGAAATCAATTTGCATTCCTGGACCTCACCGCCACTGTTTAAATTCTTACAGGAAACTGGAAATGTCTCTGAATCGGAGATGCTGCGTACATTCAACATGGGTATGGGCTACTTATTTGTAGTTTCAGCCCAACAAGCAGAAAAAGCCATGGAAACTGTGGAGCTGGCTGGGCAACAGTGCATGCATATTGGCCGAATCATTACTGGTGAAGGTGAGGTACAATATAAGGACGCGATAAAATATGCCTGATCGCATTGAAGTCGCCACTCGACACAATATAAAAGATGCAGCCGGGGAGTCAGTTCGCAAAAGAATAGCCGAAGACTTACACATCCAACTGACAAAAGTCGAAGTGATTGACGTTTATACCCTGCATGTCGCATTGAAATCAGAAGACCTGGAGCGTATACGGGTTGAGCTTTTTACAGACCCGGTAACCCAGTCTTCGACCGTAAACAGTGCCATCGCTACAGATTACGACTATCTCCTGGAAGTCGGATTTCGCCCCGGTGTGACAGACAATGTGGGTCGCAGCGCGCTCGAAGGGATACAAGATACACTGGGACGTCAAATGAAGCCTGGTGATGCAGTCTTTAAGTCGACCCAATACGCACTGTCTGGTGTAACTCATGCCGACGCGATGCGCATTGCCCGGGAAGCACTTGCCAATGAACTTATAGAGCAGTGGATACTACTGTCACAGGATGAGATGCGGCAGCGCAATGATCCATTCTTGCTCGAATTACCGATAGTTCAGTCTGGCAGCAGGCGCAATAAGAGCAACAATGTGTTCCCGAATGTGCAGGTGATCCGACTTGATCTGGATGATGCAGCACTGATGCAATTAAGCAGGGACATGGTTCTTGCACTGGACCTGCGGGAAATGAAAGCAATTCAGGCTTATTACAACAGGCCAGATGTTGTTGATATGCGCAAGAAAACAGGGTTACCCAGTCAACCGACAGATATTGAGCTTGAAATATTGGCACAAACCTGGTCTGAACATTGCAAACATAAAATATTCGCAGCGCACATCACCTATACGGATACAGACGGTACGGTTTCTGAAATTGACGGTTTATTCAAAACCTATGTAAAGGCTACGACGGAAGTAGTTGCTGGTGAAATCGACTGGCTGGTCAGTGTTTTTCATGACAATGCAGGTATTGTCCATTTTGATGATAATCACCACTTTGCGCTTAAAGCAGAGACACACAACAGCCCCTCAGCACTGGACCCCTATGGTGGAGCCATGACTGGAATTGTCGGGGTAAACCGCGACATTCTCGGAGCGGGTATGGGGTGCCGATGTATTTTCAACACCGATGTCTTTTGTTTCGCTTCTCCCTATTACGAGAAAGAAATCCCGGAACGACTATTGCATCCCAGACGCGTTTTGCGTGGTGTTCACCGTGGTGTGATGGATGGCGGTAACGAAAGCGGCATTCCGACAGTTAATGGTGCCATAGTCTTTCATGAACGATTTCTGGGTAAGCCCCTTGTTTTCTGTGGTACTGGGGGACTGATACCTGTCGAAGTCGCTGGTCGTCCCAGTCATGAGAAAGCAGCCAACCCAGGTGATCTTATCGTCATGGCGGGGGGACGTATCGGAAAAGACGGTATACACGGTGCCACATTTTCATCAGAAGAATTGCATGAAGGTAGTCCGGCAACCGCAGTTCAGATTGGTGATCCCATTACCCAGAAAAAACTATCGGACTTTTTACTTGAAGCACGTGATCTCGGCCTGTTCTGCGCCGTCACCGACAATGGCGCTGGAGGTCTTTCGTCCAGCATTGGAGAAATGGCCAGAGACCCCGGTGGTGCAGAAGTTCACCTGGACAAGGCTCCCTTAAAATACCAGGGACTGGCTCCGTGGGAAATATTCCTCTCTGAGGCCCAGGAACGCATGACCTTTGCGGTCAAACCCGACAAAATAAATGTATTTAAGGAGCTGGCCCGTCGCAGGGCCGTAGAGGTCTCGGTCATTGGCTCATTCAATGCTTCGGGTACATTAAGCACATATTATGAAGGACGATGCATTGGCGCACTTCAGATGGGGTTTCTTCATGACGGTGTACCACGCATGCATCTCCAGGCGCAACTTCAAGCTCCAGAAAAACCGCAAGAGATAATCCCCGAAGAAACAGACCTGACTGGTACTTTGAAGGAAGTCTTGGGCATGCTGAACGTTGCCAGCAAAGAATCCTTTGTGCGTATGTACGACCATGAAGTTCAGGGCAACAGTGTGTTAAAACCTTTCCAGGGGGTGCTTCATGACGGCCCAGGCGATGCCGCAGTACTTACCCCGGTTCCTGGCTCAAAACGGGGTATTGCTGTTTCAAATGGCATCTGTCCCAAATACAGCGACATAGACACCTACCATATGATGGCCTGTGCTGTAGATGAAGCCGTACGTAATCTGATTGCTGTAGGTGCCCAGATGGGAACCATTGCAGGATTGGACAATTTCTGCTGGCCAGACCCGGTTGAAAGTGAACGTACTCCTGATGGCAGACACAAGCTGGCACAACTGGTACGTTGCTGTGAGGCACTGTACGACACCTGTGCCGCCTACAGTATTCCGTTGATCAGCGGTAAAGAC
>Ga0334884_1005720_pt1 | contig 11681 bp, 9 predicted proteins | sample GraSluR1_MG_7_FD_207215 | JGI IMG/M metagenome (GOLD analysis project Ga0334884, IMG submission 207215) | Sludge microbial communities from methane-producing bioreactor in Wageningen University, Netherlands - Granular Sludge_12_05 R1 | ecosystem: Engineered > Bioreactor > Anaerobic > Unclassified...
GAATGAGATATGCATGATTGAGCATGAGGGGACCAGGCTGATGGCGGAGGTGATTAAGCTTCACCGGAACCAGGCCTTTGTACAGGTTTTTGAGAGCACGCGTGGTCTGAGGATCGGCTCCGATGTTGAATTCACCGGCAGCATGCTTGAGGCAACGCTCGGTCCCGGGATACTCTCCCGTAATTATGATGGTTTACAGAACGATCTTGACCGGCTGGAGGGTGTTTTTCTGAAAAAAGGAGAATATAACTTTCCCCTTGATGAGGAGCATCTCTGGGGCTTCAAACCTCTGGCGGAACCGGGAGAAACTGTTGAGGCAGGATCATGGCTCGGAGAGGTGATTGAAAACTGGATCCCTCATAAAATAATGGTCCCCTTCAAATTCTCCGGAAGCTACACCCTCAAATGGATTGCAGATGAGGGATCGTACAAAGTAAATGATGTTATTGCCATTGTGACAGACTCCAGAGGAGAGGAACATCAGCTGACCATGGTTCAGAAGTGGCCGGTAAAGCTGGCAGTAAAAGCTTATAAGACCAAGTACAGGCCGTTTAAGATCATGGAGACAGGGGTCAGGGTTATCGATACCCTTAATCCCATCGCGGAAGGAGGAACAGGATTCATCCCGGGCCCGTTTGGCTGTGGAAAGACAGTTCTTCAGCATGCTCTTTCAAGACAGGCAGATGCCGATATGGTGGTTATAGCAGCATGCGGCGAGAGGGCAAACGAGGTGGTTGAGATATTCACAGACTTTCCCAAACTGATCGATATAAGAACGGGACGCAAACTGATAGAAAGAACAACAATAATAGCCAACACATCCAATATGCCTGTTGCAGCACGGGAAGCATCTGTTTACACCGCAATGACCATCGCAGAATACTACCGCTCGATGGGACTGAAGATCCTGTTGCTGGCAGATTCCACATCAAGATGGGCCCAGGCACTGAGAGAGATGTCAAACAGGATGGAGGAACTGCCTGGACCCGATGCATTCCCGATGGACCTGCCCGCCATTATATCAAACTATTATTCGAGGGCGGGTTATGTTGAACTTAACAACGGTAAAACCGGATCAATAACATTTATCGGGACAGTATCGCCGGCAGGTGGTAACCTCAAGGAACCGGTTACTGAATCAACCAAGAAGACGGCCCGCTGCTTCTATGCCCTCTCCCAGCAACGGGCAGACTCAAAAAGATACCCGGCCATCGACCCGATTGAGAGTTATTCAAAATACCTCGAATATGAAGAGGTTCAGGAATATGTTGCAAAGAATATTGCACCCGACTGGTTTGAGAAGGTTGTGAACGCAAGGGATATCCTGCTGCGCGGACGCGAAGCTCAGGAACAGATCAATATCCTGGGCGACGACGGAGTGCCACTTGAGTACCACGTAAAATTCTGGAAATCGGAGGTGATCGATTTCATTATTCTTCAGCAGGATGCGTTTGATAAGGTGGACCGGATATCACCTCTCCCCCGCCAGAAATATATGCTCGACAAGGTGCTGGAGATAGAAGAGAGAGAGATGAGATTCAAAAACTTCGAAGAGGTCTCTTCGTGGTTCAAGAGACTCATAAATTACCTCAGGCAGATGAATTATTCGGTTTATGAGTCAGAAGAGTTTTATAACCACCTGAAGGAAGTAGATCAAATGTTAATTGAAATTGCAGAGTCATGACGGAGAAGAGAGCTTTTCAAAAAGTATATACCAGACTTACCAGGATTACCAAGGCAACATGTTCGGTAAGGGCATCAGGCGTGGGCTATGATGAGCTTGCTCTTGTGAACGGCCGCCTGGCACAGGTGGTTAAGATCATAGGCGATGAGGTGACCCTTCAGATATTTTCAGGAACAGAAGGTGTTCCCACCAATGCCGAACTGGTGTTTCTCGGCAAATCGCCGGCTCTGAAGGTTAGCGACGATCTGGCAGGCAGGTTCCTGAATGCCTATGGCGAACCTATCGACGGTGGCCCTGCTCTTACAGGCATGGAACTCGAAATAGGAGGACCTTCGGTAAACCCGGTCCGCAGAAAACAGCCATCACAGCTTATTGCAACAGGTATAGCGGGGATCGATCTCAACAATACCCTGGTGACCGGACAAAAGATACCATTCTTTGCCGATCCCGACCAGCCTTTCAACCAGGTTATGGCGACTGTAGCCCTCAGGGCTCAGGCTGATAAGATAATTCTCGGGGGAATGGGATTGTCGAACGACGATTACCTATATTACAGAAACGTGTTTGAAAACGCCGGGGCACTCGAGAGGATAATAGCATTTATCAATACTACCGAGGACCCGCCGGTCGAAAGATTGCTTGTTCCGGATATGGCACTGGCCGCCGCAGAATTCTTTGCGGTGGAAAAGAATGAAAAAGTGCTGGTGCTGCTTACTGATATGACTCTTTTTGCCGACGCACTTTCAATAGTATCCAACAGGATGGACCAGATCCCTTCCAAGGATAATATGCCCGGATCACTATACAGCGACCTGGCAAAGATCTACGAAAAGGCAGTACAGTTCCCCGACGGAGGATCTATAACAATAATAGCTGTAACAACTCTGTCGGGAGGAGATATTACACATGCCATCCCCGATAATACCGGGTATATTACCGAAGGCCAGCTTTTCCTGAGACGCGATTCAGAGATCGGTAAAGTGATCGTCGACCCTTTCAGATCCCTCTCAAGGCTCAAGCAGCTGGTTATCGGAAAACAGACAAGAGAAGACCATCCGTATGTAATGAACAGTGCGATAAGGCTTTATGCTGATGCGGCAAACGCAAGGACAAAGCATGAGAACGGATTCGACCTTACCGAATACGATGAACGAACACTCAAATTTGCAAAAGACTATTCCCAAAAGCTGCTCGCTATCGATATCAATATAGATATCGATACAATGCTCGATACCGGTTGGGAATTATTCGGAAAGTACTTTTCGCCCGAAGAAGTGGGTATGAAGGAGGATCTTATGAAAAAATACTGGCAGGGTCTCTCACAGAATTAGAAAACAGAGCCGATGGCGATCAGATTCCAATATAACAAGATCTCACTGCAGAGTCTTAACAAACAACTTAAGATAAGGACTCAGGCTCTTCCTATTCTCAAAAACAAAGAGTCAGCCCTGAGAATCGAGGTTAAAAAGGCAAGGGATGTTGCAGATGGTTATAAGAGTGAGTTCTCGTCAACCCTTAAAAGGTACAGCGAGGGAGTTAGGCTCTGGGCGGAGTTTGACCCCGGCCTTCTGACGATCAGGGAAATTAAAGTCAGAACAATAAAAATTGCCGGGATAAAAATTCCTGAATTTGAAGATATATCTTTCAAAATAAAGCCTTTGAACCTTTTCGGTAGTCCGGCCTGGTATCCCCGTGGAATAATGATAATGAGGGAACTGTATACTATTATTACCAAAAAAGATCTGGCCCTCAGGAAGATGGAACTGCTCAATACTGCCAGGAAAAAGACAACCCAGAAGGTGAATCTCTATGAGAAGGTGCAGATACCGGGTTACGAGGATGCAATAAGGAGGATAAAAAGTTTTCTGGAGGATGAGGAGAACCTTCAGAAGTCTTCACAGAAAATTATAAAAAGCCGTCAGGCCGCGGTCGAAGAAAGTGTTGCAGCATGGTAGCAGAGATCAGGAAATATAATTTTGTCGTTTATCATCAGGATTACGACGACCTGCTTCGGAAACTCAGGGATGCAGGAGTTGTTCATATTGTCACGAAAACTGAATTCAGCGAGTGTAAAAGCGTGGCGGAGGATATGAACATGCTGAAACGATACAAGAAAACAACAAGACAGTTATCGTTTACCGCACCCCGTACAACACCCTCTGAACCCATGGGAGATCCTGAAGAGGTTCTTACCCTTCTCGAATCGAAGTTCAAAGAGATTGAAGGGGCAGGCCGCAGGCTCGAAGTGCTGAAACCAGAGTCCGAAAAGGTTGAACCTTGGGGAGATTTTAATCCTGAAACGATTAAAAAGCTGCGCGATGAAGGATGGGACATCTCACTCTTTTCGTGTACTATCAGCAAATATGAGAACAGATGGGAAGAAGAGTATGCCCTTGAGGAGATCAGTCACGACAGGGGAATAATACATTTTGCCATTGTTCACCCAAAAGACGAGGTGCCTGATATTGATGCTAATACGGAAAAGCTGCCTGAGAGGGCTGCCGGACAGGTATTTGAAGAGATTGTCTTAAATCAGACACAGATAAAGGAGGCTGAATCGTGGATAAGGGAAAACGCCCGGGCATTACTGGCCGCACTCAATAAAGGGTCAGAGGATACAATAAACAGGATCGAATATCTTGGAACAGCAGAACAGGCTGATAAATATGCAGAAGGCACTCTTTGTATCCTGGAAGGCTGGGTCCCTGTATCGGAGGAATCAAAGGTTGAGGAAGTAATTCAGGGTACCGATTGTTATTCCCTTGTTTCGGAACCCGAAGAAGGCGATAAGATACCGGTGATTCTTAAAAACAGCAGGTTTGCATCGCTGTTTGAACCCATTTCAAAAATGTTTGCACTGCCCGATTACAGGGAACTCGACCTTACCCCTTTCTTTGCACCCTTCTTTATGATGTTCTTCGGATTCTGCCTGGGCGATGCAGGTTACGGGCTCCTGTTCTTTGTTGCGGGATTCTTTATTAAAAGGAAGGTGAAAAAAGAGTTAAGGCCAATCATCACCCTTTCCCAGTACTTCGGTGTGGCAGCGGTACTTTTTGGTCTGATCTCAGGTACCTTCTTCGGGATTAATCTGATTGATTCAGGCTACACGGTAACCCAAAATTCTGTTACCCGGATGCGGACTGACGGAGTGCCCGAAAAAATAATTTACAGCCTGAACGACATTAAGGATCAGAAATTCAGGACAAAGGATAGCTTTGTGAGGGAAGCGGCTAAGATCATTGGCGAAGAGGATTTCCAGGCCTACAGGAAAAAGATCCTTAAAAGCGCGGAATCAGATCTTCCTCTTGCAGGTTCAATAAGGAGCTTTATGCTGGATTCAATGAATCTTTTTTACCTTGCATTGATCATAGGAGCATTACAGATCATTTTCGGCATGATTCTGAGGATAGTGAACATCGCCAGAGTAAAAGGGTTCAGATACAGTCTGTCAACGATAGGGTGGGTTATCCTTGCTTTTACGCTGATCATCTTCAAAGGCGGGAGCTCAGTCAACCTGATAGACGATGAAAAGTTCAGATCATTGTTTATCCTGCTGCTTATTATTGCGGGTATCCTGATCTTCCTGTTTAATACTCCTCATCTGAATATCTTTGGCCGGATAGGCAGTGGATTATGGGAATCATATACTGTCGTTACCGGAGTTTTCGGCGATATACTGTCATATATAAGACTATTTGCACTTGGTATCTCATCTTCGATACTGGGATTCGTGTTCAATCAGATATCTTTGCAGTTGCTTGCTGTCCCCTATGTGGGATGGCTCTTCTTCGTGGTGTTGCTGCTGTTTGGTCATTCACTCAACCTGGCAATTGCAACCCTTGGAAGTTTTGTTCATCCGATGAGGCTGACATTTGTGGAGTTTTACAAGAATGCAGGATTCAAAGGAGGCGGAGTTGAATATAAACCATTCAGAATTAAGAAATAAATACCTAAAAGAAAAACTATTATGGAAACAGCAGTTGGTTTGGGGAGTTCGGGGGCGCTTATATTTTCGAGCATCGGTCTGGCTTTAATGCTTGTGCTCAGTGGTATCGGAAGCGCTATTGGTGTATCAATCGGAGGAAACGCAACCATCGGGGCGCTGAAAAAGAATCCCGATGCTTTCGGCAGCTACATGCTTCTGAGCGCTTTGCCCGGCACACAGGGACTGTACGGATTCGCGGGATTCTTTATAATAAACAGCAGCGGTGATGTCAGCACTCAGATAAACATGCTCCAGGGAACTGAAATATTTGCTGCAGGACTGGTGCTCGGCATCGTGTCACTCTTCTCTGCAATACAGCAGGGCAGGATATGCGCCAATGGCATTGCATCTATTGGATCAGGCAATGATGTATTCGCCAAAACAATGGTTCTGGCGGTGTTCCCTGAATTATATGCAATTATTGCTTTTGCTGCTACATTCATCATAAGCAGTACGATTTAAATGACAAAAAAGGCTCTGCTAAAAGTCCGGATCATTCAACCGCAAATGACTGGTTAATATGTCCGGGGAAAACCTGATATGATCATAATTATGTTTATTCAGGCAATACAGCTCTGGCAGCCATTAAATATCTTTGCAGCATTAACAAAAAGTGATATTGATTGTTATAATATTGCTTTATGTAGTTTATTTTTAACGGTGCAGGAAAAGGCTAAATGGAGAACGAGCACGAGAGGATACTGAACGACGTTACTACGGGGGAATACAAGTACGGCTTCTATTCAGACATCGAGATGGAAAAGATCCCGAAAGGTCTGAATGAGGATGTTGTAAGGATTATCTCTAAAAAGAAGAATGAGCCTGAATGGCTGCTTGAGTTTCGTCTTAAATCATTCAGGCACTGGCTGACAATGAAGATGCCGGGATGGGCTAACCTAAGAATACCCGACATTGATTATCAGGATATTATCTATTACGCTGCCCCGAAACTGAATAAATCCCCCGATAGCCCTGATGAAATTGACCCTGAACTCAAAAGAACGTTCGACAGACTGGGCATACCGCTTGAAGAACAGAAACATCTTTCCGGTGTGGCTGTTGACGCCGTAATGGACAGCGTATCTGTTAAAACAACATTCAGGGAGACCCTGGCAGAGCTGGGCATTATCTTTTGCTCTTTCAGTGAAGCAGTGCAGGAATATCCCGAGCTGGTGAAAAGGTACCTGGGGAGAGTGGTCCCCTATACCGATAATTTCTTTGCAACCCTTAATTCGGCTGTTTTCAGCGATGGATCATTCTGCTATATACCGAAGGGTGTGAGGTGCCCGATGGAACTCTCAACCTATTTCAGAATTAATGCGGCCAATACGGGCCAGTTTGAAAGGACACTTCTCGTGGCTGATGAGGAGAGCTATGTCAGCTATCTTGAAGGCTGCACTGCACCGATGCGCGACGAGAACCAGCTTCATGCAGCTGTTGTTGAGATAATTGCAGAAAAAAATGCAGAGGTTAAGTACTCAACGGTACAGAACTGGTATCCGGGCGACAGGGAAGGCAGGGGAGGGATCTTTAATTTTGTCACCAAGCGCGGAATATGCAAGGGTGAAAACTCCAGAATATCGTGGACACAGGTTGAAACAGGCTCTGCCATTACCTGGAAATACCCCGCCTGCATACTGAAAGGCGACAACTCCACAGGTGAGTTTTTTTCCGTCGCTGTCACCAACAACCATCAGCAGGCAGACACAGGCACCAAGATGATTCATATAGGGAAGAACACACGATCCACAATAGTCTCAAAAGGGATCTCGGCAGGAGAGGGACAGAACAGTTACAGAGGTCTTGTGAAGGTACTTAACAATGCTTCGGGCGCAAGGAACTTTTCACAGTGCGACTCACTTCTTCTGGGCGATAAATGCGGTGCCCATACATTCCCGTATATAGAGATCGATAACCCCACGGCGATAGTGGAACATGAGGCTACTACCTCCAAAATAGGCGAAGACCAGATCTTTTACTGCAACCAGAGGGGTATATCCACAGAGGATGCTATAGGGCTCATAGTGAACGGGTATGTAAGGGAAGTGATAAACAAGCTTCCAATGGAATTTGCTGTTGAGGCACAGAAACTTCTTCAGATAAGCCTCGAGGGAAGTGTCGGGTAATTAAAAGATAATGATTAAAAATTATGCTGGTTATTAATAATTTACATGTTGCCATCGGTGGTAAGATAATACTGCGAGGTATTAATCTCGAGGTAAAACCCGGGGAAACACATGCAATAATGGGCCCTAACGGATCGGGGAAAAGCACTCTTGCAGCCGTTATTGCCGGAAGGGATTTTGCCCAGGTAACAGAAGGAACAGTTGAGTATTTTGGAAAAAATCTTCTGGAAATGGCTCCGGAGGAGCGTTCAAGAAAAGGGATATTCCTTGGTTTTCAGTATCCTATAGAGATTCCCGGTGTCAGTATGGTGAACTTCATGAAGACAGCTGTTAATGAACACCGGAAATACAGAGGACTTGAACCCCTTTCAGCATCTGACTTCCTCAAGGTTATGAGGGAAAAAAAGGAGATGGTCGACATTGACTCGAAACTGGCTAACAGATCGGTAAATGAGGGATTCTCAGGTGGTGAAAAGAAAAAGAATGAGATCTTTCAGATGGCTATGCTGGAGCCTACCCTTGCCATACTTGACGAAACTGATTCAGGCCTCGATATCGATGCCCTTCGCGTTGTGGCAAACGGGGTAAACAAGCTTAAACGCCCCGACAGCTCAGCTGTCGTAATAACTCACTATCAGCGGCTGCTCGATTATATCGTTCCCGATGTCGTTCATGTGTTGTACGACGGACGGATAGTACGAAGTGCCGGTAAGGAGCTTGCTCTGGAGCTGGAGGAGAAGGGTTATGAGTGGATCAGGAATGAATAATCAGACAGGCTATGGAGACTAAGAGCCAGTTTTCAGATCGGTATCTCGACCTCTTTGCAGAAAACAGGGAAAAGATCGAGACACAGTCAGCTGATATAATGAACTCCTTCAGAGGCGAGGCGATCGAAAAATACGGGCTGCTCGGTATTCCTGCAGGGAAGAATGAAATGTACCGTTATACGAACCTCGATGCTTTCTTCATGCACGAATTCAGAAATTACCTTCTGCCAGTTGATGAAGATCTTGAAAAGGCTGAACAGTTCAGGTGCGATGTGACTGATCTCGATGCTCACGGCCTGGTGCTTATGAATGGTTTTTACCCTGATCTTAAACATAAGCTGAGGGAACTCCCCGGAGGAGTGTGGATCGGCAGCCTGAAGGAAGCCTCGGTTAAATTCAGCGATCTCGTGGATAAACATTATGGCAGGTATGCAAAGAGTGAATCGGACGGACTTGTTCACCTGAATACTGCCATGGCATCCGACGGGGTATTTGTTTATGTCCCCGAAGGAACCCGTCTTAACAAGCCGGTACAGGTTATAAACCTGGTCTATTCAAAAGACGATATATTCAACCAGCACAGGAATCTTATAATTGTTGAGAAGAATTCCGAAATATCGATAATTATCTGTGACCACACCCTCTCGCCACAGAAATTCCTCACCAATGCAGTAACTGAAGTATATGTCGGAGAGAATTCCCGTTTTGATATTATAAGAGTGCAGAACGAACATAATAATGCCGGCAAATTAACCCATACATTCATACACCAGGAGAGAAACAGCCATGCCTCATCGAATAATGTGACTCTTCATGGCGGACTGGTCCGTAACAGCACTTACCATTATCTCGGAGGAGAGGGTGCGGAGAGCAATTCTTACGGTCTCTACCTGGCCGATAAATTCCAGCATGTCGATAACTATGTGAATATTGAGCATGCTTCTCCCCGGTGTACGAGCAACCAACTCTTCAAGGGAGTTCTTGACGATATGGCATCAGGAGCCTTCAACGGCAGAATATTTGTGGCGAAGGACGCCCAGGGTACTTATGCATACCAGAAGAATAACAGCATCCTTCTTACCGAGGACGCGAAAGTGTATACAAAACCGCAGCTGGAGATTTACGCCGATGATGTTAAGTGCAGCCACGGAGCAACAGTAGGCCAGCTCGACGATAATGTCTTCTTTTACCTCCGTTCAAGGGGCATTGACCAGAGGGAAGCAAAGCTGATGCTGATGTTTGGTTTTGCGCATGAAGTTATTCAGAATATAAATATTGAACCACTCCGCGAAAGAATGGACAACCTTGTTATGCAGAGATTAAGAGGGGAACTTTCGAGATGTGCAAGCTGTATGGTCCGCTGCGGATAAATAGGATTATGAAGTGAAAAGTATTTCTGACATACGCGCCGATTTCCCGGTTCTGAACCGAACAGTCTACAACAGGAAGCTTGTTTACCTCGATAACGGTGCCACAACGCAAAAGCCTCAATGTGTTATAGACGCAGTCAGTGAAGTATATGAATCATACAACAGCAATATTCACCGAGGTGTACATGCACTCAGCGATATCGCTTCCGAAGCATACGAAGAATCAAGGGAAAAGGTCAGGGCTTTTATTAATGCAGGAGAGAAACACGAAATAATATTCACTTCGGGAGCGACCGGATCGATCAATGCTGTTGCCTTCTCTTTTGGCGAGAGGTATCTGGGACCCGGCGATGAGGTGATAATAAGCACTCTTGAGCATCATGCCAATATCGTTCCGTGGCAGATGACCTGTGAGAGAAAAGGCGCCTCCCTGAAGGTGATACCCGTAAATGATGATGGTGAGATCATTTTCAGTGAGTATCTGAAGCTGATCTCTCCAAAGACGAAAATCGTGGCAGTGACTCATGCATCAAATGCCCTGGGTTCAATACTTCCTGTTAAAGATATCATTGATGCAGCGCATGAGGCCGGAATCCCGGTCCTTGTCGACGGGGCACAGGCAGTTCAGCATGGCGTTGTCGATGTAAGCTCTCTCGGATGTGATTTCTATGTCTTTTCAGGTCATAAGGTATACGGTCCGACAGGCATCGGTGTACTCTATGGTAAGGAGAAGTGGCTCAGCGAAATGCCCCCCTACCAGGGTGGCGGAGATATGGTTGAGAGCGTTACCTTCGAAAAAACAACTTATAACAGCCTCCCCTTCAAATTCGAAGCCGGAACAACTAATTTTGCCGGCGCTGTGGGTATGGCCAGAGCATTCGATTATCTTAGTGAACTCGGGAGGGAGGAAATAGCCGAAAGAGAGAGAGAACTTCTCTCGTATGCAACTGAAAAACTATCAGCCATACCGGGATTGAAGATATACGGTAATGCGCCTGATAAAATATCAATAATATCGTTCACCCTGAGTGATATACACCAGTACGACGCAGGTATGGTGCTCGACAAAATGGGAATTGCGGTCAGGACAGGAACCCACTGTGCCGAGCCTGTAATGGACAGATATGGCATTGAAGGAACAATCAGGGCATCTATCTGTTTCTATAATACCAGGGAGGAGATCGACCTGCTCTGCGAAGGAATAGAAAAAGTTAAATTAATGTTAGGTTCCAAATAATGTCTGTTAACGATATACAGGAGGAGATTATTGAAGAGTTTTCCCAGTTTGATGACTGGATGGACAAATACAATCTTCTTATTGACCTGGGCAAAAACCTGCCAGCTATCGATCCGAAGCATAAAACCAGGGATTACCTGATAGAGGGATGCCAGTCGAAAGTATGGCTCTATCCCGATTATGACGGTGTGAATGTCAACTTCACGGCCGACAGCGACGCAATCATTACAAAAGGTATCATTGCACTCCTGCTCAGGGTTCTGTCAGGACGTGCACCTAAAGAGATAATATCATCCGATCTCTATTTCATCGATCGTATAGGTCTGAGGCAAAACCTTTCGCCTACGCGATCGAACGGACTGCTGGCAATGGTTCGGCAGATAAAGCTCTATGCCATTGCCATCGATGCAAAAAGATGAAAATGACGCTATGGAACATTCAGAAAAACTAGATATCGAAACAAGGATAGGAGAAGTGCTGAAAAGTATCTATGATCCAGAGATACCGGTTAA
>Ga0334884_1005726_pt1 | contig 11672 bp, 9 predicted proteins | sample GraSluR1_MG_7_FD_207215 | JGI IMG/M metagenome (GOLD analysis project Ga0334884, IMG submission 207215) | Sludge microbial communities from methane-producing bioreactor in Wageningen University, Netherlands - Granular Sludge_12_05 R1 | ecosystem: Engineered > Bioreactor > Anaerobic > Unclassified...
CCGTGTGCTCATCGTGCTCGAGCCAGTCGCTCAGGTAGCCGACGCCCATGCCGAGCAGATGCCCGATCAGGCACGAGATCGCTCCGTCGACGTCGCCCTCGAGGGCGACGACGCGCCCTTCCTCGGCCAGCCGCGCCATGGCCAGATAGGGCCAGGCGCCAAGACGATTGGGAACTTCGGGCCAACAGCGGACCGCCAGCGCATCGAGGTTCTCGCCGTCGAGCAGCACGCGCATGGCGAGGTAGAAGCGGCTGTTGATGGCCAGATCGTCGCGGCCCAAGCCCTCGTCCATGGGCAAGTGCATGGCCTCGACCCGCGCCACGTCGTCGTCGACCTCCCGTGCGGGCCGGCTCTCGACCAAGCCGAAGAATTCCTGGAGCCCGAAATGCCACAGCGCCACGCCGAGGTCGCGGCTCAGGGCGGCCGGGTCGACCGCCATGTTGATGAAGCCGGGAGCATGACTGCCGACCAGACCGACCTTGGCACGTCGCAGCCGGGCGGCGGCCACGGCCAGACGCACCGCGTCCACGAGCCGCCGGCCCGTCTCCGCCTCGCCGGGGTCGCCGTACACGAGCTCGAACGGGCGGCCGAACTGGCGGAAGATCGAGGCGAACACGTGGGTGCCGACCAGCGAGCACGAGCTGACCTTGCCGCCGTCGGGGCGCTCGGGCGTGGCCCAGAACACGACCGGCCCCTCCCAAAGCTGGGCCAGGATCGGGGCGAGGCGCCCGTCGCCCATGGTCGGCTGAAGCACGACGAGCGTCTCGCAGCCGGCCTCGCGCGATTCGGCGATGGCTCGGCGGAGCGTGGGGTCATCCACCGCGCGCGTCGCGGGGCGAAACGGATCGAGCGGGAGGCGACCGACGGCTTCCCAGGCCGCCCCGTCGATCTGTTCACCCCACTCGGGATCGAAGCCCGGGCGTTTGCGCCCGATGGCCAAGTAGCCCACGCGGCAGGCGGTGTGTTCCGGCGGCATTCGAGGTTCCTCCCGATGAATCGCGTGAGAAAACGCTGGGGTCCCAACGGCTCGGGGCGACCCGATTCATCGGGTCCTTGGTGACTTCGTTCCACGGCATGACCGCACCGGCGCGGCCGCCACGCACCCGGCTATCGACGCCCGGCTTCGGCTTGCCCCGCCTCTTGCTGGCGGCAGAGGCAGGCGTCGGGCTCGTTGCAGTGGGGCACGATCGGCAGCGGCGACGAGGCCTGGCCGGAAGTAGGGGTCTGCCGCGGTGGACGATCTCGCTTCGGCGTGTCGTCGCACTGCTCGCAGCCTCCGTGGCATGAACCGCGAAAGGCCCGGCGTCCGAAGATCACTCCCGAAGCCATGCCCAGGATGGCGAGGGTGAAGATGACGACACTGGCAAGAAACGCTTCCATCGAGGTCACTCTTCTCGTGCTCCCCGGTTTGCCGGTTTCCGGGGCTCGTTGCCCGCGACTCGTCCCCGGCCGCCGAAAACGCGAACAATCGGCCGGTGATCGGCTCGCCGTTGCCTAGGGCCGCAATGCCGCTTCCATCCGCGGCGTCATCCGTTCGGCAAAGCCGCCTCGGGTTCGGATAATTAATAATACCGCCAACCCCTCGCGCTCGGCTAGTTCCAAGGCGGCCTCGGGCCCCAGCACCATCAGGCCCGTCGCCAGGGCGTCGGCCTCGATGCACGTGGGGGCGAGCACGCTGGCCGAGGCCAATTCGTGCCGGATGGGACGGCCCGTGCGGGGGTCGAGGATGTGTGAGTAGCGCACGCCCTCGACCTCGAAGTAGTTGCGATAGTCGCCCGACGTGGCCAGGGCCGACCCGCTGACCGGGACCACGCGCTGGATCGCCCGGAGCCCTTCGAGCGGCACCTCGACCGCGATTTGCCAGGGCCGGCCTCGCGGGTTGCGGCCGCGGGCTCGAACCTCTCCGCCCACCTCGACCATGTAGTGCTCGATCGACCGACGCTCGAGAAGATCGGCCACCGCGTCGACCGCGAACCCCTTGGCGATGGCCGAGAGATCAACCGACAAATCGGGCTTCTTCTTGCGCACGGCGGGGGGCGCCAGGCGGACGTCGAGCCGATCGTAGCCGATCCGCTCCCGGGCCCGGTCGAGCTCTTGCGGCGACGGGACACGATCGCCCGGCCGCCTTTCGGGCCCGAAATTCCACAAATCGACCAGGGGGCCGACGGTCACGTCCAGCGCGCCGCCAGTCAGGTCGCCCACGCGCACGGCCTCGGCGATGACTCGGGCGGTCGGTTCGGAGACCGGGAACCACTCCGTCCGGTCGAACCGGTTGAACCGCGAAAGCTCGGAGTCGGGGCGGTAGGTCGACATGAGCCGATCGATCTCATCGAGGCATCGCCCGATCTCCCGTTCGAGGCTCTCGGCGTCGCGCGGCGGCCGACCCACCACTTTCACAAGGAACCGGGTACCCATTACCGGGCCGCCGAAGGTCAGCAACTCGGGGGCGGAGTCGCTCGGCGCGGGGCGGCACGCCGAGAGTGCGACCGCGACGAGAACGCAGCCTGCTTGGAGAAGGGCTCGACGCATTCCAGGGTGACCGTCTTGGGCGGGCGGCCCGATTTCGCGTTGCGAGGGCATCGAAGAGTCGTGCCAAAGCCTCAGAAACGCGGCATGGTCCACGACAGCCGCATCTTGATCTTCCTGCCGTTGGTGGCCACTTCGTAGGATCGTTTCTCGTGCTTGCCGGTCACGAAGTCGGGGATGACGCGCAGGCACGACTCGATGTAGTCGAGTTCCTCGCTTCGGGGCGGTTCCGGATACTGGCCGGGTTCGAAACGCAGCACTGCCGGGTAGGCTTCCGGCGTCCGAATCGGCCAGCCGTTGCGTTCGACCAGGTAAAGGTCGACCGGCGCCATGAGCGTGACCTCGTCGAAGATCACCGAGAACCCCCACATGTCCTCGCAACTCCGCAGGCCGCGCAGCGTGGCGAGCAGCTCGTTCCAGTCGCGGTAGAGGGCCAGTCCCATCGTCATGCCCGTGCGCCCCAGAACGATGGCGTACAAGGTTCCCACGTCGAGGCCGCGGCAGCGAATCTCGATGGGAATCTCGCCCGCGACGTGCTTCCACGGAGCCCGCTCGAAGTATGCCGCGGCCGCGTGGTAGAACGACTCCATCTGGTCATGGGTCACCCCTTCGCCGTCGGCCAAGGCGCACCGCTCGGGCTCTCCGTAACTCGAGGCAAGTTGGCGGCAGTAGTCCTCCAGCTCGGGCAACGAGTCCATCAGCGAGCAGCCCACGCCCAACTCGTGCAGCTTCGGCTTCAGCCAATCGTAACAGTCGGAATCGGCCAACTCGACCTTCGACGGGCGCACGGGATCGCGGGACCCCGGACGGGCCATGGTCCGCAGCAGATGCTCCCCGAGCTGCTCGGGCGTGGGCTCGCCGCGGAGGATCTTGTGCGACAGCACGAATCCGGATTCCTTGTCGACCACGAGGGCCGACCAAGGCTGCTCGACGCCAATTCTCTCGTTCGAGATCATCGTCGGCAGGTGAAAGAAATCGACTTGCCACACCGCGTCGTTCTGAGGAAACTCGCGCGGGTCGAGGTCCTCCGAAAGCGGCGGCAACCGCTGCGACTCGATCAGGTCGGCCATGCCGCCGAGCATGTCGGTGATCGGTTGCGGATCGGGCTCGAACGCGCATTCGACGGCGATCTCCGCCAGCAGGGGCTGCCATGCCCGGACGAACTCCGGCCGCGGCACTTCGACCCGCGCGGGACGGTGCGGCTCGCCCTGGATGGGCCGCAGCAGCGACGCGAGCATGCCCCGCCACGCGGCCTCCGGCGTGGGGTCGCCTTCGATCACCGTCACGTGCAGCATCGCGTGTCGATCGAGGTCGGCGATCCCCAGGATCCAGCCTCGATCCTCGCCCGATTCGGGCTCGTCCTCATCGAGACGGCGCAGCCCGACCTGCCACTGCACGTTGCGCGCCGGCAGGCGGTCGAGTTGCCGCCGCGGAAAGGGCAAATCGGCGGGCGGGGCGCTCAGCGGCACCCGCAACACCCGGCGAACCCAAGTGACGGCCCCGGGGGTGGCCCGCCAGGCCGGAAGAAACAAGGCCGCCAGACTGTGGTTCGATTCGCGACGGTCGGGTCCGAACCGAATCGGCCTTTCCGCATAGACGATGCCGTCGCCGAGCACATAATCGAGAAACCCGGCGTCCAGGCGCGACGCCTCCTCCAGAAGGCGCCTCGCATCGTCGGTGTCGCCCCCCGAGCGAAAGGCAAACAACGCCTGGGCGTAGCGCCACGGGGCGGTCGGCGCTTCATACCGCTTTAGCAGATCGTTCAACTCGTCGTGCCGGTGCCGGTCCAACAGGAACGCGGCCAACCAGTACCGCGCGAAGCGGCGGTCGTCGGGATCCGAACGGAGCACCTCGCGAAACTGCCGGACGGCTTCCTCCCGCCGGTCAAGGCGCCACAGCGAACAGGCGTCGCCGAACAGGGCGCCGAGGCGCCGATCCGCCGGCGAGGCCGACCGGCGTTTCGGGCTATTCCGGGTGCGACGTTTCGTTGCCGATCGTCGGCGATTCGTGCCGCGTACCATCGATCGAAACCTCCCTGTCAGGTGCGTCAAATGGTGGAGACGCTCCGGGCGCTTGGCGTCGCGATTCCGAGGCCCCCTCGAAACCGCCGAAAGCCCCTCTCAGGAAGGCGTCGCGGCCTCGACGCGGATGCGACGTCGAAACCGAGCCCGAAGCGTTTCTGCTCCCACTCCGCCGTGACCGGGAGGGGGACGTTCGCCCGCCCATCGCGGCTTCATTATAGCGGTGACGCGGCAATGGCCGTAGCCCATCCCGGTGATCCCCGGCCCGCACCTGGGCCGCTCCCTCTTGGCGGGGGGACGAAAGCGTGTCGAGCGCGGCAGAAGAGGTCTTGCCGAAGGGGCGTGGAGGATACCTATAACCCGAAATCGTCGAAGGCGATGTTCTCTTCCTCGACGCCCAGGTCGTCGAGCAGCTTGAGGACGGCCTGGTTCATCAGGGGCGGTCCGCAGAAGTAGTATTCGCAGTCTTCCGGGGCGGGGTGGTCCTTGAGATATTGATCGTAAAGCACCTGGTGGATGAATCCGGTGGGCCCGGTCCAGTTGTCCTCGGGCAGGGGCTCCGAAAGGGCCAGATGCCAGGTGAAATGGGGGTTCTCGGCCTGGAGCCGGTCGAACGCGTCGGCGTAGAAGACCTCGCGAAGGCTCCGCGCCCCGTACCAGTAGGAGATCTTCCGCTTCGAATTGCGCCGCTTGAGCAGATCGAAGATGTGCGACCGCAACGGCGCCATGCCCGCCCCGCCGCCGATGTAGATCATCTCGGCGTCGGTGTCCTTGATGAAGAACTCGCCGTAGGGCCCCGAGATCGTGACCTTGTCGCCGGGCTTGAGGTGGAAGATGTACGACGACATGACTCCCGGCGGAGCGTTGGGGGCCTCGCGGGGCGGCGTGGCGATGCGAACGTTCAGCATGATGATGCCCTTCTCTTCGGGATAGTTCGCCATCGAGTACGCCCGCACGGTCTGCTCGCTCACCTTCGACTTGTACCGCCAGAGATCGTGCTTGTCCCAGTCGTCGCGGTACCGGTCGGGGATATCGAAGTCGGTGAAGGAAAGCTCGTGGGGAGGACATTCGATCTGGATGTACCCTCCCGCCTGGAAGTTCACGTCCTCGCCCGGCGGCAGCTCGAGCACGAGTTCCTTGATGAAAGTGGCCACGTTGTCGTTCGAGCGCACGGTGCACTCCCACTTCTTGACCTCGAAGACCTCGGGCGGGACCTCGATCTCGAGGTCCTGCTTGACGGCCACCTGGCAACTGAGGCGGACGCCCTCGCGCACTTCCCGCCGGGTCAACATGCCGCGCTCGGTGGGGAGCACGTCGCCCCCCCCCTTGTGGATCGTCACCTTGCACTGGGCGCAGGTGCCCTGCCCGCCGCAAGCCGATGAGATGAAGATGTCGTGATCGCCCAGCACGTTCAGCAGCTTGCCGCCCGCGGGCGACGAGAACGACTTCTCGGCGTCGCGGTTGATCTCGATCTTGACCTCGCCCGAGGGAACCAGCAGGCGCCGGGCCAGCATAATGACCACGACGAGCGTGAGCACGACGAGCGTGAACATCACCACGCCTGAGACGATCTCGAACACGGCAGGTCCCTATCTGCGGATGTCGGTTGCGTTTCGATCCGTGGGAAGGTCGATCGGGCCCGTTGCGGTCAAAGCTTGATCCCCGAGAAGCACATGAAGGCCATGGCGATCAGGCCCGTGGTGATGAAGGTGATGCCCAGGCCGCGAAGCCCTCGGGGCACGTGGCTGTATTTCAGTTTCTCGCGCACCGCCGCCAGGGCGACGATGGCCAGGGCCCAGCCCGCGCCCGTGCCCAAGCCGAACGTCAGGCTCTCGGGAAAATCGTAGTCGCGCTCGACCATCAGCAGGGAGCCGCCCAGGATCGCGCAGTTCACCGTGATCAACGGCAGAAAGATGCCCAGGGCGTTATACAGGGCGGGAAAGTACTTGTCGAGCGTCATTTCGAGGATCTGCACCATGGCCGCGATGACGCCGATGTAGCTGATCAGGCCGAGAAACGTCAAGTCCAAGCCCGAAAGCCCCAGCCACGAAAGCGAGCCCTCCTGGAGTACGTGGCGGTAAATCAGGTTGTTGACGGGCACGGTGATCGTCTGCACAACGGTCACGGCGATTCCCAGCCCCAGGGCGGTCTCGACCCGACGCGAGACGGCCAGGAACGTGCACATGCCCAAAAAGAAGGCCAACGCCAGGTTCTCCATGAACACGGCGGTGAGGAAGATGCTCAGGTAGTGTTCCATCTCAGTTCTCCTCTTCCACCTGCTCGGGCTTCCAGGTGCGCAGGGCCCAGATGAGCAGGCCGATGATGAAGAAGGCGCTGGGCGCCAGAAGCATCAGCCCGTTGGCCGGATACCATCCCCCCTCGGTCGAAAGCGGCAGGATTCCGAACCCCAGCAGCGTGCCCGACCCGAACAGCTCGCGCAAGAATCCGACCGTCAGAATGACCACGCTGTAGCCCGCCCCGTTTCCCAGCCCATCGAGAAAGCTCAGCCAGACGCCGTTTTTCATGGCAAACGCCTCGGCCCGGCCCATGATGATGCAGTTCGTGATGATCAGCCCCACGAACACCGAAAGCTGCCGGGAGATCTCGAAGGCGAATGCCTTGAGAAACTGGTCGACCACGATCACCAGCGACGCGATGATCGTCATCTGCACGATCATGCGGATGCTCGAAGGGATGTACGTTCGGATCGCGGCGATGGCGACATTCGAGCAGGTCACCACGAAGATCACGGCCAGCGACATGGTCACGGTCGTGGTGAGCTGCGTGGTGACGGCCAGCGCCGAGCAAATGCCCAGCACCTGGAGCATGATGGCGTTGTTGTCGAAGATCGGCTCGAGCAAGGTCTGTCGTGCTTTGCTCATCGAATGCCTCACGTCTTCAGTTTCGCAAGGAGCGGTCCGTACCCCTGGTCGCCCAGCCAGAAGTTGAGAAGGTTCTCGACGCCGCGGCTGGTCATCGTGGCCCCCGAGATCGCGTCGACTTCGTGGATGGCATTCGGGTCGCCCTCCCGCACGCCCCCCTTGACGACCTCGATGGCCGGATTGCCCTGCTCGTCGTAGGCTTTCTTGCCGATCCACTTCTCTTGCCAGCGCGGATTGTCGATCTCGCCGCCGAGCCCCGGGGTCTCGCCGTGCTCGTAGAAGGAGAGACTCTCGATGGTCGTCATGTCGGCGTCGAGAGCCACGAAGCCGTACATCGTCGACCAGAGCCCCAGGCCGTAGACGGGCAGAATGACCCGCCGGATGTTCTCGCCGTCGCGAAGCAGGTAGATCGTCTGGTAGTTCGGTTTCCGCTTGATCGAGGCCATATCTTCCGCCGTGCTGAGGGGCGTGCTTTGCCGGGGATCTCTCGCCGCGCGGCGCACGTCGAGTGCGTCGGGCGACACGTCGGGAGCGAATTCGCCGGTCCTGAGATCGACCACCCGCGCCTCGATCCGCTCGAACAGGGCGTCGACGTCGGCCTTCTCGCCCGGCTCGAGCAACCCGGCGGCCACCAGGATGTTGCGGCGCTGGTCCAGGATCTTGTTCGCCTCCTGGAAGGGCCTCAACCCGACGGCGGCGGTCGACACCACGAGCGAGCAAACCACGCAAACGCCCGCCGCAACCGCCAGGGTGTTCCCAATCGTCTCACGCGGCATGGCGCAACGCCCTCCTCTTGATGTTGGCCCGAACCACGAAGTAGTCGATCAACGGCGCGAACACGTTGCCCAGCAGGATCGCCAGCATCACGCCCTCGGGAAAGGCCGGGTTGACCACCCGCACCAGGATCGTCAACACCCCGATCAGCGCGCCGTACACGTACTGGCCCACTTCGGTCATCGCCGCGCTGACCGGGTCGGTGGCCATGAAGACCAGCCCGAAGGCGAACCCGCCCAGCACGAGGTGCCAGTGCGGGCCCATCTGGAACATGGGGTTCGTGCCGCTGCCGATCGCGAAGAACAGGGCGGCCAGGCCCATGGCCGCCACGAGCATGCTCAGCATGATCCGCCACGAGCCGATTCCCGTCGCCACCAGGATCGCCGCCCCGATCAGGCACGCCAGGGTCGACGTCTCGCCCATCGAGCCTTGCATGGTTCCCAGAAAGGCTTGGGTCCAGGTGACATCGACGGCCTCCATCCCTCCGGCGGCCGCAGCCCCCAACGGCGTTGCCCCGCTGAACCCGTCCACCGCGGTCCATACGGTATCGCCGGAGATTTCGGCGGGATAGGCGAAAAAGAGGAAGGCCCGGGCCGTCAACGCCGGGTTCAAAAAGTTCCGGCCCGTGCCGCCGAAGATCTCCAGGCCGATCACCACCCCGAAGCTGACGCCGATGGCGATCTGCCACAGGGGAATCGCCGGAGGCAAAGTCAGCGGGAACAGCAGCCCCGTCACGAAAAACCCCTCGCTGAGCTCGTGGCCGCGGACCACGGCAAACAGCATCTCCCAGGCAATGCCCACGACCATGGTCACGATGTAGGCGGGAAGAAAATACACCGCCCCGTGCATCAGGTTGTGCCAGACGTTGCCCGGATCGTATCCGATGCCCATCGACGCCAAGAGATCGCCCCGCCACCCCGACGCCTGCGAGAGCCCCATCTCGGCCATGGCCGCGTTGGCCTGAAGCCCGGTGTTGTACATCGCCATGACCACGCAAGGAATCAGGGCGACGAGCACGGTCGACATCGCCCGTTTCAGGTCGATGGCGTCGCGCACGTGGCACCGCCCGGTCGTCACGCGGCCCGACGTGTAGAAGAACGTATCGATGACTTCGAAAACCGGATAGAGCTTCTCCAGCTTCCCCCCTGGTTCGAAGTGGGGCGTCAAGCGATCGAAGAAGCGTCGAAGCGGTCTCATCACCCTTCCTTTTCGATAATCGTCAGGTTCCGCCGCAGCATCGAGCCGTAATCGCCCTTGCCCGGACAAACAAACGTGCAAAGGGCCAAATCGTCTTCGTCGAGTTCCAGGGCCCCCAGGGCCTCGGCCTGCTCGACGTCGTCGACCTCCAAGGCGCGCAGCAGAAAGGTCGGCAGAATGTCCAGCGGCATCACCCGCTCGTACGAGCCGATGGGTACGATCGCCCGTCGGCCGCCGCCCAGCGCCGTCGTCATGGCGAACTCCTTGCCGGGGATCAGCTTCGAGGCCATCACGCCCTTGAGCGAAAACTTGTCCAGCCCGGGCATGGTCCACCCGAATAACTCGCGTTTCGTTCCCTCGGGCACGACCGAGACCTGCAGGTGATACCTTCCCAGAAAAGCCAAAGGCCCCTCGGCATGATGCCCCGAGAGCACCGAGCCCGAAATGACCCGGTGGTCGCCCTCGACAAGCTCGCCCGCGACCAGTTGCGCCAGGTCGGCCCCGAGCCGGGTGCGAACCAGGCGAGGCTGCCGGACGGCCGGTCCCGCCAGCGACACGACGCGCTCGACGGGCAACCTCCCCGTCAGGAAGAACCGCCCGAAGGCGATCGCGTCTTGATAATGGAGATGCCAGACGATCTTGTCGCGGTGGACCGGGTCGAGAAAATGGATGTGCGTGCCCGGCAACCCCGCCGGGTGAGGCCCCTCGAACTGGGCCACCTCGACGAAGCCCAATTCGCCGCCCGGGATAATCGCGTCGCGCCCCTTGCAGACAAAGACCTTGCCCGACGTGAGCCGCGAAAGCACTTTCAGCCCGCACACGAACTCGTCACCCGCCTCGGCCACGATGGGCTCGGGCCTGGGGGCGAGGGGATTCGTGTCGATGGCCGTCACGAAAATCGAGTGGGGCCGGCTCTCCGGGGCCGGAACCTTGCTGAAGGGCCGGGTGCGCAGCGCGGTCCACAACCCCGAGGCCACGAGGTTGTCGCGAACCTCGGTCGGATCGAGGCGTTCGAGACGGCCCTCGGTGTACTGGGGAAACGCCACCGCTTCGTCGCCGTCGAGGCGGACCACGACCGATTGCAGGGCCCGCTTCGCTCCCCGGTGAATGGCCACCACCTCGCCGCACCCGGGTGAGGTGTACTGAACGCCCGGCGCCTTCTTGTCGCTGAACAGCACCTGGCCCTGTTGCACGCGGTCGCCGACCTCAACGGCCATGCGCGGCCGCATCCCGAGGTAGTCGGGCCCCACGACGGCCACGGTGTCGACCGGGGGCCCCGCAAACACCTCCTGCCTGGGAGCCCCGCAGATCGGCACGTCCAGCCCCTTCCGAATCGTGATCTTACGCATCGTCATTCAAGGTGCTTGTGGATCGTTGATTCTGACCCGACAAGATAACAGAAACGCCAGACGCTGGAATAGCGCCCCCACGGAAGACGTGGTAGTTTCCGTGATCTGGGGTATGTGGCAAAGACAGGCAGCAAGATGGGCGTCTCGGAAAAGGCGAGGGACCACCCCGCACCGAACGCTTGCCCGAAAGTACGGTCTTGTGGGCGCCACGCGATACGAATCGCCAGTCCTCGCCCCCAAAAGGCATGGATTCGTAAGCACCAAACCGCCGATTACGCCGACTCCTTGTACTATCGAAAGGGGGCTTTTGGTGCCACGCGGGCGGTACCAACTGTCGGAGATACCTCGATCCTGATCCGAAACGCGAGACCCGCGATCGAAGTCTTCGCCACGCAGGCCCGTCCAAGACACCTTCGCGTTCGCAATACCCGAGTTCTGAAGAAGACCGCCGCGATCCAGGCGAATCATTGGTGTTCATATAAGGAAAGGATCGTCGGTCGAACAGGCGGTCGGGAACGCCGCGCGGACCCAAGATGTCTTGCACGTTGCCCCGCTAACGATACCTCTGTATACATAGCATGTCTGGTCGCCCGGCGAATGTCAAAAGGCAAAAGATTGCGAGAGGCATCGTGGCGGGCCGGCGCTGCACTGGCCTACGCGTTGCCGCTCAACTCCTCGACCGCGGCGAGCACCTGCGCGTCGTGGCCGTCGACCTGGACGCTCTTCCACACCTTGCGGAGCACGCCCTCGGCATCGATGACGAAGGTGCTGCGCTGGATGCCCATCGACTTCTTGCCGAAGCGGACCTTCTCGCGCCACGCCCCGTACTTCTCGGCCACCTTGTGGTCGGGGTCGGCCAGCAGGGGGAAATTGAGCTGGAACTTGTCGCGAAATTTCTGGTGGCTCTCGACCGAGTCGGCACT
>Ga0334884_1005728_pt1 | contig 11670 bp, 7 predicted proteins | sample GraSluR1_MG_7_FD_207215 | JGI IMG/M metagenome (GOLD analysis project Ga0334884, IMG submission 207215) | Sludge microbial communities from methane-producing bioreactor in Wageningen University, Netherlands - Granular Sludge_12_05 R1 | ecosystem: Engineered > Bioreactor > Anaerobic > Unclassified...
CCGGCATAGACAGACCACTCGCCATCTCGCGGTGGGTTTGCGACTCTGTTGTGCGTGCCCCAATAGAAACCCAACTCACAAGGTCGGATGTGTATTGCGGCACAATGGGATCAAGCACTTCGATCGCTGTCGGAAGCCCAATATTGGCTACGTCGATAAGTAGTTGGCGAGCTTTATGTAAACCCTTATGGATGTCATAGCTCCCGTCCAGGTTGGGATCATTTATAAGACCTTTCCACCCGATGGTGGTGCGTGGCTTTTCGAAATATGTACGCATGACGAGGAACAATCGATCATTAAGCTTTTCATTTAACGCTTGTAGCCGGTTGGCATACTCCATTGCTGCTACCGTATCATGGATTGAGCAAGGACCTACGACAACCAACAATCGTGAATCTTCACCTCGTAGTATCGCTTCGATACCCTTGCGACCTTGAACGACTGTTTGGTTGGCCGTTTCTGTCATCGGGAGTTCATTTTTTATAGCCCTTGGTGTAAGGAGGGGTACCATAGAAACGACATTGAGATCGAAAGTTTGTTGCATCATGCAGTGTAAGTATCCAGATGAGTTGGTATTTTCAAAACTCGGTAGAGGTGGTTGCTGTTTTGGGATTTTAAAATTAAGTCCTGCCATATTATCGAAGCGAACGATAATCGAACAAGAGCAGTTTTTTACTTGAAGTCAAGCTTTTTGAAGTGTGTATTATACATAAAAATGTAGTTATATTTTCATTTTCATTCTGTAATTTCTTTAACCAGCAAGGTAGCCGCTGTGACGAATTCATTTATAACAAAATGTAAGAATTCTTTGGTGCATGTAAACCGGCGACATTCACATGGCTTAAATATGTTGGGTATATTGCTTTTTGGTGTTTTTCTCACACCAGCAGTATGTACTATTCCATGCATCTGTGAACAACGAGACCATCGCGAAGTATGCCTGCCAGCGCCTGTCAGATTGAACACTTCGCACGTAGAGCTTTCTTCTGATAAATCAACAGATGAAAATAAGTCTGTTCACTCGGCAACAGAATCTGAAAGGCAATCAATCTGGATTGGACCCATGCCCTTTATTGAAGGCCGTACCTTGAGAGAAGGTTTCTTTACAGCAATCCTGGACTCTTTGAATGGGTCAACGATTTGGGAGGCAATGATCGTATTTAAAAGTTACCTGATGATATTGCCAACTGCACCGATACCTGGGAATTCTGCGCCAGAGGCCTCAGACAGTCAGTTAACTGCATTGATCGAGAAATTAGAGCAAAATAGCGTTAAAACAGCATTTGAGGTTGGTGGTGCGCGATCAAGAGCGCCAGGAAGTGGGAAATACAAGGCGCAAAATGAGTTTGCTCATCTAGCGCGTTGGCTGAATCTTGGGGGTCAGATTCATTATCTGTCGACCGATCATTCCTTGATGCGCGGGTTGGATGCCTGGTTGGATGTCACCGACCCTGCTGTCAGCGCAGAGATGTCCTATGTGGACACCGAGGTTCGGGAGTTATTCGACGACTTATATCGTGAGCTGGTAGCCTATTTTCTGGAAATGAAGACTCTGATTCCCGGTGTGCGATTTGGTGTTATCGAGTCGTTGGGGTATTTCTATGTAGAAGGTGCTGACAATGTGGTCTATTCACCAACGCGCCCTGAGATTCCTAAGCTACCTTTCTGCGAAATAATTCGTGATCTGAAAATGGCAATGGAAGCAGCCGGTCTGGTACTGGACCACTTTCATACCGATTATGGGTATGAAGGTGTTCACTTCGATGGGAGATTAAACGCAACCCTGGATTATGGACGTATTATTGGTGTTGAGCAATGTGTTCGTAACCTGGGAATTAAGACTGGCAATATAATAAATGCATTTCATGATCGGTCCGTATCGAATCCGGAGCGTGAAATTGCCAACCAGGAAGCGTTGTCCAATACACTATTATTTTTTGAAGGGTATATGTCAACAGGTCTCTACCCGGACCATTATGTTTTGCAGACCTGGCAACCGTTTCCGGATAAAACAGGGCCTGAAACGGAACCTGGCACCGTGTTGCATCTGTTTCGTGAGGTCTTGTTACACCCTTTGTTTACTATCCGCAGGTGAAAGTTGCTCTAAAATTGGTGTATAGTAGGCAATTGAAGGGTTTGACAACAATTATTGCGAAGCGCTTTGAAAATCCGTCCTACTCCCAGAAATCAACACATTCACAGATACATTTTTGCTACATAGGTGGCAATATCTTCTGTTTCACATTGTCTAAACTAAACTTAACGAATTATCAACCTGGAAAGAATATATTAATGAAAGCAGCGGTACTGGAGAGCCTTGAGAACCTGGTAGTTAAAGAGGTTCCCGATGCGGAAATGGATGAATATAGTGTTCGGGTGAAGGTAGGGGCATGTGCTATATGCGGGTCGGACATTCGTATGTTTCATTATGGAAACAAGCGCTTGGAATTCCCCGCCATCATGGGGCATGAAGCTTCCGGTGAAGTTGTTGAGGTTGGTAAAAAAGTTTCAAAATTTAAAGTGGGCGACCGTATAGCGCTTGGTGGCGATGTACCCTGTGGCGAGTGTGTATTTTGTGTCGCAGGCATGGGAAATAATTGCCAGATCAATTACGCACTGGGTTATCAATTTCCGGGGAGTTTTGCGGAATACCTGGTCTTGAACCCCATCGTGGTCAACCATGGCCCTGTTCATGTGGTACCGGATCACATCAGTTTTGAAGAGGCAGCACTGGCAGAGCCGCTGGCCTGCTGTATAAATGGACTTGAATTGGTGACACCAAAACTTGGTGATACGCTGGTTGTGATTGGTACGGGACCTTTGGGATGCATGTTGATGGAAGTGGGCCGATTGATGGGATGTACCAAGGTTATTGGCATCAATCGTTCAAGACCACGTCTGGAAATGGCAAAAGAATTTGGTGCCGATGTCACCATCTGTTCTGGAGATGAAGATGCCATTCAACGGGTCTATGATGAAACGGATGGGCTGGGTGCGGATGTTATTTTGACAGCATGTCCCTCTTTGGAGGCCCAGGTTGACGCATTACGCATGGCTAAAAATCGAGCCCGCATCAATTTTTATGGGGGTATGCCTAAGGGGCAATCAGAAGTCATGATAGATACCAACACAATTCATTATAGAGAACTCATGGTGACAGGTTCTCACGGTGCGCAACCACGGCACCATAAATTGGCAGTTGACCTGATTAGTAAGGGGGCTATTGATATGAAGCCCTATATCTCACATCGTTTTCCACTGACCCAAGCACCAGAAGCTTTTCAGGCTGCTGAAGATCGCAACGGACGGCGTGTCGTTGTTGTGCCTGGGTTGGAAGCGTAATAATACTGGCATGCAGAACATGTAAGCAATAGTCTGGAGCTAAAAAGTATACAGTCGTACTGAATGGAGATTGAATGATGTTCAAATTTCACTTGATAAGACGAATTACAATTCTGGCAGTGACGATTTTCCTGTCCGCACTTACTGTCCAGGCACAGACAGCAGATTTGCAATTACTGTTAAATCCGTTTCCCAACGAATTTAAACTGAATTTTGAAGAAAACCTTCGTTTTTATTCGAGTGAAGATGTGCGTGGGAGCCAAGACAAATTTCGTGCCATGATGTATGATCTGTCATTGCGTTACCCTTTGATCCTGAATGAAGAGCATGAACTGTATATTGGCACTGATTTTGACTGGATTGACTTAAAGACCGATGCACGCCTGAGTGGCAGCGGAGCGGCCTTGCCGTCGGACTTGTACGATCTAAATTTTACTCTGGGGTATCGGCGTTGGATTCGGGATGATTGGACAACTGGGGGCGTGTTACAAGTCGGTTCTGCCTCGAATAAATTATTTGACAGTTGGGACGAGACTTACCTGAAGGGAACAGCTTTTCTTCAAGTACCGCACCTGGAATATACAGCCTGGATGTTTTTTCTGAATGCGGATACGGATCGCGATATTCCAGTTCTTCCAGGATTTGCCTATATGTTTCCGATCAGCCGGCAAGCAATTGCTGTGGTGGGTATACCTGTCGTAGGGGCAGCGGGCAACTTAAGTGATAAAGTTTCATTTCAAGTTGGATATCTACCCATACGCAATGCCAACGTGCGCATCGGGTATTCACCAATAGAACCACTCACATTGTCACTGGCCTTCGACTGGCGCACCCGGTTTTTTAATCGAGCCGACCGTGATCGCAGCCGTGATCGGATTGAATTCGAGGAGAAACGGGCCACCGCTGGAGTTTCTTATGACTTGACCCAGCGTGCCAATATTGGTTTGGAAGGTGGATATTCCTTCGACCGCCAAATAGGCGAGGGTCGTAAACGTTCCGATCGTAACCGTAACCGGATACTTGTCGATGATGGCTGGTTTGCCACAGCCCGTTTCCAATACAAATTTTGATACAGAATTTGATACAGATTGCATTGTGAGTCAGGAGCAGGTGGAAATTTTATGGTAAGTTCATATTATTTTTTTAGCATTTTATTGAAGTGTATTGCTTGATGGTTTCTTCCATATTGAGCCGATTTCCCAGACATCCACAGAACGAATGTGTGCTGTACCACCATCACTGAAAAGTCGTATTGATTTGTCATCAATATTGTGGAATGGTTGAACGGTACCGCATTCTCTCCGATTAATAAATACTTCAACCACACTTCTGTCAACAAAGGCGTGTAATCGTAAGCAGTCTTCACCTTCGAGCAATTCAAAAGGCATATGGTGTTCATTGATGTGTAAAATGCTGTCCTTCACATCAAAGGCAATACGCACTTTATTGGTGAAATCTTCGGAAGCACGTAGATCAATCCCAACTATATTGGCGTTACCTAACTCGATTTCAACCATAATTTCGAAGGTGTTGCTTTTTATATCGAGCAAGTATTCCCCGCCCATTATCAGGTCTTTTTCCCCCCAATGCGAACGACGCAATTCTTGTAGCTCTACCGGTGGTTCCTGTCCCAATAAGCCATCCTGGCGTAACGTTAAGACACGGGGTAATGAGAGATTTATTGTCCAATGATGATCTTGACTGCCCCCGCCCAGATTCATACCCCAAAGCAGCCAGCGTCCGTCCGGTGTTTGTAAGCATTGGGTTGCATAAAAGTTGTTGGGTCCTCCGATATCTATAGATTTCCACTCACCCGGTGTAAAAGAGCCATTATCAGAATATGGGGCGATCGTGTATACCACACTGCCTCTTGGGGCGTGGTTTGTATCTTGCAGATTGTCGAACAAGGGCGACACAATCAGCATGCCCATGTTGTCAAAACGTATAAAATTTGGACACTCCCAGGCAATACAGTGCTCGCCCATACCCTTTGCAAAGGCTCCAGCATATTCCCAGTCGGTCAGGTTTTCAGACTTAAAGTGTACTGCCATACCGCCCACTTCATATAGCGCGCCGCACAAGATCATGTGCCAGGTTGTTCCATCGCGCCAAAGGAAAGGATCACGAAAGCCTCCCTTGCGAAATCCAGGGATGTCAGGTTCAAAAATAATCGGATTGTTTTCGTCTTTGAGCCACCAACGTAGATTCGGGTCCTGACTTCTTGCAATGCATTGAGTTTGTGGCTCTGCCGCGGTATAAAAAATTGTGGGTATGCCGTCATCATCAATAACTGTTGAACCCGATGCGCAATAATTGGGATCATAAGAACCCAGTTCCGGCATCAATGCAATAGGTTCATGCTCCCAATAGACCAGGTCTTCGCTGGATGCATGACCCCAACCAGTAAAGTTGTATGTCCCCTGCCACTCCTCCCATTTCTCCACGGGTACGCCCCATTCAAATTCAGGTGCGTGCTGATAAAACATGTGGTATTTACCATTAAAATAAACTGGACCATTGGGATCACCACAACCACCTGATTTCGGCATAATGTGAAAAATCGGTTTATAGGGGTCGCTATCAACCGAAGCCTGCTTGGCTGCAACCCGCATATTGGCCCGAGTCAGTCGGTCTAAATGATTTACATCCAGCTCAATCTTCATGCTGGTCTCCTGTGATGTTGCTGTTTCCATTAACAATGCTGTAATTAATAAAGGAACCATACGTAAAACTTGCATGTTGATGACGCTCCTGGATTTGCAAATCAATAAACATTTATGAATACATGACTGTTTATTCATTGTCAGGTATAGTAAGTTTTTTCAACACAGCATATACAACAGGATCATCGGCTGCGCCATTAAAGACAAATGGATATTTCTGATTTTCCTCCAGCAACATGAGTCCCCAGGAAGCGCCATGTTCCACCGAGATACGGGCTGCCTCCGCGCCTTCTTCACCAACCTTTTCATCTTCATTGCATACTATGGGTCGGCCCAATGAACGTAATCGGTCAATGCGATTTGGAATGTTTCCCAAGGAGGTATGATTGTAATGAATCAACAAGAAATCAGAGGCAGAGGCTACCTCATCGTGGAGTGTTCCATCACCGCCACCACTCGTTGATATGTAGAGTTCCGGTGCCACAGAACGGGCCAACTCAATCAATTCTACCTGGCCAGCTGCTTGCCGCAGTAAGTCTTGATTGAAACCACCATGTCCATATTCATTGGCGATTTCTACCACAACATTCTGGTAATCTTTCTCTATCAGCCACTCCATAGCATTACGAACAGCATTCCGTAGTGCATCTGCATCTTCAAACAAGCCATCTTGCCGCTGATAAAATAACCCCAGAATGACTACCACACCATGTGCATTGCATGCTTGAATTACGCGCCCGATCCGTGCCATATAATCGGGTCGAAGACTACCATCAGAATTGAATGCCGAGTTTAATGCATCCTCATATCCCGGAAAACCACCCTGTAAACACAATGTAACTGCGCGAATACCATGTTCAACATAGTCAGGCATTGCCGCCAAAAAGGCATCGGTATTCGCATCGGGATCAAAATCGTCACGATTTCGGTCCTCAAAGGTTGCATTGACCATGCGCACATTCATGAGCAGCCCTTCCGCTGGAGTGCCTGGGTAAGTTATTTCGTCATTGATATACCAGCGGTCACCCTGTATGCTCACGGTTGTTTTTGGATTGTGTATTGAGCCAGAATTCGGAGTATCTACTACGGCTTCCATCATTAATCGAACAGCCTGGTTGGAAAGTGTGTCGGGGTTTGTCGGGCTGTCATCATGATCAGCAATAGGGGAGTCGTTCCAGGATACAACCAGGTCCAGCGAAGGAAATATCCACAAATTCCGTTGACCACCATGACCACTGGCGAGCAACAGGTCTGCTGGCCCTTCCTGATATAAACGATTTCCATTTCGATCCACACCATTCAGCCACCAGTTAAAACTATAGAATCCTGGACCGGTTTCAGTGATGGATTTACCGCCCCCCAGTGAGCGTTGATCTTCCAGCATTGCTGCATCTTCACCTTGTGTAATAGGGGTTTCTGCGGGCACAACCGTATTCAACATTTGCTTCACATAGGCAGGTTCAAGCAATACTTCATTGTTCCAGCGTCCCTGGTGCAGTATAAACTGGCCGAAGCGTGCAAAATCGCGTACTGAAATTGCCAGTCGACCAGGCCGATCCTGCGGACCGAAAGCTTCAAAGGTGCATGTATCCTGGAATCCAAGAGGTTCAGCAAGATATTTTGATAGAACAGCATCGGGATGCATATTGAATACTTTATGCATCAAAGTATCAAAATACAGGGCAATTGCAAAGTCGTTATATGAATATGCTGTCCCAGGATTCTCGGTTAACCCGTAACCAGAGGTTTGTGTAGCGAGATGGGTCCAGGTAATTTTGCCTTCTTTCTCTGGATTGAGATCAGATAACCCTGGTTCATGATTGGCAACGAAATCATCCGGACTGCTTATCAGTCCCTCCTGCACAGCAAAAAACAACAACGTACTGTATACCGTCTTACAGGCAGAGGCAACATCGGAGGAACGTTCCTGATCCCCCCAGGAAAATACCATGCGACCATGTCGGACAACGCAGCCACGACCGCCAACATGCCCTGCCAGACGTTCCAGCACCGAGTCATTCAGTCCTGCTTCTGCTGGTGTCATTGTGTCCCATACTTCTCCTGGAAACACTGCCTGAGGAAGTTCGGCTTGTGTATTTGTTGAGTGAAACATTACCAGAACACAAGCAAATAAAACGGAGTAAAAAAATATTCTCATAACTAGTCCCTTATTTGGTTATCGTTTCAACCACGTTCTTGTTGTTTAGATGAATGTGTGATTCAAAGATAAATATTGCAACACAAACTGCATGAGCATGAATAATGTCCATCATAATAATTGGACAGTTATCAAATGCATTATATGCTGGCAGGTGATGCATATCGCAAGCAAAGATACTGAAAAATCTCTAAATATCTATATGCCGAATTGCATAAAATCTCGCAGTCTATATTTTGTATCAAAAACTGTATGGCAATACCAGATGCAATATGAACAATTAACAATTGTTGGTGTACCTCATGCTAAACGAATCAGCTAGCCAGCTCAAAAATTGAGCTATGGTTGATATATGGTGCTCAATAAACAAGTAATTCAGAGTAAGGCAATTATGATATAAAAATTGGTCGAAGTTGGGGTAATGCATATTGCGCATTAGGCCATACTGGGTACAATATATAGATATTTTGGTGATTTGTAGATGCATCCATGTTTTGGCACGAGTAATGCTCTTAGTATTTTGTCTTGTCTAAAAATCACATAGTTTTTTATGAACAGCTTGACAAAAACTGCATTGGTAACACCAAAAAAGGAAACGTGAAATGAAAAAAAACACTTCGCACATATCCGTGATTCTGGACCGCACAGGCTCTATGGCATCTATTCGGGAAGAAACTATAGCCGGTTTCAATGCTTTTCTGAAACAACAACAATCAGAGCCTGGGAAAGCTACATTGACTTTGGTGCAATTTGATTCAGATGACCCCTATGAAGTTATACATCGTTTCAAGCCAATCAAGGAAATTCCATTGTTGACCAATGAGACCTTTGTACCACGCGGCATGACACCGTTGCTTGATGCTATTGGCAGAGGGATCATGGATCTTGAAAAAAGTCTTGGCTCGAAGAAAGGAGCGAAGAAGGAGACCAAGGTCATCATGATTATAATAACGGATGGGTATGAAAATGCCAGCCTGGAATTTAACCACAAGCAGATTAACAAGATGATCAAGGAGAAAAAGGAAAAGGATAATTGGCAGTTTGTATATTTGAGTGCTGATCTTTCCAGTGTCAACATGGCCATAGAGCAAGGATTTGATAGAGATGCTGTCATGGCATTTGATAAAGATAAGCAGGGCACTGATGAAGCCTGGCAGGCAACTTCTTCGAGAATAGCTGATTACCGTGCATCCAGGATGGAAAAGGTATGCTACAGCCCTTTGGACAGATCGAAACAGAAAATTGAGCAAGAACGCAATTAATTCGGGTGTTTACCCATCATTCTAAATTCATAATCAGTCGTATGAATTGGGTGGTTGATGGTATCAGGGACTGTAAAATTATAATAATTTAAATGGTAGGATATGGTTATTCACGGTCATAGTACGAATCAAGTAGACATATTAGTTGGTGTTGTGCCTGAAAGCATTCGCGATTGTGGATAAAATGTAAATAGAAATTGATTTCAGTTTGCACCGGCGGTATAAAAGTCCCTACACTAAGGTGGGCTTGTGGATTGCGATTTTAAGAAAGTCTGTTGGCGTAATATGTGCGGTTCACAAGTTTTGTGGCAGGGGAGAAAATCCTAATAAGCAGGGAGCAAAATACATGTATTTATCTATTCGTGACGCAATGTTTGAGCCGTTTGATACACCACTGGCTGGGGTGAAACATTTGAATGTGCGCTCGGTGGAAATCGAGCTTACCCGAGCATTTGAAGTGCCTGCCATGGACAGCAGAGAAAAACTCATACTGGAAGATCATCAAGCAGTAGCAGCGTATCGTAAACATTTGGATGGGTTGGGTATTCATGGTTGCAGTTTCCTTACTGCCTGCGATTTCAGTGTGGGTGATCCGGTGGAGAATGCACAATGGATATCGCGCGCATTGGAATATGCAGACATCATGGGAATGGATACGATACGCATCGACTCCTATATGTCACGTGAAATGGAACTGGACTTCGGGGAACGGGTACGGATTTTTGCGGAGGGGCTAAAGGGAGCTCTTGATGGAGCAGACACCAATGATGTTGAAATGGGTATTGAGAATCATGGATTCCAAGGCAATAACCTGACATTTCTGTTGTTGGTATTCGAGCAAGTCAACTCGGAGCGTTTGGGCATGACGATGGATACCGGAAATTTCTATTGGCGGGGTTATCCTTTGTCGGAGGTCTATGGTATTCTTGAGATATTGGCGCCCTATACAAAGCACACCCACTTGAAAAACATCAATTACCCAGCAGACACCCGCGAACAGATACGTGACGGGGGCTGGGAATACGGTCAGTATGTATCACCTATTGAAGAGGGCGATATAGACCATGCTCGCGTAATCAAGCTGCTACATTCCTTTGGTTATCAGGGAGATATTTGTATAGAAGACGAGTCCTTGATGAAGTTTAAGAGCACTGAAGAACAGATCAAGGTGTTAGAACGTGACGTGGCACATGTGCAGGCATGTATTGATGCGGTACTACGATAAAGTCTAATGAATGGAACATGGATGACACTTACTGAAATTCTCGATCGGTTTTCCAGGCTGCGGGTCATGGTAGTCGGAGATGTGTATTTGGATGAAAATGTGTTTGGTGCCGTAACAGAGATAAGCTTGGAGGCACCTATACCTGTGTATGAAGTTCATGAACGCAGGTACAATCCAGGAGCTGCGGGTAATGCTGCCTGCAATCTGGCTGCTATGGGCGCTATCACCCGGATGGTTGGCGTTATTGGTGCCGATACCAATGCGGCTATCGTTTCTCGTGAATTCGAGGCGCGTGGAGTGGACATTTCTGGTTTGGTGGTGGACCCGCAACGCCCTACGAACACGTATGGTAAATTGCGCGCCGGTGGCCATAATGCACCCAGTCAGGAAATACTGCGAACCGATACACCGAAACCTGTGCCTGTTTCGGGAGATGTTGAAGCACAAATAGTCAAATATATTCAGGACAACGCGAAAGCGGTGGATGCAATACTGGTGGGCGATCAGGTCAACGCGGTCATCACACCAAAAGTGCTTGATGCCATTCGTGCCTGTGCCCAGGAACACCAACTTCTCACCGTAGCAGATTCCCGTACACGTGCAGGGATTTTTGGTGCGTTTGATTTAATAGTTCCCAATGATAATGAAGCTGGCTTGGCTGCCGGCATTGATATTGTTGATGATGAGAGCCTGAACCAGGCGGGCAACAAACTGTTAGAGCAAGTGCAGAATGTATTTATCACGCGTGGAAAGCTCGGAATCACTTGGTTTACTCAAGGCAGTATGTCGGGTACGGCTCCTGCGTGCGCATTGCAAGTCATTGATGTGACAGGAGCCGGAGACACGGTTGCTGCTGTTGCAACCTTGACTTTGGCAGCGGGTGGGACGCTGGAGCAGGCAGCACAACTTGGAAATATTGCTGCGGGTATAGCAGTGGCACAACCTGGAGTGGTTACCGTGTCTTTAACTGAGCTGGAAGACGCACTCTCGATTACCGGGCAGTCTCCCAAAGTTAAATCG
>Ga0334884_1005741_pt1 | contig 11650 bp, 10 predicted proteins | sample GraSluR1_MG_7_FD_207215 | JGI IMG/M metagenome (GOLD analysis project Ga0334884, IMG submission 207215) | Sludge microbial communities from methane-producing bioreactor in Wageningen University, Netherlands - Granular Sludge_12_05 R1 | ecosystem: Engineered > Bioreactor > Anaerobic >...
TTTACCTCTTGATCGGTAAGTTCCATATTATAGAACTTTTTATAATACTCTTTTACCGTTTTCTCAAGATCAATATCGTTAAATAGTTCCGGATGATTGTTTTTGGCCTGGAACCACAGGCTAAGGGCGGAGTCAGATGAAGGCGGATACCATCTGTACATGCCCAATGGATATTTATAAACCCGCTGTTCTTTTACAGCCTTGACCCCGCTCCAATCATGGCCATCCAGCGTTTCATTTTTATAAAAATCTTCCGGCATATACTGGGAGAAATTAGTTATGTATATTATATCCGGGTTCCATTCATACACCTGCTCCATATTGATATCGGCCATTCCCTTGAGTTCAGATGCTACATTAATGGCACCCGTAGCCTCACACCAGAATTGCCCGAAAAAATTGCTTCCCGAAGTCTGAAATTGAGTATCGCTGTATTTAAACAGAATAAGAACCCGAGGCTTTTCTTCTTCAGGCAGGTCCTTTACCCGCGCCTGGACCTCATCGTAAACTTCACGTCCATATTCAGTAATGCCTGATGCTTTATCTTCTTGCTGGAACACTTCTCCCAGTAATGTAACCCAGCTGTTTATAGTCTCAATAGTATTGTAGTCTGCAATAGTGGTGCTAAATCCTATCGCAGGGATGCCCGCTTTTTCCAGGATTTCCTTTTCACTGGTGTTGGTAGCACTATAGAGAACGACGTCGGGCTTAAGCTTAAGAAGTTCTTCCACATTCAGTTCACCGTTCTGAATAAATCCGGTTTCCACATCTTGAATTTCTGGAGCTACGATGGTCAGCATAGAATATTTTGCTGCACTTAGAGATGCGGGGTGCATGCCTACCAGCTTATCGGCGGAGCCCTGGAAGAGAACGTATACTGAAGGCAATGGCCACAGGGAGGTGATAACAACGCGTTCAATTTTCTCAGGCAACTCCACTTGGTTGCCGGCCTGATCGACTATTGTACGAGTATTGCTTTGACTGCCTGGGTCTGCCTGCTCCGTTTCCTTTTGAGCACAACCCGAAATGGGCAGCATGAATATACTAACCATAAGAATAAGCACCAATATTTTTTTCATTTACAAAACCCCTCTCAATATAGTTTTAACTTTTTCACCTGCCAGCTCAGGCGGATTATTCCAGTGCACCTTGCTGGATACTGCCACATGGGGCAGCGGAACAAAGCGCAAAGGTTTCTTAATCAATTCCTGAATAAGCGGATCAGCAATAACATGGGTGTATTTATTGCTATTTACGGCGTTAATAATTGACTTTTCGGAAGGCAAAGCAAAATCTGATGAAGATGCAATATGTGATATTAGTTTAAATGGGCAGCCAATATCTGTTGCAATATCAAGATCCTCATACAAACAGGATCGTAAAGAATGCATGGTTACTTGCTCTCCTATCAGCAATACATTTGCATCATGGTCTCGCGGAACATGAAACACTTGGTTTTCCCCTCTTTGCTGCGCTTCTTCAATAAGCTGGCAAAGCTTGTCGCTATGCCTTTTCCCTATCGGTTGACCTATAACATAAGGAGTATTAAATATTTGGCTGAAATATTCAGCCAGCGGTAAAGCGCTTGCTGAAATTACTACATTTACAGACGAAGCACTGCTCTTTTTTATTTGCTCCATATCGCAATCCATAGCATATGTCGCAAGCACCTTAAAACCACGCACTTCAAATTCATGGCGATAATCTTTAACATTGCTGCCCGTTCCAAAATCCAAAGGCGTTGCTCCCAGCAAATTAATGGTATTCTTCTCTTTTTTATATGCACGGGTTGTAAACCGCTTGGCAATAGCCAAAAATGCATCTGCCGCACCTTTGTCATAGTATTGCAGGCCAGTTGTAGCAAATCCAAAAGCCGGTATACCCGTTCGGTTCTCAATTTCGACTGCGATTCCTTTAAAATCACTCCCTATCACCATAGGTACCGGGCTTCCCAGCATGCAAATAAAGTTCGGTTTGACCTCAGCCGCAGCGTTTGCAATTTCATCAATAAATTTATTGTCATTTCCGAAAATCGCATCCATTTCACGAAGGCCTGAGCAATAAATCAATGACCTTGAATCATACCAGCGCGGCTCGTCATAAGCTGTATAATTTCCGGTACAACCAGATGCATCGTGAATTACTATCATCCCCCCCAGTTCAAATAATGCCGAGCATGCGCCCGAATAGTCAGGCGCAAAAGGCGGCAGCCTAACCGTCAGTTTATACATAAGCTACACCTCAAAAATATTTTTTATCATCCATATAATTAAACAACGAGTCCATATTCCTCAATCAATGCGAGCAAGTCAACACTTCTTCTAGAAGACGCAACAAGCATATCCATTAACTTTTCTATGCCATGATAGCCATAAAGTGTTTCATCGTTCACAAGATTGGTCACATATTTGGCTCCCGTCAAATAAGCGCCTTCAAATCCTATAGCCAAACATTCCCTATCATGCCTGCGCATGAGCGGAGAACGAGGATGTTCGGGTTGGACTATCTTAATAGTCGGAGCATTTTCACGAATCCAGCGGTAACTTTCACATTCAAGCGCAATGCACTGTTGGGAATAGACCGCCTCAACATTAAATCCGTAAGAATACAGTAGCTTAGCCAGGGTAAATGGTCTAACCGTGGCCGAAGAATCAATAACAAGAGGAAGACCCCCGAGTTGAGATCGAGCAGAAGAAATTGCATCAGTTGCTTTCTGTTTATAGGTTTCGAAGTTTATGCTCAAGTCAGCCCGGGAAAGAATTGTTTCATAGCTTGCTTCAATCTCTTCAAAATCGTAGCTCAATGGCACGTACACATAGTCTATGCCAAGTCTATCTTTGGTTTCCGAAGCCGCCGCAAGTCCAATCGGCGATGGCACAATATTTACACTCACTCCTGCCATCTTTTGGTAATCGCTGAAAGTATCATAATCCGAAATATGTAAAATATCGGTATATCCGGCAGCACTTAAAATTTCGTATATTTCACTATTTTTATCGATACCTACATTGTTACCGTAAAAGGCGGCGGCATTTTTCTGCTTCGATTTAGCTGGCTCCAAAAGGCCATACATTTTGCATTGTATATTAACCTGAGGAGGAATCTTGCTGTCAAGCGTTATCGGATTCATATGACACACAGTAAATCTTACATCCGAATGACGTTGTCTCAATACCCGCAGAAAAGACTCATGGTCGGTCCCCAGAAGGTCATCAAGACAGCTTACAAAAATCATAAGCACTTTAGGCCTACGTATTAATTGCTTAAAAAGCTCTTCAACCGCTTCACATATAAGCTGTTCATACCCTCCTGACACTATGTCGCTTTCATCTATGCACAGATAAGACAGCCTGTTTTTATAGCCCTGCATAATAGCGCCAATAGCACCGTGTCGGCCGCAGGCAAAAGGGCACACAAAAAGCTGATAGCTTTCAGGAACCAGCATGCCCATTCGGACTACCCCCCACCCGCCATGCGAGGGCGAACAATACCTCACCGTATCAGCAAAACCACAACCCAACTCATTTTCTATTCGTTTAGCAAGCTGCATCAGGCACATACCTCCAAAATTATATTGGCCAAATTCATATATTCCTCAGCCATATCGCTCTCGGGGAATACATCTACAACTGTCCTATTCAGCTTTTCAGCCTGCTGTACATATGCACTTCGGCTAAGAACACTGACAACATCACTCCCAATTTCACTCGCCAGGTCCAAAACCAGCTCTTGTTCCTTTTCTATATTCCTGGAGTTAAGGATAAGTCCCGCAAGACGCGCATAACCTCGATCCTTAAAATTATTTATGGCGGCAGCTATATTAGCCGCTGCATAAAGCGCCATTTTTTCTCCAGAAGTCACAATAAATACATCACGGGCATAGCCTCCGCGAATGGGCATCGCAAACCCTCCGCACACTACATCTCCAAGCACATCATAAAGAACAACATCCGGTTCATATACTTTGTAGGCATTAAGTTCTTCCAGTTTTTCCAGAGCCGTGATAATGCCTCGCCCAGCACAGCCTATGCCTGGAGTAGGTCCTCCAGCTTCTACGCACAAAACACCGCTTGATCCTGCGAAAACAATGTCATCCAAATGTATTTCATCGCTTTTGGAACGAATAACATCAAGCACCGTAGGAATTGCTGCTCCCCCGTTCAAACTGCTGGTAGAATCTGACTTGGGATCGCAGCCAATCTGCATTACTTTATACCCAACTTTAGTCATGGCAACTGCCAAATTTGATGTAGTTGTTGATTTGCCTATTCCGCCCTTTCCATAAATCGCAATTTTATACACAGCTCAATCTCCTTTTCAATACGGTTCTCCTCGTAAAAAAGCTCATCTCAACCTATCCAAGTATAAGATCATTGAGTTTAAATGGTAAATTTATTTGTTAGCTTTACCTAACTTTTTGCAGTAAATTTAAAGCCCCCTTTAAGGCTTTCGTTTGTGATATTGATTATCATTATTGTTACATATTATACTTTTGCATTTACTTATTGTCAATGTAAAACGAGCTATCCCCCTATAGAATACTTATTGCTTGCAGCCCATATTGATACTTAATGCTTTCATAGAAGTTGAAGGGAAATTATGTTTTTATTCAAAAACTTTAAGCCATCATCTGCAGGCTTACCGCCATAACCATCATACCGGCGATAATCCCATAAACCGAATGATGGGCTTCTCCATATTCCCTGGCAGCCGGCAGAAGTTCATCGAGGGAGATAAAAACCATTATACCTGCTATTGATGCAAACAACAGAGCAAACAGGGCTTCACTTATAAAGGGCATTAAGATCAAATAGGCAATAAATGCGCCTAATGGTTCCGACAGACCCGATAGGGCTGAATAAATAAAGGCCTTTTTTCTATCTCCGGTGGCATAATACACCGGCACTGAAACCGCAATACCTTCCGGTATATTGTGTATAGCAATGGCTGCAGCAATAGTAATTCCCAGAGCCGGATCATGCAGTACCGATATAAAAGTAGCCAGTCCTTCGGGGAAATTATGAATGGCGATAGCCATAGCAGACATAATCCCGGTACGCATAAGCTTATTATTATTTAGCTGGGATCTATCTTTATGCAAATCTTCTATTATCCTGGCTTCATGTGGATTTTCCCAGGAAGGAACCAACATATCAATAAATGCAATAGAAAGCATCCCGGCAAAAAATGCACCTATGGCATACCAGCCGCCACTGAGCCCCCATGCATTTAAGGCTGCTTGATGGGCTTGGGCATAAATTTCTACCATAGAAACATATATCATAACTCCGGCGGAAAATCCCAAGGCAAAAGATAAAAATGCAGTATTGGTTCTGCGGGCCGTAAAGGCCAATAAGCTGCCAATCCCGGTTGATAAGCCGGCTAACAGGGTTAAAAGAAAAGCAAGCTGCAAATCATTAAATCCCATATAACAACATTCCTTCCACAGAATTATGTACAGATTAAGTTTATCCTATTAATCCAAAAAGAATAGTATATTATGATATTGATTATCATTATCATAATATACCTTTCTTTTGCCTTGCTGTCAACTAGTATTAAAACTAACAGCTAAAGGTGAAACAGCCAATTTTTATCACAGATATTTGCAAAACAATCTGAGGATTTGATTAATGAAGGGTTAGAAAATGAAACTCCAGAAAAAGCAGCTATTTTTCAGGCTTTTTTATACCGGCTGGACATCAACTGCCATATGTATCAAACAAAAATGAACCGCTCTAAAACAGAAGAATGCGCCTCCCATTCAATTCTCCCTGGGAGGCATTCTTTCCCCTGCTTCAATATTATTGCGAATACTATTCCGGCATCCTGCTCTCTTAATATCACATTACCTTGTTTAACAACGAATATATGCAAATTGTTTATTGCAGCAATGGTATTAGGATAATCAGCCAGCTATTATTATTGCTTTATCAGGTTCATGCCTTTTTCGGTAATAATCCGCATAGGCAGGGTCTGATTACACGCAGCTTTCTTGCTGCAGCCGCTGCAACCCTGTTTATTGCATCCTGAATCCAATGTTTGTAAATATCCCATTTTTTCCAGATTATTAAGCATATCTGCCAGCAAGGCATTGCTAACTCCTAGCTTAGAAGCCAATATACTGTTGGTTTGAACCTTCTCATCCATTAGTTTCATAAGTAATCCATGTAACAATGAATCTACTCCTTTCTGATTTTCTTATCAGATTTAATACTTGCGAGCGCGACTGCTCTTAACGGAAATTCTGCATTCTACCCGTTGAACACCACACCCGGCAGTTTAAGCCGTTTTGATCTAAAAGATTATCAAACCTATATGATAGGCAATAATTCCTGCCACAATCGAAGTCAAGGTATAATAAAGCACAGCACCCAGAGTCCATCTTAATGATCTGCTTTCCGAATATATGGCTCCTACTGTGCCTATGCAGGGTACGGAAAACAACATGGCGAAGATAAAAGCCAGGGCTGTAGCAGGCGAGATTAGCGTCATAAGATAAGCTCCCAGGCTGGCATGCTCAACAGTAGCTCCCAGAAGTACAGTCAGGGATGAAGCAGCTTCTCCCAATCCCAGTACTACCGCCATACTTGCCAGAGCCGCTTCCTTGGATACAAAACCGGCAATGAGACAAATAATCAGTCGCCAGTCCATACCCATCAATCCGCCCACGGGTTCCAGCAACCGGCCGAAGGAAGCCAGATAGCTGCTTTCAATAGATGCGTTAGGCAAATATGATAAAATCCATATGAGCATGGTTACCAGGACAATCAGGCTGCCTGCCCGTTTAAGGAATTCTTTGCCATGCACCCATACATAAGCAGCAACATTTCTCCAATCAGGTTTATGATATGGGGGCAGTTCCATGATCATACCACCACTTTCAGCGCGCACCACAAAACGCCGCAGCAAAAATGAAGTCAATATAAGCTGCAAAACAACCGCTGCCAGCATAGCTGCCACAATAATTGCCGCGCCGGAACTGAAAAACAAACCGCTTATAAAGGCAGTTACGCCCCATACAGCCGCACAGGGGATAATCGGAGCAAGCACCATGGCGATAAGACGCTGTTTTCCTGAGTCAATTACTCTGGTTCCCATAACCCCGCTAACATTACAGCAAAAGCTCATAAACAGCGGCATGAATGCTTTTCCCTGCAAACCAAGACGCTGCATAAAACGATCGGTCACATAGCTTAAACGGGCCATATAGCCCACATCCTCCAGAACAGCTATAACCAGAAATACTGCCAGCACGAAAAACAGCATCGCTAGAGCCATGCCTAATCCCGGAACCAATCCATCTACGACAAGTGCAGTCAGCCAGGCAGGCAAGCCGGCCATAGTACTGGGCAGTAATCCAGCAAGTACGGATATTCCGCCCATAGCAAGGGATGCAACCGGCATCCCTATCACCAATGCTGCCATCAGGGCTGCCATCATAATCCCCAGAGCAATAAAATTGCCCCATAGCGGATGAGTAGCCGCCCGGTCAAACTTGCCTTGCAGCGGTACTTTGCTTCCCTCCGGCCAGCTGACAACTTTTCCGCTTATTTCTTTTATCCAATTATAGCGACTCTCCGCCGCCAGCAAGACCCCTTCCGGATAGCGGCTCAAGGTCTCTTCCATTTTCGTCCATTCTGCCGGCTGCATACTTTCTTTTACGATTTTCACAACCTCACTGTCCCCTTCCAGCAATTTCACTGCCGCCCAGTCGGCCGGATAGGAAGCTGGTATTATACCGGCAATTTTCTTCTTGATATCCTTGAATAACAAAGCATATTCCTCTTTAAATTCCGGTTTTTGAGGATTATATTGCATCCGTCCCAGACGCATTTCTGCCACTGCTTCCTGCAGTTCCTTAACGCCCTGGTTGCGGGCAGCGCTCATGGGCACGACTTTAATTCCCAATGCTTTTTCCAGAGCTCCAACATCAATTTCGCGCTCCTGTCCTTTGGCCACATCCATCATATTTAGGGCCAGGATAACTGGCGCCGGCAGCATAACCAGTTCTGATAAAATGTAAAGGGAGCGTTCCAACTGGGAAGCATCTACCATAGCGATTACCAGGTCAGGCTGTTCTTCTATAATATAGTTGCGGCTGATCCTTTCTTCCAAAGAATTAGCCGTAAGGCTGTAAGTTCCGGGCAGGTCTACTAATAAATATTCTCTCCCGGCATATCTAAAATTCCCGGTCTTTTGTTCTACTGTTTTACCAGGCCAATTCCCCACATGCTGCCGGGAACCCGTTAATCTGTTAAAGACTGTTGACTTTCCAGTATTGGGCTGACCCGCCAGTGCTATGACAAAGGATTTATCGGCTGCTGCTGTCTGTCCTGGAACCGCCATGCTATTTCCTCCTCACCTTAATCTTCTCGGCTTCTCCCCGTCCCAAAGCTATTTGACTATCTCGCAGAAACACCAGCAATGGCCCCCGGGAAAAGTTTTGCAGCATGGTAAATTCCACATTGCCGGTAAAACCCATGGCCGACACCCGGCTAATAAAATTTCTGCCCCCGGTTATTTTTTCAACTATCCCTGTTTCTCCAGCCTTTAAAGCGGTTAAACTTAGCATTTATCGTATCCCCTTTCATCTCAGCTTATTTCCACCTTGATTTTACTGCCAAATATTATAAATAATAATGTGCTGGCCTGGATGCATGAAAGCTCCGGCCCCCAATACTCCCCATGAGAAACAGCAACTGCTCGTATTGCGTCTCCAGGGGGACGTGCCTTAAGCCTGGGATCATCTATACTATAATAATGGTTGATATTGATTATCGTTTTCAACTCCTGGAGGTATCTCGATTGCCCCAAGAGGTATTTCTCTCTCCCCGTTACAGTAATATTTATGTGAAACAGGAAAATGTTAAATTATATAGAAGATAATCAAGTATATCTTTGAACAAGGAAAGAATAGACTGATGTTATATTTAAGCACCTTGAGCTATACCCATGAGGAAATACTGACCCGAAGGAAGGAAGCAGCCCGGCGTTTAACCTTAATTTCGCCCAATATAAAAGATATGAGCATTCGCCAAATAGGCAGTTCGGATCTGAAGCTGCTTTTTGACTTATATGATGAATTATTCTTCGAGCAACAATTTGCCAAAGAGTACCAGGGCAAAATAAACTTTTCTCTTTCCACCCGTTTGATTAAGACAGCAGGAAAGACTATTAGTCTCAAAAACATAAGCCAGTTAAAACCAGAAAAAGTGGCATTGGAGATAAGAATAGGAAGCTATTTTTTCTTCCGGTATGATGAAATAGAAAGTGAAAAAAGCGTGGCGGGAATTGTATGCAGCAGCGCCCTGGAAGCCTTGCAGCTGGTTTTCGAGCATGAGCTTTGTCATGTAATTGAGTTTATTATGTTTAAGGCCTCCAACTGCAGTAAGGAAAGATTCAAAACCCTGGCCAAAAATCTATTCGGGCATACGCAAAGCACGCACCAGCTACCCACTCCCGGACAAATAGCCCAGGAGAAATATGGTTTAAAAATAGGTGATACAGTAAGCTTTAATTTTGATAATCACAGGCAGAAGGGCACATTGTACAGAATTAACCAGAGAGCCACGGTAATGGTTCAAGACAAAAAAGGAAACTACGTCGACCAGCAGGGCAACCGTTATATCAAGTATTATGTACCCATTAGCTGTCTGGAATCATAGCAAAATACTTTAAACGGGAATATTCAACAGACACAAAAAAGCCACGGGCAGCGCATCGCTGCAGATTCCTAGTTAACAAAACTAGGTGTAGATATTGTTTTCAAGACCTGGTCGCTCATCCGGTAAAAAGAACGTCCCCCTCTTATCGTCCTTGTGGTGATAAAAAAATGTTATTTAACCGCGTAAATCTTTGCGCAAAAGCCCCCAAAAAAAGGTCAGAGGGCATGCGGTATTGCCTTCTGCTAGACACACACCTGTTCATCAACACAAATTTCGTGGCTCAATCCCTTCAGCCTTTCGGCCCGCTGTCTCGCCCGCCTACACTTAAACGTCTCTGTTGCCAAATCGCTCCAAGGCTGGCTACGGGTGGTTGGCTAGACCTTTCCCGGTGGGCTTCGCACCCACTATTTGTCACGACCTAGCTCGGCCGCACCCGTCCCCAACTGTCCTTCCTGGAAGGCTCAAGTCTGTAGTCTTAAAGGTCAGGTCTCCGGTCTGAGGGTATTATTATTTCCTGCGTGTCCTGCCGGCCGAATACTAAGTGTTAATTATATTATTCATCGCTGAGGGGTCTATCAGGGGGCTTGGCGGGCTGCCCATGGCGGTCTTTTGTTTGGACTACCCACCGGTTCCTAAAACGTTGCTGGCTAAGTTAATATGATTTGTATATTGTTACTTCATGAACAACTTATGAATATAAGCTAGAAATACGCCTGACAAGGCAATTGCGAATACATAAATCTTTATATGCTCATCTAAGAGAGATAAATCATTGATTATCACGACGTACAATAATGCCATCAAAAAATAGAAAAAACAAAAGAACAATTGACGTTTACTAAATAACAAATACAAGATATAAGCGAATATAAAGAAAAAGACGGTTATTGTTTCAATTACAAAGAATTTGGTGATACTGGCAGTGTGTGGATAATAGTATAAACTCAATAATAGAAAGGCCAAAAATACAAGTCCATATTTTAAGTAATGCATTATTCAGCCCTCCCCTTTCTGGACTAAATCAAAGAGATTTTACTACTTCATAGCTCTAAGCTGTTTGGAACCCCCCCCGGCTTAGCCGAGGGGGTCCATTGAGATAGAATAATAACACATCCCTGATTAATATGGGGCGTGTTATAGTCAGCTTACTAATTAACCATTACCAATATATTCCAGCATCTATCATTTCTGAACGAGAACGCTCGTCTCCGACTTCTCTCAAATCTACATAACTTGCTTGATAAGTGTTATTATCGTATACCCAGGCATCAGTATCTGTTGTATAGGTTACCAGGCCCAATTCTCCTTGACAGAATACTTCATAATCCCAGCTATAAATCCTGGTTTTGGTCTTTCCATTAATTGCTGTATCAATACTAGTACCAATTATAGCAGATCCAAGAGCATATATTATTCCACCATGAGTATTCCGGAGCAGGTTACACCACCTGTCCGGTGATTGGAAACCGCCATTCCGTTTAAGTGGGAACCACTGTACCGGAGGCGGAAACCGTTTTAAAAGCCTCCTCCGATATAATGTATCAATGCACCTGAGGGTGTAAATACATTTGAAGGAGCATTCCTGTAATGCTTAACAGAGGTCTTTGAAAAAAGAGACGCCGTTCAATACAATTGAATTGTGCTGATCCGGAGAAGAAAGGCACAAAACAAAAAGATTGAGGAGGCGTCCCTATATGAAAAATACACAAAATCAAAAGATTTCGCAAATTAAAAATGAAACTTTAGTAGTTGGAATTGATGTAGCAAAAGAGACCCACTACGCAAGAGCCTTTGATTACAGGGGGATTGAGCTGGCCAAACTGCTGAAATTTAGCAACACGGCAGAAGGATTTAATGTAGATTCTCAAATATAAACAATAGAAAAGCTCAAGATAATATCAGATTAAATAATCCGAAAAGAAAACGAATGCTATCTTTATGTGATAAATAATTATCAAATAACGATAGCATTCTTATTAATG
>Ga0334884_1005742_pt1 | contig 11650 bp, 9 predicted proteins | sample GraSluR1_MG_7_FD_207215 | JGI IMG/M metagenome (GOLD analysis project Ga0334884, IMG submission 207215) | Sludge microbial communities from methane-producing bioreactor in Wageningen University, Netherlands - Granular Sludge_12_05 R1 | ecosystem: Engineered > Bioreactor > Anaerobic > Unclassified...
TGCTGAACTATCTGCCCGTGCGCAACGAGCGGCGGGCCCGCGAGGCGGCAGAGCGAGAGCGCAAGATCGAGAACGTCAAGACCGGTGCCAAGGTCTCAGTGCTGGGGTTGGTGCTGGGGGCAGGGGCGATCATTGCCCTGTCGGTCATCGCCTATCTCCAGCTTCCCGATCCCATCCCCATGGACTTTGCGCCGGCCATCGCTGCCTTCCCCCATACCTTCGAGGTGCCCAAGGTCGAGGAGGTCAACCTCAACGTGGACGCCAAACAGGCGATGGCGCTCTTTGACCCGAAGGCGAGTGATGCCGAGCGCGAGGCCGCCCTGCGGGCGTGGGAAGCAGAGCATACCAAGCGCATCGCTTCCAAGCGCAAGGGGCGCCCTGCCGGCCGCCCCGGTGGTCGCCCTGGCGCGCGTCCCGGCGACGATGACTTCAGCGATATCCAGGAGATCACCTTCGGCGACGAAGATGGCAACGAGGTCGAGCCGCTCTTCGACTGGGAGGTGGAGGAACAGCTCTACAGCGCGCGCTCGCTGCGCCGGCAGTCGGAGTGCTTCCTGCAATACGCCGGTGGGCGGCGGCAGAAGGTGACGGTGGATTTCGTCATCGTTCAGACTGGCCAGGTGCGCCGGGTCACGACCACGGCCAGTGGCGACCTGGATGAGTGTCTGCGCGCGGCGTTCAGTACGCTGCGCTTCCGTTCCTTTGGCGGGACGATCAAGCGGGTGTCCTATCCCATGGACTTCGGTTGATTCGGCTTGGGCTGCGGGTAGGCTGGGACGTTCCGCGGTGGTTGATGGGAGGTGTTGCTCATGGGGTGGCGCAGTGGAAACGTGATTTGGCTCTGGGTGGTGTGCGTCGTCGCGTGCTCAGTGGGGTGTGATGACGGTGCCACCAAGCCCCCGGACGAGGATAGGGATCTCTTGGAGGTGGATGCCCCCGACCAGACGCCAGAGGAGACGGAGGATCCCCTCTGCTCCACGGCGTTGGCGTGTCCAGCGCCCCTGGTCTGCAATGCCGAGGGGCGCTGTGTTGCCCGTTGCCAGCCGGGGGGCTGTGGCGCGGGACTGATTTGCGATGGGGTCAGCGGCCTGTGTGTGGAGGGGACGGCCTGCACCGAGCGCAGCGCCTGTGGTGCTGAGGAGGTGTGCAACACTTGTCGTGGGGTCTGCGTCGCGCGGGAGCCTGGCTGGCAGAGAGACTGCCTCGACGCCGACAACTGCTTCAGCGACGAGTATTGCGATCCCTGCTTTTTGGTGTGCCAGCCTCTGGTTCCCCTGTGTGGGGCCTGCATTTTTCACCATGAGTGCGGTGGGAGCGGCGACTACTGCATCGACATGGTCAGCGCAGGGGGGCGATTCTGTGGTCAGGGCTGCACGACCCTGCTCGATTGTCCCGATGGTTACCTGTGTGAGCGGGTGGGCCAATCCCTCTCGCAATGTGTGCCTGCCAGTGGCGACTGCCGCCACCCGTCGGCCTGTGAGGGCGACGACGATTGCCGCAACCAGACCATCTGTCGTCAAGGTCGCTGCGTCCCTGGGTGCAGCGCCGACTCTTGCCCCGGCGGGATGATCTGCGAACGCGGTCACTGTGTGACCCACTGCACGCAGCGCACCGAGCCTTGCCCGGATCCGCTCATCTGCAATCCCCTCAACGGCCGCTGCGAGGTCGAAGGCGAGTGTGTGTCGAGCCGCGACTGTTTGGCCGCAGAGACCTATTGCGATCTGAGTCAGCACCTCTGTGTGCCTGGGTGCGCGGTCGATGATGACTGCTGGGATGGCACCAAAGAGTGTGTGGACCATGCCTGCGTCAAACGCGGCTGTCAGGCGGCTTGGTCTTGTGGCTTTCAGCAATTCTGCGACGTTGAGAGCAAGGCCTGCGAGGACGCCGAGGGTCCCTACTGTGAAGTGTGTAATCCTGACGAGGAGGGGGCCTGTGGGCCGGAAGCCAACAAGTGCCTCACCCTCGAGGATGATGCGGGCAACCAAGGGGATTTTTGCTTCGTGGCTTGCCAGGACGATCCAGACAACCGCTGCCCCCAAGGGTACCAGTGCGTGGAGTTGAAAGACCAGGACGGGAAACCTGCAGGTGAGGTTTGCTTCAGGGATTGTTTCTTCGATCCATGGTGAGGGTGGCAGGGGTGACAAACGCGAAAGCACAGCGAGACGAGAGCCGATGAACTTGACCCAATTGGAATGCATGTTGAGCGCTTCAGGTTTGGAACTGAGCCGGGATGGTGAGCGTTTTCGTTGCGTGGGTGACGACGTGCTGACTTTTTTTGTCGCCACGGGCGGTGAGCTCGCGCGCTTTGCCAAGGTGGAGGAGATTCACCTGGAGCGGGCCCTGAGTGAGAACGGTCTCGTCGCCCTGGTGCGCGATGGTGCTTACACGGTGATCCGCTTGGAGAGTGTCCTCGCGGTGGAGCGAGGGCGGGACAAAAAAGACAAGAAGCGGACGGGCTTTGTTTGAATCGCTCGCGTGAGCTGGCGAGCGAGGGACGCGGTCAGAGGAAGATGAAGAGCATGCGCAAGTTGCCAATCCCCGGGGTGCGATTTCGGCGCCTGACGCTGCTGGCGTTGCTGTCGCTGGTGCCGCAAGGCGCGTTGGCCTTGGATTGCGTCGTGCCAGAAGTGGAGGGGGCCAATTTCTTTGCCTGGCGTGGCAAGCTCGCGCTCGTCGTCGAAGGTTTGGAGAGCACGGTGGTGCCCGAGCGCGTCAATCGCGTGCGCTGTTTGGCCTCCTTCCCTGTCGCCGATGCGCTGCCGTGGCTGCGCCTGTCCCTAGAGGACCCGGCGGCAGACGTGCAGCTCGCCGCGCTGGAGGCCCTACAGGTGCTGGGGGCGCGGGCGGCGGCGCCGCAAGTGATGGCACTGCTGGAGCACCGGGACAGCGATATCAGGGCGGCGGCGGCGCTGACCCTGGGTGTGCTCTATGAGCGCGATGCCGTTGAGCGCTTGTTGGTGTTGCTGGCAGATGCCAACGCGATGGTGCGATTGGCAGCCGTGCAGGCCCTGGCGGCGCTGCGCGACCCGGTGGCGACGCCGGCTTTGGCGGCGATTCTGAGCGACGATTCGCGAGAGGTGGTCATGGCGGCGCTGGAAGCTCTCGGCGCCCTGGGCGATCCTGCGACGGTCTATGCCGTCCTCGATAAGTGTCGCGATCCGGTGATCTCCATTCGGGTGGCGGCCATCAAAGCCCTCGGTGCCCTGCGCGACCCGCGGGCCCTGTCGACACTGGCGCAGATGCTGCGGGAGCAGCCGACTGAAGTGAAGCGGGCGGCCTTGCGCGCCATCGCCGCCATCGGCGATCCTGCGGCGGTGGACTTGTTGCTGGCCCTGTTGGCCTTCGGTGAAGGCGATGAGGTGCTCAGTGGGGTGATCCGCGTGCTGGGCCAACTGGGGGATGCGCGGGCCGTCGCGCCGCTGCTCTCTTTTGCCCGCCAGAGTGGCTACCACACGGCCATTGGTCAAGCTCTGGCGCGCATTGGGGAGCCTGCGCTGCCCTTGGTGATGAAAGCCTTGGAAGAGAGCGAACAGCTCGAGATCCAGACCATGTTGATCAGGGTTTTGGGGCGCATTCCCAGCGCCACAGCGACTCGGGCCCTCGAAGCGGCGTTGTTGACGGATCGCTATTCCCAGGAGGATCTCCTGCTGGCGCTGGCCCAGAACCGCGATCCCCGGGCGGTGGAGGTCTTGGCGCCTCGCATGCAAGGGATGTCCGAGAAGGTCCTGATGGGGGTGCTGCAGCGTTTGGCCCAAAGGCCCGACGCGCGGGTGATTGCTCCCCTGGTGGAGCGTTACCCTGGCGCCAGCCGCGCCAGCCGTCTGACCATGCTGGCGACCTTTGCCTGGGTCGGGCATAGTAGCGCGCTGCCAATCGTCCTCGAGGAGCTGCAGCAAAGTGATATGGCCCTGCGGCGGCGGGCCATCTTTGCGGCGCAGGCCATTGGCGATGAGGCGGCCCGCGATCCGCTGCTGGCGATCATGAACGAGAAGGATAACGCCCTGCACCATGACGCCGCGGTGGCCCTGGCGCGGCTCGGTCAACGCAAGACCGCCGAGGCGCTGCTGAAAATGGCCAAGGACAGCCAACACCCTGCGCGGCGGGAGGCGATGTGGGCGTTGAGCCTGGTCGTCCGGGATCTCAAATGGGAAGCCCCGCAGGACTTTGCGCGCTCACTTCTCCAAGATCCACAGCACCCCTTGGCTTACCTCGCCCTTGATCTGCTCCTCACCAAGCGCTTGTCTCCCACTGCCGCTCAGGCGGAGATGATTATGGCTGAGGGGCGGATCTCCTTGCAGCGCAAGCTCCTGGAGCTGGTCTCTGTGGTCCGCCCGGCGTGGGGCGCAGAGGTGGTGGCCCAGGCATTGCGCGCTGAAGATGAGGTGGTGGTGGCCGAGGCCGCCTGGGCGGCGGCCTACGTCGAGCTGGCCGATACCAGCCCACTGCTGGACTTGGCCCAGGCGCGCTCGAGCGCCGTCGCTTGCAATGCCCTGGTCAGCCTCGGCCGGCTGGGCTTTGAGCAAGCCGCGGCTTCGGTGGTACAGGGGCGGCTCTTCGACAGCAACCCTTGGGTGGCGGCGTGTGCCGCTTGGGCTTTGCCGCGGGTGCACACCGAACCCGATCACAAGATCCTCGAGGTGCTCCTCTATCGGGCCGAGAATCCTTTCCTACGCCACAACTTGCTCCACGCCCTGGGTCGCGCAGCCGCCGTCGAGGCTGCGCCGAGCGAGGTCCCGTGGGTGGTCATCGACGTGACGGAAGGCGACGAGCGCGTCATCGGCGAAGGTGCGGCGCTGCTCTTGCCTGATGGGAGCGTCAAATTGGTCTTCAGTGACGAGATGGGCAAAATCCGTCTGGAGCTCGAGAGCCCCGGCGAGGTCCGGCAGCTCTACCTGCGCCGGACCTACGTAGACTACCAACGGGAGCTGTTGCGATGGCGGAACGAATACTGAGCACCAGCAGCGCCTACACCGAGGCGTGGGGGCAGCGTCTGGGGGCGTTACTGGCACCGGGCGACAAGGTGGCTCTGACGGGGCCTCTCGGCGCGGGCAAGACCCAGTTGGTGCGTGGCGTGGTGGCGGGTTATTTCGGCGTGGGCCACACGGCCCGGGTCTGCTCGCCGAGCTTCACCGTCATGAACACCTATGATTTTGGGGCCAAACGCGTGCACCACATGGATCTCTACCGTCTGAACTCAGTGGATGATCTGGAATCCACGGGCTACTGGGATGCGCTGGCGGAGAGCCCGGCGGTGGTGCTCATCGAATGGCTGGCGCAAGTCCCCGAGGCTCGGCCAGAAGGGTGCTTGGAGCTGGGCATCGACTTCGTCCCCGACGCTGTCGAGGCACGCACCTTTTCACTGCTTGGCGACGTCTCAGCGACCTGGCGCGACCGCCTCGCGGAGATTTGGGGGCCGTGAGATGACTTTCTCCTTAGCCCAGTCGGTGCCCAAAGACCTGCTCTTGATACGCCATGGAGAGACCGCTTGGAATCGCGAGCGGCGCCTGCAGAGTCACCTCGACATTCCCCTGAGCGCCTCGGGTGAGGAGCAAGTGCGCTGGGCAGGGAAGTGGATCGCCCGCGCCATGCGCCTGTCTACGTCTGCGGCCCTGTGGACGAGCCCTATCGTGCGGGCGCGACAGTCGGCCGCGCTGCTCAGGGAGAGCTTGGCCGACGAGGGATGGCCGCAGCTCGAGGTGCAGGTCCATGCGGGTCTCCGCGAGATCGACGCGGGGGCCTTCACCGGGCGCACCCTGCCGTCGCTGGCCCAGGAGCTGCGCTGGCAGGACTATCTCATTCGCCCTTACGACACGCGATTTCCCGATGGCGAATCGGTGCGCGAGGTGCAGGAGCGGGCCCATGGCGCTTTGCTGGAGATCCTCGACGTGGGGCCCGCGACGGTGATCGCCGTGACCCATGGTGGGATCATCAGGGCGCTCATCGCGGCGCTTCTGGGGCTGCCTGAGTCGGTTTATCACGCCGTGCGGATCGGCAACGCTAGCGTCACCCATTTGCGCTGTGCTCAGGCTGGGGTGCGGGTGCTCTCACTCAACGGCGCAGAGAATGTGGGTGCCCTGTTGGCCGACGCGGCGCTCCCCCCGCGCTAAGGCTGGCGGGGCGGGGGAACGATGATCATGGCCGTGATCTGCGAGGTCTCGGCGTCGGAGATCACCGTGATGCCAGCGAAGCGGGCCCAATGCTGATGTCCATCCGCGAGGGGCGCGCGGACTTGGCGAAGCTGCCGGCGCAGGCGCGGCCAGCCGTCGAAGTAGCTCTTGCGCTTGAGCCACTCTGGGGAGGGGCGTTCACAGTCGCCGGGGCGGGCATCGATGCGGATGGTCTGGGTCCGACCGTCGCGGTAGTAGAGGTGGAGACCATGGCAGTCGTAGTGGTACGACAGGGTGCCAAAGGGGTCTTGGTCCCGGCGCTCGGGCTCGCCGAGCAAGGCGATGTGGTCTTCGGGGCGTTGGCCGAGCTTCAGCGGTCCGACACCGTCACCCGGGCGGAGAGCGTGGCGGCTGCCTCGCTCTGGGTCACTCTGGGCGATTTCTTCTTGGTGGTAGAAGAAGAGGCCGAGCCCTCCGAAGATCAGGCAGAAGAAGACGATGGTTTTCCACTCAGAGCGCAGAAAGTCCTTCATGGCGAGGCCTCTTGACGGGCGATCCTGGGGATTCCTTCATGGATACGGGTGGTGATCTCGTAGTTGATGGTGCCGGCCCACTCGGCCAGGGTCTCGGCGCTGATGCTGGCATCGCCTTGGGGCCCGAGGAGGACCACCTCATCGCCGGCATGTGCTTGCGGGATGTCGGTGAGGTCGACCATGGCCATGTTCATGCAGATGCGACCCCGCAAGGGAGCGCGCTGGCCATGCACCAAGACGTGGGCCAGGTTGGAGAGTGCGCGGTCATAGCCGTCGTAGTAGCCGACGGGGATGACGCCGATGCGGGTTGGGTGGGTGCACTGATAGGTGCAGCCGTAGCCGATGAAGGCACCGACAGGGACCTCCTTGACCTGGGCGAGGCGCGTGGTCCAGGTGAGGGCCGGGCGCAGGTGCAGGTGCTGGCGCCCGACGAGTACGGCCGAGAGCAAGGTCTCCTTGGAGGGCCACATGCCGTAGCAGGCAATCCCCGGCCGGGTCAGCTCGAAGTGGGCATGGGGCCACAGCAGGGTGGCCGCTGAGTTGGCGATGCTGCGGATCTCTGGCGGTGTGCCTTGAGCGGTGAGGGCGTCGGCGATGGCGGCGAAGCGCTGAAGCTGCTCTTGGGCGTAGCGGTGATCCGTGGTGTCTTCGACGTTGGCGAAGTGGGTGGAGATGCCTTCGAGTCGCAGGCTCGGGTTCTGGGCGATGGCGCGGGCGAGGGCCAGGGCATCAGGTGCGGCCAGCCCCTGGCGATGGGTACCGGTCTCAACCTTGATGTGAATGGGAAAGACCGTGCCACGCGCCTGCGCGGCTCGGGCCAAGGCCTCGAGCTGGGCGCCATCGTAGGCGACGGCGCGACAGCCCAGCGCGACGGCGTCGGCGGCGTCGTGCGGTGGTAGGTGCCCGAGCACGAGAATGGGCACTTGAAAGCCGGCCTGGCGGAGGTCGTGGACTTCATGGAGGGAGTCGACGCAGAGCCAGTCGGCGCCAGCTTCAATGAAGGCGGCCGAGCAAATGATTGCGCCGTGTCCGTAGGCGTTGCTCTTGACCACGGGGGCCATCAAGGTGGGGCTAGGCATGGCCGTGCGCAGCGTGAGGAGGTTGTGGCGCAGCGCCGCCGGGTCAATGACACACCAGCTTCTTCGGAGGGCTGAGGAGGAAGTCATCGTAGGGTCGCCATGAAAAAACGAGGAGCGTTCCTGGCGGGCATGGTGTTCATGCCCGCGGGAGAGAAACGCTAGGAGTCGGCAGCAGGGCTGTCAAGGCGCGGCTGGCTGTCAGCGCAGGCGTGGCGCGTAGCGCTTGAAGCGCTCAGTGCCAGCCTCACCGATGGCTTGATAGGCCAGGGACTCGGTGTTGGTGATGATGGCGCCAAATTCGGCCATCTGGTCGAGGCCATTCTGCCAATGCCCCTTCTTGCGGGAGCATACGGCGTCTAGGGGCACGAAGACGGCAGGCGCCTGGTCTTCGCGCTCGTATTCGGCGACGAGGTCGAAAATGGTCAACAAGACGCAGACGTGCGCTTCCATGCCGACGACGATGAGGTAGTCGGGTAGCTCCGGCACGACGCGCTCGAGAAAGTCCGACTCGCCGAGGCAGGAGAAGCTGATTTTCTCGATGCGTTGGGCGTCGCCGAGGCGGGCCCGCAGGCTGGGCACGGTCGCGCCGAGGCCGCGCGGATATTGCTCGGTATAGAAGATGGGGCCGCCCATCTCGCCGACCAGATCGGCCAATAGCTCCACGTTCTTGAGGCACTCTGCGGCCACGGTCGTTGGCATGGCGGCGAGCAGTTTCTCTTGGACGTCGATGATCAGGAGACCGGCTTGGGAAAAATCGGGAATCATGGGATCTCTCTTCGGGGGCTCGAGGTGCTAGTTGATGGAGCACCCGTTGGGGTTTTGGCACTTTTTGATGAAGAAGCGATAGGAGAGGGCGAAGTCGTCGTGGAGGGCTGGCCTGTCGTTGCCGTAAAAGACCATGGCGTTGGTAAATGGATCGTAGCGCCAACCATCGAGGGCTGACGGCTCGATCTCGCGGATCGTGCCGTCGAGGTGATCCCTGACGACCACCTTCATGGTCACGGTGATGGGGGCGTGCCTGGGGTTGAAGGTGGAAGCCAGGCCGCCAGCGGCTTGGATGACCGCAGCGATGACCTTGGGGATGTCGTCCGTGTCGTCGATGTCTCCGCCCACGGCATTGTCGATGCGCGGCGGGGTGTCCATGAAGAGGCGCTCGAAGAGGCGCATGCTGCCGTCGAGCTTGAGGAAGGCAAAGGGGACGGTGCGGCCGCGGTTGGGGTCGGCGTTGGTGATGACGTTGAAGTAGTTCGTGTAGTATTGGGTGCCCTGTTCCACGGTCCAGGCACCAGATTCCACTTGATAGTCTTCTTCATCGGTCATGATGATGACGATGAGCGCTGCTTGGGCGCGCTGACGGTCGCGCATGGGGGCAACGCCAGCGGCGGTGTAGCGGCCCTGAACGTAGTCGATGGCGACCTCGGCGCATTTCAGGCCGTACTCGGCGTGGCCGAAGAAATCGTCCGGAGGCGGATCGCAGTTCTGGATGCCTGCGGGATCTTTGACCTTGCAGAGGAAGTCGTTGACTTGCTCGAAGCTGGCCCAAACGGAACCGTCGGGGCCTTTGGGGTGGTTGAGCATGCCGCAGACGTTGGCGGCGGAGACGCCGCTGTTGCCGTCGTGTTCGACGCTGGCCACGCTCCAGCGGGCTTCGATGAAGGTCTGGGTCACGGCCGCGAAGAGGGAGCTCGCCGCCGCAAAGACCGCGTCTTGTTCTTCCTTCATGGAGGAGGAGTCATCGATGATGAAGATGAAGTCGGCCATGGGGAGCTGGGCGATGGTGAACATCTCGCAGCTTGGGGTGTGTTCGTCTTGGTCTTGGGCCAAAGCGGTGCCGTTGGTCAGGTTGCGGATGGCGAGGGCAATGTCTTCGTCGATGTCTTGGTCCGCAGGGGTGAAGGTCGCGACCACGATGACGCGTTGGGCCGAGCGATAGAGCACGGTGACGCGCATCTCATAGGTGCTGGCAGCTCCGGCGCCGGGACCGGGTAAGCCGGCGATGGTGGCGGCCTCGAGGCCGAGCATGGTGGCCAGCATCTGGTCGCGCATGGCTCGGGTGGAGGTCGCGCCGCTGAGGTGATAGGTCGCGGTGCGGCCTTGGAAGTCATCCCAGGCGCGGAAGGAGCGGGGGAAGAAGGGGGCCAGGCCGAGGCGATCGTCCAGGTAGTCGAGCTCGGTGGCGGCGTCGATGGCGCCGCTCTCGGGTGGCTTCGAAATGACGAAGGCGGCGAGGGGCTGGGTGGCGTCGTCGATGGCCGTGGCCGCGATGTAGGGCGAGCTGACGCCTTGGAGGGTGAGAGGAGAGACCAGGTAGTGGGGTTCGACCAGAAAGAGCCAGTCGCCGCGCTGATCGATGATGGCTTGGGTCGGACGCAGGGTGTCTGTTTTGCACGCGTCTTTGATGGGGTTCTCGGCGTCGGGTTTGCCGGGGTAGGTCTCGGGTGTGGTGGGATCCAGCTCGCCCAGGGCTTCGTCCCAGCGCCCGTTTTTATTGAAGTCTTCCAACCCGTCGGGGAGGGTGTCGCCGTCGGTGTCGGGGTTGCGCGGATCCGTGGCGCCGTTGCGGTAGTCGCTGAATTTTTCGATGGCATCGTTGAGGCCGTCGCCATCGGTGTCGGCGCTGCGGGGATCGCTGGGGCAGGAGAGGGGGTGGTCGAAATCAGCGCAGTGGTTGACCCTACCAGAGCACTCGACGCCGTCGTCGAGGCCATCGCGGTCCGTGTCGGCGCTGCGTGGGTTGGTCTCTCCCTCAGAGAAGATGCCATCGCGGTTGGCGTCTTCGCAGCCGTCATGGAGGCCGTCGCCGTCGGTGTCGGGGTCACAGGGGTTGGTTTCGCCGCTGGCGAGTTGAAAGACGCCATCTCCGTTTTTGTCCTCGATGCCGTCGAGGATACCATCGTCGTCGCTGTCGGGGTTGAGGGGGTCGGTGCAGCTCGCGGCCTCGATGCCGTCGCGGAGGCCATCGGCGTCGGTGTCGGGGTTGAGGGGGTCGGTCTCGCCGGGGTCGACTTGACCGTTGGCGTTGCGGTCTTCACCGGCGACGCAGTGGGGCGCGACGTCGACGCCGCCGTCGCAGAGTCCATCGGCGTCGGTGTCAGCTCGGCGGGGATCGGTCTCGCCGGGGTCGTGCCGGCCGTTGCAGTTGGCGTCTTCGAGGCCGTCGGGGAGGGTGTCACCGTCGCTGTCGGCGTCGTAGGGGTTGGTCCCGGTGCTCAGCTCGATGCCGTCGGGGATGCAGTCGCCGTCGCTGTCCTGGTTGGGGTCCAGGGTTTCGGTTTCCATGTCCTGGTCCGGGGTCAGGTCCGGCGGTGCGGGCGTGTCATCGTGATCGTGCTCGTCTTGGCCGTTGAGATCGGTGGGCTTGACCTGGCCGCTGTTGTCACAGGCGCCAAAGGCGAGGGCCATGGCCGTGCAGGTGGCCAAGGCGGTGAGGAGCGACGAGAGTCGAGAAGGCAGCATGGTCGCCTCATGGGGTGGAGAAGCGCGCGGTTGCACCAGCACGCGGGCCGGCACGGAGGACGGTAGCACAGGGGATGAGGGGCGAACAATAGGGGCCCCGTGATTTGCCGGCGCACGGCTGAGGTAGGTGGACACGAGAAGGGCGAAAGGTGGGTAGGGAAGGCGATGGTAGCGTAAGTGAAGGGGGGGATGGGCGTTAGCAGGGAGGCTGCGGAATAAGGTGAGGCTGCGCCTGGGTTGCGAGCCATGGGCGCGTTGGATTTTCTTTGTTGCGGAGAAAGGGCGTGGGGTGTGAGGGTTGCTTGCGAGGGGCTTTTGAGTGTTCAATGTTCGGGAGCGCGGGCGCGTGGCCTGTGCCCCGTTTGGGTGCTGGGTGACGGCATGAGAGGGTCAATGCGGGCTGCTACCCCGTTTTTTTTTGTGAGGGCAGCATGGCAGTGAGACGAAAGGGAATAGTCGGGAGTGCCTAGGTTGG
>Ga0334884_1005746_pt1 | contig 11645 bp, 10 predicted proteins | sample GraSluR1_MG_7_FD_207215 | JGI IMG/M metagenome (GOLD analysis project Ga0334884, IMG submission 207215) | Sludge microbial communities from methane-producing bioreactor in Wageningen University, Netherlands - Granular Sludge_12_05 R1 | ecosystem: Engineered > Bioreactor > Anaerobic >...
GGTGGGGACAGGTGGAGGCCGTCCTGATGGAGGCGTCGACCGGGCTGGACCCCGAGGTGCTCGGCGAGTTGGTGGCGCGGATGCCCCGGGGGCGCCTGTCCAAGTTCCAGCCCTACCTGCCGCCCCGGTTGGAGCGGGAGTTCCTGGTCGAGCGACTGCTGGACCCGGCGGGGGCGGCGGAGGTGGCTGCTCGAGGCCGCTGGCGAAGTGTCACGGCGGCGTCTCCCTGAGCGTTTCCGCGAAGAATCTGCGGAGATGCCGCAGATTCTTGGCGGAAACCCGGCGTGCCCTACCCTCCCGCAGCCGCGCCCTTGGCCCCGAGCGCGCGCAGGGCCTCGGCCAGGCGCATCGTCAGCCCCAGGACCTGCGCCTCCGCGGCGCGGTCGCGGCCCAGCAGGCGATTGCAGTGCATGTGCACCAGGTCTTCGGCCAGCGCCGCCGGCGGGCGGGTCAGGGGGGCCTGGAAGAGGGCTCGGGCCCGCCCTTGGAGCAGGGCCTCGTGCTTCCGCCAGATCTCCTGCAGCGGGCCGGCCTCCTGGTGCATGCCCAGCAGCTCCCGGCCCCGTTGGCGGAACACCGTGCGCGCGGCCTCGCGGCAGTCGCGGCGGTGGGCTCGCCAGTTGTCCAGCACGACCTGGCTTTGGCCCAGGGCTTCCAGCAATCGGATTACGCTCAGGGCCCCCAGGAGCGTCCGGTCTTCTCGCGGGGTCCGCAGCGCCAGCAGGTCCACCACCAGCAGGCTGTCGGCGGCGAAGAAGGCCTCGGCGGGCTCGATCCCGGCGTCGCCGCCATAGCGCTCGGTCTCGCGCTCGTAGGTGTCCAGGCAGACCCGGAGCACCATCCCGCCCTCCAGCAGCTCGCGGCCCAGTTCCGCCAGGGGCTCGAGCATCTCCGCGCCCTTCAAGCGTACCCGCAGGTGGGGTTCGGGGTCGGAGTAGCGGACGAAGAAGGCGCCCTCCTCCAGGACCGGCCGCAGGGAGCGGACCAGGAGCTCGTCCTCCGCGTCCGGGGCCGCGTACAGCTTCAGGTAGCTCCACTCCGAGCCAGGGGGGAAGAGTCGTCGCGACCGGGTTGGTGGAGAGGGCAGCTCCACGGGCAGGGGGCGGGGCGGCGTGGTGGCGCGCAGGGGGACGGCCAGCTCGCACAGGTAGCGCCCGCCGGGACCGGGCAGCCAGGCCTGCGAGGGGTCGGGCAGGGCCTCCTGGAAGACCGCCTCGCCGCTGCGCCGGGCGTTCTCGGCCACCTCGCCGGCCTGCTCGGGGTCGTCCAGGTCCAAGAGCAGCCGCACGTCTCCTGGCCCCAGGTGCACGAAGCGGGGGACCTGCCAGGCCTCTCGCCAGTCGGGCGCGGAGAGGTCTTCGCGGGTCAGCCGCCAGCGCGCAGGCTGCAGCACCACCCGCCCCGAGCCGACCCGGGGGAGGAAGGGGAGGTTCCAGGCGGGACCCCAGTCGAAGGGGTGGAGCTGGGGGGCCGGGTCGCGGCGATGGCGGAGCAGGAACTGCAGGGCCGGCGGCGCGTGGCGGTCGTTGAGCATGTGCCCGCTGGAGGGCAGGACCTCCCGGCCCCGCCAGCGCACCCGGAAGCGGCCGTCCACCACCGCCACCGTCAGCTCGTCCAAGAAGACCCGCTGTCCTCCCGGCTCGACCCCGACGGCCACCTCGAAGTCGGCCTGGCCCCGGCGGACGGCCACGTTGGCCGAGCGCAGCTTGCGGGGCAGGTAGGAGACCTCCAGGGGGAGGGTTCCCGGGTGCTGCGCCTCGCGGAAGCGGGCCAGGTGGTCCAGCGCCTGGTCCAGTTCGGCGCCCAGGAGTCCGGTGAAGCGGCCCAGGTTGCGTCCGGCCTCCTCCGAGCCCAGGTTGGGCCCCACCACCACCAGGAACTCGCCTCGATCCAGGGCCTGCCGGTCGGGGGCGGCCACCAGGGCGCACAGGTCCAGGCTGACGGGGATCTCGGAGCGGTCCAGGGGGGCGGCCTGCAGCCGGGTCAGGATCTCTTCATCCAGCTCCACGACCGCCTTGCCCCCGCGCATGGCCCGCCAGGCCAGGTCCAGGAGGGCCCGGTCCCGCTCGGGAGGGGTCTGTCGGCTGCCCCCCTCGGGGACGCCCAGGCCCAGGACCGGATCCAGCATCTCCAGCAGCGGCACCTCCCGATCCAGGCCGTAGCGCTCGACGAATCGTCCGCGGTACTCCCGCAGGTCGGGCAGCCCCTGGGGGAAGGGCGAGAGCCGCAGCAGCAGCTCCGCCGCCCGGGCCACCTCCAGGCCCACCTCCTGGGACAGGGTGCTACCTTCCAGGTTGAGGGCCGAGTCCACCTGGACCGGAGCGGGAAGCGCGGCCAAGGCCTCTTCTCGGGCCGGCTCGGGAAGGTCGTCCCACTGCCGGCAGGCCTGGAGGAAATGCTCCAGCTCGGCCGCCTCCCGGGCCAGGGGCGGGATCCGCTCCAGGCGTTGCACCAGCCACCCCGCCGGATCCGCCAGGGTCAACGGTGGCCGCAGGTCGGTCAGGAGCAGGGTCTGGTCCAGCAACTGGTGCAGGAAGTCCTCCACGCGCTCCCGGGGACCGGGCAGGGCGTCGCGGACCTCCTCCCAGGGCGCGGGCTGCCGGGTTCGGGCCAGGACCTCGCGCAGCAAACGGGTGGCCCGCACCGAGACCTCGGGTTGGGGATCCTCCTTTTGGAAGCGGAGCCGCTCGCCCAGCCAGGCCCGGCCCGTGCGCACCACCACGCTGGGGTTGGCCAGCAGGTTCAGGAAGGGGCGGATTTTTCGATCCTGCTCCCAGGCCAGGACCCGCTCCAGGAGCCAGCCCATGTCCGGTCGGGTGCGGGTCCTGAGCCCCGGACCCAGGGCCAGGTCGCTGCCCGATCCCCAGTGGGCCAGGGCCACTCCGGCGAAGAGGCCGTAGGGGGTGGGCCGGGTGGAGAGCCGGTTGAGATAGCGGCGCAGGCTGCGGCGGGCCCGGGAGTCGGGCGAGCCCAGGGCCTCAGAGAGGGAGGGGCTGGCGATCCGCAGGGCCGTGCGCACGGTCGGGTCGGCCAGCAGCCGCTCGGGCTCCAGGTCGGCCTGGAGGGCCAGCAGCGGGGCCCGGACCAGGAAGGGGTCGCGGGGCTCGTAGGCGGGGGGCTTGGGCTTCACGAAAGCAGCAGCACCCGATCCCAGCCTGGCTCGCAGTCGGTGGCCGCCGCCAGCAGGGCCAGGGCCACGCCCGGGGCTCCTTCCAGGAAGCCTGGCTGGTCGACCCGGACCCCTCCCGGCTCCACCGCCTGGAACCCCAGGGGCGCCTGGGGATTCCATTCCTCCTCCAGGCGAGCCACCATCTCCAGGGCCAGGGACCTCATCGCCGGGTCGTCGGAGTCGTTCCAGAAGCGCAGGGCGTGCGCCAGGAGGCCGGCAAAGCCGTGGCACAGGCCCGGCGAGACCAGGCGCCGGGCCTGGGGCGTGCGGTAGGCCACGGCCTGCATGGCCTCCAGGGCCCGCTCGCGGAACCCCGCGTTCCAGAGCGCGCGGGCGATGCCCGGGGCCCCGTAGCACCAGGCCGCGTGGGTCGGTGGGCCGGCCACCAGGAGCCCGTCCCGGAGCGGCGCCGCGGCCGACCAGTTGGGCCCCCACTCGTCGTCCGAGCGGTTGGCCTCCAGCAGATCCGCCAGCCGCCGGGTGGCCTGGGTCGGGCCGGAGTCCCCGGTGAGGCCCAGGAGCGCCAGGGGCCCCGCGATGCCGTGGGCCAGGCCCAGGTCCAGGTGGCCTTCGGGGGCCTCTTCCCGGAGCGAGGGGTTGGCGATGCACTCTCCGGGGACGAAGAAGCCGGATCCGGAAGAGGTCTGGTTGGCCATCGTCTCCAGGCGGGCCAGCACGTCGGGCAGGGCCGGGTGGTTCCGGGTCCAGGCCAGCACCCCCAGGCCCACCAGCCCCGAGACCAGGTCCCAGTCGCGGGCCGCCCGGCTGGCCTGCAAGGGAACCTCCAGGGCCTGTTGCGCCAGGAGGGAGAGTTCGGCGTCCAGGGAGGCCAGGAGCTTCTGGTAGCGCCGCCCGTGCCGTGAGAGCAGGTGGGCCGCCAGGGCCAGGCCGGGCAGGCCCGAGAAGAGGCCCATCCCGGACTCCCGGCTGGCGTTGCCGACTCCCTCCTGGAGGGCCCGGTGCGCCAGCCGGTCCCAGCCCTCCTCGGGGAAGCACACATCCAGTTGTCCGAAGAGCAGGGCCAGCCCGGCGTCTCCCTGGGCCAGGCCCTGGGCCAGCCAGTAGACCGAGCCCGGGTGGCCGGTCTGGGACCGGGCGATCTCAGCCGCGCGCTGTGCAGCGCCAGGTTCAGCCAGTCGGCCGGCCACCTCGCGGACGAGGTTCAGGACCTCCTGGCGGCGCGTCCCCGCCAGGAGGGGACGCCAGGCTTCAGGGGAGGGCACCTGCTCAGCGGGACTTGGGGACAGGTGGCGGGCAACCACACGAGTCGCGCTGGGTCGGGCAGGCGTTCTGGCAACTGCGGTTGCAGCTCGCGCCGCCGCAGGTCACGCAGGTGCCTCGGCAGGTGTCCGGGCAGGAGGAGCCGCAGGTGTCGTTGCAGGTCTTCCCGCAGGTGTGGCAGGTCCCCCCGCAGGAGACCGCGCAGGAGTCGGGGCGACAGCTCTCCATGGTCTGGAAGTCGCCGTCGTCTCGGCCGCTGGTGGGCTTGAGGTCCAGGTCCAGGTCAAACTCGTCGTCCGAGAAGGCGGGCCCGGCAGACCCCAGGGCCGAGGCCAGGAAGGCGGCGCCGGCCAGGCCCTTGACGAAGCTCCTTCGAGTCGGTTGAGAATCCGACATGTGTCCTCCCGTCGGAGCGCCAGGCTCCGCTGCCGATTTGGACCACAGAGGACTTCGGCGAGTCTGCACGGCCTCCTGGCGCTACGAAGGGAACCTTGCGCCGACGGGGAACCTGACCTCAGGGGGATAAGCCCCCAATCCTGCACTTTGTCGGGGGACCTCATTCATGAGACGTCGTAGGCTTCCAATCCTGGCGATCCTGGTTGCATTCCTGGCGCTGGCAGTGGCCGGTTGCTCGGGGGGAGGCGGAGTGGCCTTGCAGGCCCCCGCAGGCGCCACCGAGGGCGGCATGGTGGTTCGCGTGGACTTCGTGAATCCGGACCCCGCCGTCGTCACCCGCTTCCCCCTGGAGGTGGAGGTCCTGCGGGTCCTGGTCCTGGACCCCGAGAACCTGGACCCCGAGAACCCCCAGCCCATCATTCCGCCCATCGAGGTCGCGCGTCAGAACGGCGCCGACTTCCAGGAAATCCGCATCTCGGGGGTGCCCCTGGGCAACTGGCTGGTGCGGGTGGAGGGCCTGACCGCCCAGGGCGTCCTGTTGGGCACCTCGGAGGACCTTCCCGTGGAGATCACGCCTGGTGGGGAAGCCCTGGTCGAGGTGTCCCGCTTCCTCCCGGTCGATGAACTCGTCAGTTGAAATCTCGAGATCGGGGACGATCAGGGTTGGACCCTCTGGCAGGGAGTTGAAGGCGGGTCGAAGCCGAGTCGGTTCATCACGCAGAAGGGCCCGGAGGGTTCGCCCTCGGGGCCCTTCTTCGTGGTCCTGGAACTGCCTGAAGGTCAGCCCAGCGTTGCGCCCAGACGTTTCAGGATGGCGTCCCGGCCGTCTCCGGTGACCGAGGAATAGACCAGGACGTCGTCCAGGGGAAGGCCCATGGCCACCGCTGACTGACGGTGCGAACGGAGCAGTTGAGAGCGCGAGAGCTTGTCTGACTTGGTCAGGATGACCAGGTGTCGGAAGGCCTTGTCCGCCAACCAGCCCTGCATCTGCAGATCGGAGGCCTGGGGGCCGTGGCGGGCGTCCACCAACTGGATGACCAGGACCAGCCCCTCCCGCCGGGAGAGGTATTCCTCCATGGCCCGACCCCAGCGTTCCTGTTCAGCCTTGGAGACCTTGGCATACCCGTAACCGGGCAGATCGACCAGGTACCAGCGCTCGTCGATCAGGAAGTAGTTGAGCATCCGGGTCTTGCCGGGGGTGGCGCTGACCTTGGCCAGGCCCTTGCGGCCCACCAGGCCGCACAGGAACGACGATTTCCCCACGTTTGAACGCCCGACCAGGGCCACCTCCGGGCGGACCCGATCGGGCGGAGCCTGAGCCAGGGAGGGGGCGCTGGTGACGAACTCGGCCTGGTGAATCTTCAAACGCGCGTTTCCCTGGCTACTTCAGCTTCTCCAGGTTCTGGCGCTGCTCAAGGTTCTCGAGGGCTTTGAAGAAGGCGTCGTCGCCCATCTTCTCGCGTACGGCCATCAGCGTGGCACTGCCGTCGTCGTAGCCCTCTTCCACCAGTTCGGAGATGCGTTCGGCGGTCTTGGGATCGGAGGCCTGCTGCTGGATGAACGTGGCCGAGGCCTTCTCGACGTTCTCGATCCCGCGGATGACGGACCGCACGATCCCGTAACGGGCCTCGTCGGCCTGAACCTCGTAGTCTTTGTCTCCCTTGGAGCGCTCGCGCATCTCCAGGCCCTTCTCCAGGGTGTTCAACTCGAAGGACTTGTCGTCCCACATCTGCAGGAAGTCGGCCACAGCCAGATCGTGACCTTGCTGGGCTGCTTTGTCCTTGGGGTCGATCCGCACGTAGCCGGACTGTTCCCAGTTGTCGGTGAGCCCCTTGTTCGAGAAGTTGGTGCTGCCGAAGAACTCGCCGTTCTCGGTCAACATGGCCTTGGCGTGGACCTTGCGGTCGTGCTCGTCCGTCCGAGGCAGGAGCGCCCAGCGCACGGGGACTCCTGCGTTCTCGAGGAACTTCACGCCGTACTCGTTGGGGGTGCCACCGTCGGGATAGACTCCCGGGTCGGCGATGACCCGGATGTCCAGTTCCTTGCCCTCGGCCTTCAACTCATCGCGCCGGGCCACCAGCATCGAGGCCACGCTGCGGGTGATCACGAAGGCCGGCATGTAGACGAACTCTTCCGCCTCCTGGATGGCGGTCAGCATCAGGGCCTGGCGCTCTTCGGGATAATCGGCCAGGGCCACGGCCGAAGTGCCGGCCACCTTGCCTTCCGGAAGTCCGATGTCGGCCAGGCGCTTGAGGTTCTTCGGGGTCCTGGAGGCATCCAGGGTGCGCTCCACCAGCTCCAGGAACTTCTTCTTGCCCTTCTTGGACAAGGGAATTTCCCGCCCGGACTGGAGAGCCTGGTCGAGCTCGGCCATCTTCAGGTCGGTGTAGTCCAGGGCCCGCTCGCCAGCTTTGTCGGCCAGGGCCTTCAGCTCGGCGTAGTTGTTGATCCTGGGCACCGGGGTTCCTGCAGGCGAAGGCCCTCCGGCGCAGTCGATCAGGCTGGCCAGGCCACGGCTCCGCATGTTGATGTCGCCGTCCATGAATTCGGCCAGGGGCTTTTCGCCGAAGACCTCCTCCAGGGTGGCGTTTGAAGAGTGTTCGACGTCGCGGGCGAAGTTCTGGACCAACTGGCGTGCGGCAGGGCCCTCCAGGACGTAGCCCACGTCGACGTTCTCGCCCGAGCCCTTGTTGGCGTTCATCCCCGAGAGGAAGAACTGCTCGCCCACCCGCAGGCCCTTGCGGTGCATCAGGTTGTTGGGGTGGCCCAGTTGTTTGGAGATGGGATACATCGAGATCCCGACGTCGCCCTTGGTCTGGGAGAGCTGCAAGAGTGCCCGCATCTTGTCGGGCACCTCGTCGATCACGACGTGGCTTCCCTGGTAGGCCACCAGGCGGCCTGGATCGACGTTGACGCGGACCTTGTTGCCGGCTTGGGCGGCCTGGGCCAGCTTGCCGACGATCTCCTGGTTGGTCAGCTCGTAGTACTGGGCGTTGACCTCGACGGGCTTGCCGGCGTTGCCGGAGGCCACCGCGCCGTCCAGCAGGTCGTTCATCTTCTTCCAGACCTCCGGACCGCGGACTCCCTCGGCCTTGTTGCCCTGGAAGAGGCTGGGGCTGGTGCCGTTGCGCAGGCCCTGGATCTGGGTCATCAGGGGCTCGAGGGCCTTCTTCTGGAGGTTGGCGTGGGTGACGAAGGCGCTGACCAGGCCGATGGGGCCGAAGGAGGCTCCGGCCAGGGCCTGGACGGCCACCTGCGATTGGGCCAGGGCCACGGATTCCTTGACCTTGCTGGCCCCGGCTTCGAAGACGTGAAGATCCTGGAGCTCTGCCCGAATCTTGCGGTCCTTGTATCCGGAGGCCTTCAGATCGGTGTGCAGTTGGCGGTGGTGCTTGTAACAGGACTTGCTCAGATCGAGGATCTGCTTGAGATCTTCCGGAGAGACCTGATCGTCCTTGGAAACACGATCTGCGAGTTCGGTCCACGCGGCCGGGGCGGGGTTGCCCTCGGTCTTGATGTTTCGGGCGCTGTCCGCCATGGTCCGGATCAGCTCCGGGTTGACCTCCTTGCGGTCAACCTGGTTCCCACCGACGTTGAAGAGAGGACCGATCTGCATGTGGTCTGTGCCTCCTATGGCCATGGTGGCATCTGAAGGAATCGTGAATGTGGCGAGGATGTGAACAGTTCCCCATGTTCCTGGCCATGCCCGTGGTCTGGGAGGGATCCTGGAAGAGGCCGCCTCGGGTCCCGCCCCGAATGCCTTGGGAAAGGCTCTGCTGGGGCCTGTCCTGCGGCAGAACCGGCGACCCATGGAGGGGACCCCATGAAGACCCTGGATCGGATGTGGATCCTGGCGGCGCTCTTCGCCGTGACCATGACATTGTGGGACACGCCCCTGGTCTATCCCATCAAGGTCCTCGTCGTGTTCTTCCACGAGGCCAGCCATGGCCTGGCCGCGATGGCCACGGGGGGGCGGATCGAGCACATCCTTCTGGACCCCAACCTGGGGGGCTTGATGACCTCGACGGGAGGCTGGCCCCTGGTCATTCTTCCTGCCGGGTATCTGGGAAGCATGTTTTGCGGAGCCGCCCTGGTCCTGGGGGCCGCCTGGACCTCCCAGAGGAGGGCTCTGGCCTTTCTGGTCGGACTTGCCTTGTTGATCGTCACCCTGCTGTACGTGCGCTCTTTGTTCGGATTCGTCAGCGGTCTGCTCTTCGGTGGCTTGCTGTGCCTGGCCGGGGCACGCCTCAGTGAGGCCTTCAACGATCTGCTCTTGTCCTTCCTGGGGGTGACCAGCATGCTCTACGCCTTGCTGGACATCCGGGACGACCTGATCGTCCGGACCGTCCCGCAGAGCGATGCGGCCGTCTTCTCCAACTATATTCCCCTGCCGCCGATGGTGTGGGGGGCGATCTGGGGCCTGCTGGCCCTGGTGGTGGCAGTCAAGGTGCTCTTCCTGGCTTCCGGGCCGCCGCCCTGGAGGAAGAAGGCTCAGGAGGGCTGAAAGGGCGGCTGGCCGGGGTGGATGCCCCAGGCGCAACCCGGTGCGAGGAAGCGGGTTTCAGACGCTGTGAACACGGCGAGGTCCGAGCCATGAAGTTGACACCGGGAGGGGATGGGCGGCGGCCCGTCTTCCTTCTGCTGACGGGCGATTTTGCCCTGGCAGCGCGTCTTCAGGGGCGCTTCGCTGCCCGTCTGGGGGCTCGGCTTTTGTGGTGTGCCTCGCTGCGAGACGTGCGCGCCAACCTGGACCTCGAGACGCCGGTCGCCCTGTTGGTGGAGGTTTCCCGACGCAGCCGACGGATGCTTCAGGTCTTGGGGGCGTTGGCGGAGCGCCATCCGATCCTGGCCATCACCCGACCGGACGATGATCTCCTCCGGCAACGCTGCCTGGCCGCCGGGGCCCGCTTTGCGATGCCCCGCCTGGACGCCAACGAGGAGCCTCTGCTGGACGTGGCCGCCGGCCTGCTCTCGTCGCCGGACCCCTGCTGTCCGGTTTAGCCTTCCGGATCCGGGGCGTCCTGTTGGATTCGACCCTGGATTTCCTTCAGCAGGGATTGGACCTCGGGGTCCTCGGCCAGGCCTTCACGGGCCTCGACGAAGGCCCGGCGGCTGGAGAAGGGGTTGAACCCCTTCTCGATCATCAGGTCTTCCATCGCTTCGTTCACGGCGGAGTCTGTGGATCCCATGGGAATCCTGGGCAGCACTTCTCGCATCAAGGCCAGCAGGCCGGCCCGGTCGGGTTTTTTCAACACCGGCAGGACGGAGAGCTCGGCGAACCGGGCTGCAGACCAGAAGCGGATGAAGGGGCCTGGAGGTGCGCTTGCCTGGCGGGCGGCCTCAAGGTCGGGATACTGCCGCCCGTCGCGGAAGAGTCGGATCGCCTCCGGACCTTCCTGGGTGAACCAGAGGACCTCGAAGGGCTCCATCCGGTCCGGAAGGGGTCCCAGGACCACGCGGCCGGGGAGCCCGTGGGTGGGGTCGATCGCCTCGGCGACGGGAGATTCTTCGCGATAGGGCTCGGGCATCCCCAGCCCGGAGATCTCGGCAATCCAGAGGGTGGGGGAGGCCACCACGCGCTCCTGCTGGCCCCCCTGCGGGGCAATGAACTCCCCTTCGGGGGCCGCCAGGGCGGGTTGTGCCGTCCAGGACACGAGCAGGGCCATCAGTCCGATGAGGGAACGAAGCCTGAACATCGAGGCACCTCCTTGGGCTGGGAAGCCTGGCAGGTTCCGGCTGGGGGTCACCTGGGCCCAGGCCGCGTCCGATCACGCCATTTCCGGATTCCAGAATCGCCTTCGGACAGGTTTCGACCGGTTCGGGCCTGCCCCTTCGGAACGTCTCAGGGACGTCGTCTTTCTGGTTCGGCCTGGGAAGGCCTGGCCGGGTGGGGCCGGCCCCGTCGTCCCGCTCTCAGGGTCGGCTGTAGCTCTCCTTCTGGGAGTCCCTCCAGACCCGAGGCTCCCAGGAGCTGGTCACTTCGTTGCGGGATCTCCAATTGTACCAGGTGATGGAAACCCGGTAGTAGCGGCCGAACTCGGCATCGTCGCAGGGAAGCTCGACGTAGGAGTCATAGGTGCGGTACCAGGTGTTCTTCCAGGTCCGTCCGGAGCCGCCCTGTTCGGTGACTTCGATGCGCCGGACGGTGTACCTGGCACCGTCGGAACGGAAGGGATGGGCCTGGATGGTCAGGCGGGTGCGCCGGATGGGGGCGGATTCGCCCGAAGAGCCTCCCGAGATCGACGAGAGGCTGATCAGGATGTCCCGGGACTGGCCGGGGCCCAGGCTCACAGTCCCCTTGGCGGTCCGGTAGCCCGAGAGGTAGACGGTGAGTCCGTACTCGCCAGCAGGGAGCCCGGAGATGCGGAAGCCGCCGCGGTGGTCGGTCCGGGTCCTCTCCGAGCCGTCGATCTTGACGCTGGCGCCATACAGCCCCTTTCCGTTCGAGTCCTGGACCCGACCAGCCAGGACTCCGCCTTCCTGGCCGGGCTCCAGACCCTCAGGAAGCCGAAAGGGAAGATCGGCCCGGGCCGGCAGGAGGCCAGCCCCCAGAAAGACCAGCAAAGCCAGGAGGATTCGGCAGGCGTTCTTCAATGCGTCCTCCGGGGGGTGGGGTTGGCGGGGGTGCGAGAGTCGCAGGCCTCCGCCGTCGATTATAGGACGCCAGGCCGAAACTTGCCAGAAGCGGGCCGATCAAATGGGTGCGCCGGCCCAGAGGGCCGATCAAACGAAGCGCCGGCCCAGAGGGCCGATCAAACGAAGCGCCGGCCCAGAGGGCCGATCAAACGAAGCGCCGGCCCAGAGGGCCGATCAAACGAAGCGCCGGCCCAGAGGGCCGATCAAACGAAGCGCCGGCCCA
>Ga0334884_1005748_pt1 | contig 11641 bp, 9 predicted proteins | sample GraSluR1_MG_7_FD_207215 | JGI IMG/M metagenome (GOLD analysis project Ga0334884, IMG submission 207215) | Sludge microbial communities from methane-producing bioreactor in Wageningen University, Netherlands - Granular Sludge_12_05 R1 | ecosystem: Engineered > Bioreactor > Anaerobic > Unclassified...
ACTCTTCAGGAATTTCTTGCGGGCCGGGGTGTTGTAAAACAGGTCTTTTACTACTATGCGAGTTCCCGGAGGGGAAGGGTGGATTTGATGTACCAACTGCTGCCCGCCTTCCAGGCAGGTATAAACCCCGGGTTCGCCAGGAGCCTGGCTGTAGAGTTCAACTCGGGATACCGAAGCAATACTGGGCAGAGCCTCACCCCTGAAACCCAGGGTAGAGATGTGCAGCAGATCCTCTTCCTGCTTTATTTTACTGGTCGCATGACGGAGAAAAGCCAGAGGAACCTGGCTGAAGCTTATCCCCTGCCCGTTATCTTCCACTTCTATCAATTCCCGTCCTCCACTGCCGATCCTGACCGTTATCCGGTCAGCCCCTGAATCGATGGAGTTCTCAATCAGCTCTTTAACGATCGAAGCTGGCCGCTCAATGACCTCACCGGCTGCGATCTTGTTTATCAAATCATCATCCAGCAGCTTTATAGCCATATTATAGGATCCTTTCCTCCCCGCTTCTGGTTATTATGGATTTATATTCGTCTCTGACCCTGTCCTGCAAATAAACCAGATTATAAGCAGGATTGCTTTGCATAGTCTTATAAGCCTCTCGTGCCTGATCCTGGCAGTTTTCACAAGCGTAGATGGGCAATTGGATACAAGCCACGTTATATTGCTTGCCACTGGGATGCTGGGCGGAAGAGTTGATAATTCTGAATCCTCCGCAGGCCGGGCACAAACGCAACTCGTTTCTTTGATTCTCATTTATATAGTCGGTATCATAAAATATGCTTTCATAGGAGGTCCTAAACATTTCCGGGCTACGGCGATTCTTTTCAATTACCTCCTCCCGCTGGCGAAAGGTTTGGAGTTGGGTATCCACGATCCGGTATATTCGTTCCATGTTGCTGCTTGATTCTTTAAAACGGCTGGGATTGTAATCCGGCTCTCTCAGATTTGAATAATCGATACCGGCCATGGCCATGATTATCCCCATATTAATATATGGCAGAGCTGACTCTACCGAGTAACCGCCTTCCAGGACCGCAATATCAGGAGCCAGGGTCTCGTTGAGCCGGGCGTAACCCTGGGCGGTAAAGGACATGTTGGCCAAGGGGTCACTGTAGTGATTGTCCTGTCCGGCAGAATTTATAACTATGTCAGGTTTGAACTCTTCCAGCAAGGGCATGACCAGGTTATCCAGCACATAATGGATACCGCTGTCGGTAGTACGTGGCAGCAACGGGATATTTATCGTAGTTCCATAAGCCAGGGGCCCTCCGGCTTCTTCCATAAAGCCGGAACCAGGATATAGAGTTCTTCCATCCTGGTGGAAGGATATGAACAGTACTTCCGGATCATGGTAGAATATCTCCTGGGTTCCATCTCCATGATGCACATCGGTATCTACTATAGCTACTCGCTTGATTCCGTATTGTTGCCTTAAATACTCTACCATTATGGCTTCGTTATTTATGTTGCAGAATCCCCGGTTGCCGTGAGCTACGGTCATGGAGTGATGTCCAGGGGGGCGAATGATGGCAAAGCCGTTTTTAACCTCCCCCTTCATGACCGCGTCAGCCATAACCAGAGCAGACCCCGAGGACACCAGGTGAGCCTCGGTGATCTGAGCCTCTACATCCGGGATGCAGAAGTGCACCCGGGCAATATCTTTTAAACTGGCCAGGCCAGGCTTATATTCTCTGATCTGGGGCAGATCCATGATGCCTTCCTCAAAGATCTGGTCCCGGGTATAAAGCAGCCTTTCTTCCCTTTCGGGATGAGTGGGAGAAATAGCCCAGTCGAAGGCGGGAAAAAACAGTATCCCAGTTGGTTTCATATGGTCACCCCCTTGAATTCTTTGATGAAGCCCGGAGAGATTTGCAGGCCCACCTCGAACAACTTGCCGGTTCGGTCCCATCCTCGAATCATATTAAACTGTTCTTCCAAAAAGAAGTCGGCATCATCAACATAGTCTTCCAGGCCTAATTCGGTCCCCAACTTTTGCAAATGTTTTCGGGCTATTTCCTTGGCATCAGCCAGTTGGAAATTCCGGGGTTTATCCAGTGCACCGCTTATGCCGCCCGGGTCCAGATTATACTGCTTGCTTTGAGTATCTGCGTGCAATATTACCGCCAGAGTAGGTCTTACCACTGCCGCCCCTAGAGCGTTGGCCACAGGTGAATACCGGTGGATAAATGACTCGGCCTGCATTAATCGGGCCAGACCCGGAACTACTGCAGGGGCAGCTGCACCAATACCAATGACCCGATCCAGGCGAAACTTGCGCTGATTGATTACTTCCCAGACTTTATAGGCGGGTTCATTTTCCCATTGCCGGAACATCTCATTCACTGCAGCAAAAAGCTGCTGGCTGACCTGTTCGGTTATCCGGCCTGATAGCTCCCGGACGTCCGCCTGCAGCTGCTGGGCTATCTCATTCAATTTGTTTTGGGATGCAGATACATCTCCCAGCTGCAGATCCAAGTGAATGTTAAAGGCATCAGTAACGGTGGGTTTATCACCTCCGAAACAGGCTGCGGGACCCTCCCGGTACGGCTGTACCCCTTCAGATGTTATTAGACTGTCTCCTCCCAGGGGTATTGACCTGACCGCAAATGAATTCACCTGGGTCAAGTGATTGTCTATCATCGCGCCCCGGGATGCATAAAGGGGTTCACCGGCAATAATAAGGGATAAATCAGTAGTTGTTCCGCCTACATCAACCACTACGGAATTAAGCTCATCTCTGGTCAGGGCTGAGCCGCCCATGGTACTGGCGGCTGGACCGGAGAAAACAGTTTCACAGGGTTTGCTGCGGGAAGCGGTCAGGGACATGGTTCCGCCATCTGCCTTCAGGACCTGTACTTCAGCGGTAATTCCCCTATCCCCCAGGGCGGCTTCGATTTCATCGGCAAAGCTGTTCCAGGCAGTGATAGTCATGGCGGTAAAATATGCAGTGGCGGCCCGACGGGGAAAATTCAGCTTTCCGGAAATCTCCGAGCTGATGGATACGTGGACAGCTTCACATTCCCTGGTAATCATCTGGCGGAGGGTTTGCTCATGGACATTATTGCGATTGGCGAATTTGGATGCCAGTGCCACCCGGCTGATGCCAGAGGATTTTATCCAATTCAGCAGAGCCTTGATCTCATCCTCATCCAGTTTTTCAATTTCCCGTCCCCGGAAATCTACCGCTCCTTTTAAAAAGAAGGTCTCACCGCTTATATCGTATGAGTCGTGGGGCAGCCCGTACCCCGGCAATAGTACTAGGGCGGTCTTTTCACCCCTCCTGGTAGCCAGCAGGTTGGTAACCAGAGTGGTACTCAGAACAATCCTCTTGATCCTGGGTGCATCCTGGTCGGCGAGCAGTTCATCCAATACCTGTAACAGGCTGTTCTTCAGGTTCTCTTCTTCGGTAGGCTTTTTTACCGATTTAAGTATTACTCCCTGGCTGAATAGTACCCCATCGGTATAAGTACCTCCTACATCAATACCAATTAACAATGAATTCCACCTCCTGTTCATCATTCCTCATCGGCAGCCTTTAATCGTCGTAAGTGCTCTGCAAGGACCAGTATCAGGCCAAAAGCTGTTTCCACCTATGCAGCAGGTTTATAGCATCCAGAGGAGTCAGTTGGTTGACGTCTACTTCTTCCATCTCACTTAGTACGGGATGTTGGGGAGCAAACAGCGACGGCTGAGAAACGATACCGGCGCCTGTTATTTCAGTCTTTTCCAGTCCCAGCAATATCTCCCGGGCCCTTTCGATTACCGGCAACGGCAGCCCAGCCAGTTTAGCCACTTGAATACCGTAACTCTTATCGGCTTTCCCCGGCAGTACCTTTTTTAAAAAGATCACCGTATCATCACTCTCGTGCACAGATACCGAGAGATTGATTACCTGTTCATACTTATCACTGAGATCGGTGATTTCATGGTAATGGGTTGCGAACAGGGTTCGGGCTCGAATCTTTTCCAGAATGAATTCACTGACTGAACGAGCAATGCTCATGCCATCGTAGGTGCTGGTTCCACGGCCGATCTCATCCAATATTATCAGGCTCTTGCGGCTGGAATTATGTAATATATTAGCTACCTCAACCATTTCCACCATAAAGGTACTCTGACCTGCGGCCAGGTCGTCCGAAGCTCCTACCCGGGTGAATATCCTGTCCACCAAACCGATACTGGCCGATGCAGCAGGCACAAAACTGCCCATTTGAGCCATTAAAACCAGCAAAGCGATCTGCCGCATATAGGTGCTTTTACCTCCCATATTGGGACCGGTTATGATAGCGAAACTCTTCCCCTCTCGGCCAATATGAGCATCATTAGGGACAAACCTGCTTTCATCCAGATTTCTTTCTACCACCGGATGACGTCCTGATTTGATCTCCAGCAACTCACTGTCATTGATTAAAGGAAGGACATAGTCATTTATATAGGCAGTTTCCGCCAGGCCAAAAAGAACATCGAGTACGGCTGCTTTTCCGGCGGTTTCCAGAATCCGGCTGATATCAGCATTAAGCCGGCTTCTTATCTGTATAAATTCCTGGTGTTCCAGGGCATATAACCTCTCCCGGGCTCCCAGAATTTGATCCTCGTAATTCTTGAGCTCTTCACAAATGAATCTTTCGGTATTGACCAGGGTCTGTTTACGGACATAGTCTGCCGGAATCCGGTTTATATTGGACTTGCTGACTTCGATATAATAGCCGAAAACCTTGTTATACCCCACTTTTAAATATTTTATCCCGGTACGTTCTTTCTCCTTGTTCTCAAAATCTATTAACCAGGAAACACCCTTTTCCGACATGATTCTCAGTTCATCAACTTCAGCGCTGTACCCGGCCTTGATAATCCTTCCTTCTTTTAAGCCCAGGGGAGCCTCTTCATCAATACTGTCATCTATTAATGCATGTATATCCTGCAACTTGTCCATACCCGCAATTTCCAGCAGCAACTCGCTTTTGACCTGCTTCATGCTTTCCGGCAGTTCAGTCAGAGCCTGCAGGGAGTTTTTTAGTGCCAGCAAATCTCTCGGGCTGGCTATTTCACTCCCGATTTTGCCAGCAATTCGCTCCAAGTCGTAGACCCGGTTCAGCAGTGGTTTTAATTCTTCCCGCAATCCCAGGTCCTTTACCAGGACTTCCACCCCTTGCAGCCTTCTTGTAATAGCCGATTTCTTCTTAAGGGGCTGTTCAATCCACTTCTTGAGCAGCCGTTTTCCCATGGAGGTGCAGCATCGATCCAACACCGCCAGCAGGGAGCCATCCCTCTTGTTATCACGCATACTCATGGTCAATTCCAGATTGCGGCGGGTATAATAATCCATTTCCAGGTATTCACCCAGTTTATAAAACTTCAGACTTTGAATCTGTTTAAGCTGGCATTTCTGAGTATTATTCAGAAATGCAATAATTGCTGCAGCTGCTTTAGTTGCCGTTGCATAGCCCTTTAATCCAAAACTGTCCAGAGTCTGGACCTCGAACTGTCCGGTGAGCAGAGCCTGGGCTGCTTCATCCCCCAGCACATCCCCGGGGATCTTGCTGATGGCTGTGTGGCCCGATAAAAAAGCCGGCTTTTGCCACTCCAGTTCCAGGGAAGAATCATTGTTAATTAAAACTTCAGCCGGGGATAAACGCAACAGTTCACTCTGCAGCTGCAGATCCTTTTCTTCTCCGGAAATTTCAGTAACCCAGAAGCCTCCGGTAGAAATATCGATATAAGCGAAACCATTGGCCTGCTCATCCGCAACTATGGCGGCCAGGTAATTATTCTGATTTTCTTCCAAAATATTATCATCCATTACTGTTCCGGGAGTTATGACGCGAACAACCTCCCGTTTAACGATACCTCGGGCGGTTTTCGGGTCTTCAACCTGTTCACAGATAGCGATACGATAACCGCGGTTAATTAACCGGGCAATATAGTTATTGGCGGAATGATAAGGTATCCCGCACATGGGTACCTTTTCTTCCTGCCCTGCATCTCTTCCGGTTAATACTATCTCCAATTCCCGGGAAGCAATCCGAGCATCTTCAAAAAACATCTCATAGAAGTCTCCCAAGCGGAAAAACAGTATGCAATCCTGGTGCTGTTCCTTGACCTGCAGATACTGTTCTATCATCGGCGTATATTTAGCAGCCAGTTCAGCAACCCCCTAGAAATATATTTGTTAATCAATACTAACAAGAAAGACCCGGTACCCCAGGTCTTGTTAAATGTATAGCGGTGAGTTTGCCTAAGAACAGCTGCTGCAGGAAGAGCAGGAACCGCTGCAACTGCCGGCAATAGCCTGGTTCATGGCATAGTATACTGCCTGCATCAGGTTGTCAAACTGTTCCTGGGCGGCCATCATTTCCTGTAATAAGGAATTACTGCCCAGCTGCTGTTCCAGTACCGCTATATGGTCTTCTTCTATTTTGCTTTTTATAAGACCATCGTTCTTCTTGTTTTCCAATTTCATTTTGGCATCTTGATACTTGATAATAAGATTAGATGCTTCAATATCTGCATTTAATCTATCCTGCAATTCCTTTAAAAGAATGATCTCATCTGAATCACCGATGGATGTTCCCAGATCAAATGCCAGCTTAATAATGTCCTCTTTAGACAAACCTTTATCCCCCTTATTCCATTCCGATTTTTATAACTGCTCTCCAAACAATGAAAAAGTAGTTGCTTCTGTTATTCTAACATTAATTGTCTGTCCAATTAAGTGTTCCGGTCCAGAAAATATCACAATGCGATTGGTTCTGGTGCGGGAACTTAGCTTAGCTTTATCTGTCTTGCTCCAGCCATCCACCAAAACCTCCTGGGTGCTCCCTGCCAAGGACTGGTTTATCTCCCGGGCAATCCCATATTGTACCTGGTTAAGACTCATCAACCGTTCCCGCCGTACATTCAGCGGTATCTGCTCATCCATAAGTGCTGCCCGGGTACCGGAACGAACTGAATACATAAAAGTAAAGGCCGCATCGAAACGCACCCTTGCCACCATATCCAAGGTGTCCAGGAAATCAGATTCGTTCTCTCCCGGAAATCCAACAATAATATCCGTGGTAATTGCTGCCCCCGGGATAAGCTCTCTGATCCGTCCGGTTCTCTCCAGGTAGTGCTCTCTGCTATATCCCCGGTTCATTAAGCCCAATATCTTGTTGCTGCCTGACTGCATGGCAACATGAATATGCTCACACACCTTCGGTTCGGCTCCTATGGCATAAATTAACTTATCGGTCATATCCCGGGGGTGCGATGTGGTGAAGCGTATACGCTCCAAGCCGTCAATTTTGCTCACCATATGGAGCAAGTCGGCAAAATCGACGGATTTGGCCAGACCCTTTCCATAGGAATTTACGTTCTGCCCCAGCAAAGTGATCTCTTTATACCCCTGGCCAGCAAGTTCCTCGGCCTCTGCCATAATATCCTGCGGCTGCCGGCTTCTCTCCCTCCCCCTGGTATATGGAACTATACAGTAACTGCAGAAATTATTGCAGCCATACATAATGTTAACGAAGGCTGTTATATCACCCTGCCGCAGGCTGGGAAGCTTCTCTTCGCTCTCTGGGGCATGCTCATAAACCTTAAAGATCGGCTGACCGGACTCTCTCACTTTTTCGATTAAGAAAGGCAGATCTTGCAAGTTGTGGGTGCCGAAAACAATATCCACCTTCTGCTTTTTTAATCTCTTTCTCACTGGTGCCAACTGAGCCATGCAGCCTCCCAGAGCTATTATCATTCCGGGCTTCCGGCCCTTGATGCGGGCTACCTCTCCCAGTTTGCCGTATACCTTGTTTTCGGCCGAATGCCTTACACTGCAGGTATTGAAAATCACCAGATCAGCCTGCTCCAATTCCGGAGTATGACTGTAGCCCATACTCTCAACCATACCGGCCAAAGTCTCCGAGTCACGAACATTCATCTGACATCCGTAGGTAATAATATGATATTTGCCTGTATCGGCCTTTATAGCTTCCATTGTTATCCTTTCCCATCAATTGATTTAACTGAAATCTACATCAGCATGATTCAGTCAACATTTTAACAAAATTATCCGCTTTAGACCAGTTCATTAACCTCTCATTAGAGGGCTTTTCTAATTGGTTAACATAATATATATTATGTTTATTATGTTTTCCGGGCAATAAAAAAGAGGCCGTTTAATGTTGGCCTCTGGAAAAAACGCTTTTATTTGCCTAGTATCTATTTCTCCTGTTGCGGAAACAATCCCTGCAGTAAATGGGCCTATCTCCACTCGGTTCAAAGGGGACTGTGGTCTCCTCACCGCACTCGGCGCAAATTGCCTGAAACATGGGACGGTCTTCCCGGAACCTCTGTCCGCTTCCGCCTCCGTTGCCGCTGCGTGCTTGCTTCCGCGCTCTTCTGCAGTTTCTGCACCGGCCAGGTTCGTTTTCGAAACCTTTTTCTGCATAAAATTCCTGTTCGGAAGCCGAAAAAAGGAATTCTTCTCCGCAGTCTTTACAAATTAGATATCTGTCTTCCATTTTTCCTTAATATCCCCTTTCTGGAAATGTAACCCTCTACTCACTCGCATCTCCATAAAGGAGAATGGTTGGGTCAAGGCAAGTTTAATATAATTCAGAATGGACTTGATGTCAAGTCGATACAGCTTAAATAGTTCCCCATTTTTACAAAGAATATACCTGCCGGGAACAGTAAGGGAAAGTAGCGAGAAGCCTGGGGACCGCAGTAATACACTATCTGAACGGATTAAGGAATAGTTTCTGATCATTAGGAGCATTATACCTTAACAAGAGTGGCATATTGGTTAAGGAGGATGGTTGTGGCTGTTATTGAGGTGAATCATCTGAGTAAATACTATGGCCGGACACGGGGAATAGTAGATGTTAGTTTTCAGGTTGAGGAGGGTGAAATCTACGGCTTTATTGGGCCCAACGGAGCTGGCAAGTCAACTACCATCAGAGCCCTGCTGGGGCTGATATATCCCAGCGGAGGCAATGCCCGGATATTCGGACAGGATTGCATAGAAAAGGGGCCGATTATTCGCAGGGATATTGGCTACCTGCCCTCGGAAGTTTTCTATTATGATAATATGAAAGTAATCGATCTGCTCAAATACTCAGCCAGTTTCTATCCATCATCGGACTACCAGCGCATCTATGAACTCAGCGAGATGCTGGACCTGGATCTGAAAAGAAAAATTGAAGACCTTTCCTATGGCAACAGGAAGAAAGTGGGTATAGTACAGGGCTTACTGCATTCGCCCCGTCTTATCATACTTGATGAGCCTACCGGAGGTCTGGACCCCCTCATGCAGCAGAAATTTTTCCAGCTGATAAAATCCGAGAACCAGCATGGTGCCTCGGTGCTCTTCTCTTCCCATATCTTGACCGAAGTGCAAAAATTGTGCTCCCGGGTGGCCATTATCAAAGAAGGTATAATTATCGGAATTGAAGACATGAGAACCCTGGGCCGTACCAGTTATAAAAGGTTTGTGATCGAGTTGGCGGAGGTGGTTGATGAAAATTATTTTGATCTGCCAGGCACAGCCAACCTCAAATACGAAGACGGCAGCTTTACTTTTCTTTTTCAGGGAGAAATAAACCAGATAGTTGACCGGATACATAAACATCAGATCAAGAATCTTATCGTAGAAGAACCCTCCCTGGAGGAAGTTTTCCTCCATTATTATGAACCGGAGGGAGAGCAATGAATATATTTATCCAGGAATTCAAGATCTCTGTTGTTTCGGCGCTGTACTGGACTGCAGCCATGACTCTTTTTATCCTATTCTTCATGCTCATGTACCCGCCCATCGCTGCTCAGGCTCAGGTCATGGAAAACTTACTTAACAATTTCCCGCTGGAAATTAGAAGGGCACTAGGGATTACTACTATGAATCTATCTGAATTACTAGGTTTTTATGGATTTATTTTCATTTATGTACTGCTGATAGGGTCGGTATATGCTATGAAAGCTGGCTTATCAGGGTTATCAGAAGAAATCCGTTCAGGATCAGTTGACTTTCTGCTGGCCAAGCCAGTAAGCCGTTTAGCTGTAGCAACTGCCAAAACCTCCTCTCTGCTGACCAATATTCTTATTCAAAATCTTCTGTTCCTGACCGCAGCCTTCTTCATAGTTGGTGCCTATCAGGACAGTTCCTTTGACAAGTCAGTGTTTCTGCAGGTCAACTTGAGTTTGATCCAGAGCCAATTGTTTTTTGCTGCCCTGGGTGCGTTCACCGCCGTTATTGCCCATAAGATAAAAAGCCCCCTGCCTATTGCCCTGGCTATAGTATTCATATTTTATATACTGCAAATGCTGAACGATGCCCTGGGAGACGGAAAACTATTGTATATCTCGCCTTTTGCCTATTTCAGCACCCCACGGATAATAGAACAGGGCATCATTGAATGGCACTTCGTTTTGCTTAACCTGCTCATCAGCACCATTTTAATAAGCTTGAGTTTTTGTCTGTATCAACGCAAGGATCTCCCGGCCTAAGGAGGAGTTAACAATGAACATTCTGGTCAGAGAAATACAAGCTCAGTTGAAACCCCTGGCCGTCTGGTGCCTGGGAATGATATTCCTGGTTTATACGGGAATGATTAAATATGCCGGGTTTGCAGATGCAGGGCAGGAGGTCAATAAGCTGTTCGAGAACCTTCCGCCCGAGGTGAAATCCATACTGGGTATGGGAGAATTGGATATATCCTCGATAGCCGGTTTCTATGCCGTGTTCTATTTATATTTCATGCTGTTGGGAGGGCTCCATGCTATAATGCTGGGAGCTGAAATAATCAGTCGTGAAGAAAGAGACCGGACCGGGGATTTCCTGTACGCCAAGCCGGCAAAAAGAAGCAGGATCATAACCAGCAAATTGATTACTGTCCTGATTAATGTAATGGTGTTAAATTTGGTAATTCTGACCGCCTCGGTTATATTAGTCAGAAGCTTCAACCACGGCCAGCCCATAACAGATATGATCATCAAACTCATGCTATCCCTGCTTATCCTGCAATTGTTATTTGGCTCCATTGGCGCCTGTATAGCCGCCCTCAGCGAGAACAGCAAAAAAGCCGCCGGTCGCTCGGCAGCATTTTTATTGATGGTATTCTTCATTTCAGTAGCGGTAGACTTATACGATAAAATTGATTTCTTAGCCTATATTACCCCTTTTAAATATTTCCCGGCTGAGGAAATAATAATACAGGGCAAATACTCCATGATATCCCTTCTGCTTTCATTGATCCTGATGATTATCTTTATCTTTCTCACCTATCAGGGTATGCAAAGACGGGATCTGCGTATTTGATCAATATTTCTAATTGCCGGTAGTACCAGTCTTTTCCCGCCATTTGTCTATCTTGACGCATTTGCTTTCCGGAATCGGATTGGAATTAGTGACACTTGCGCATACATTGTCGATCTCGGTTCCGGTTCCCAGCCCGAAAGTCTCCATATTGCTGCGCAGCCCGTTAATATCCGTCTGGATAGCCCGGTGTTTTTCTTCAATCTTGGCAAATTGAGACTCCAGCTGCCGTTGATTGGCCTGGAATTTATCTTTAAGTCCATATACCCATTCGGCAAAATGGGACATATCTTTTTCCGCTCTTTCTGCCCTTTCCCGCTCTTGATCCAATTGCTGCTGCAGTTTGTCGTT
>Ga0334884_1005749_pt1 | contig 11641 bp, 9 predicted proteins | sample GraSluR1_MG_7_FD_207215 | JGI IMG/M metagenome (GOLD analysis project Ga0334884, IMG submission 207215) | Sludge microbial communities from methane-producing bioreactor in Wageningen University, Netherlands - Granular Sludge_12_05 R1 | ecosystem: Engineered > Bioreactor > Anaerobic > Unclassified...
ATGGTCTTCCAATACAAGAGTGATTTGCTTTGCGGCGGCCGCATCCCCTAAGATTTTCATGGCCTCCACCAGACGGCGCTCCTTCTCTCCACCTTCATCCAGTTCTTCCTGTGCAAAGCTGCCTCCATATATCCTGACATAACCAGCCCCCAAAAAACCGGCATAACCAATGACCCTTTTCACGCCCTCAATATCAGATTCACGTACAGCATCATCCAAATCATTAAATCTGCAATAATACGGTGTAAGGCATACAATCCTCATGTTGTTATGTTCTGCCGCATCTTTAATTTTCTGCAAATATGCTTCATCAACGTAGTTGGGGATTCCGCATTTGTAACCATCCTGAACCACTATTTCAATCCCGTCCAGACCGATTCCGGCAAATAGCTCCATAGCCTCCTCTACCGTATATTCCGGAGTCCCCATTGTATGTCCTGCAATTAATTCCATATGCTTCCCCCTATGACAAATCCGGCAGCCCCGCACTTTTTAATATGCGGTCCATCAGTTCATGTGTTTTATACGCATCTTCCCCATTGGTCAGGGGAGTCCTTCCCGTCTTCAGGCAATCAAAGAAATGGTCAATCTCCCCCCTGAACCCCAGTTTGTCCTCTACCCTTGCCCAGCCCATGGCCAGCGGTGTCATGGTTGTCTTATGAGACTGCTCCCCATCTACTACAGTAATATCATCCGGTGAGTTCACATAGACGCTCTTATTACCCCCATGTATCTCCATGGTCTCCACCCACTGCCCGGATGCCCGGTCAGCTACCAGTATTCCCACCGAACCATTTTCAAACTTAAGCTGCGCCGTAGCAAGCGTTTCATAATAAGGGTCTGTATATTTGGCCTGCGCCTGCACCTGCGTACACTCCCCGCACAGATACCGCATAAGGTCCACCATGTGGATGGCATTTTCCAGCGTGGCCCTGTACTCGGATGCGGGCCTGTTCTTCTGGGCTATTACCACATCCGGCGCAGTGTCCCCATATGCCTCCTTGGCTTTTCTGTATACTGGGGCAAACCGCCGGTTAAATCCAACCATTAGCATATTGCCTGTTTTTTGTGCGGTATCAGCCATCCATTCCGCCTCTTTTAAAGTCATGGCCATCGGCTTTTCACACAGCACGGAAATACCGTTTTCCAATAACTTAACAACCTGTTCCGGATGGTTTGCTTTGGGAGAAAGCACAAATGCACAGTCCGGCTTCAATTCCATCAACGCTTCCATGGTTTCCACCGCATGGACCGCCCCATACTGGCGTTTCGCATCCAGGGCATGCTCCGGATGGTTTGCCAATACCGCAGTAATCTCCACATCATCCCTGGATGCCAGTACAGGAAGATGGGCTATCTGCGCGATTGCGCCCACTCCTATCACTGCAACCTTTATCATTTCCTTCATAATGACTTCTCCTTCTCAATTATTTAAATATAGCCGAACATTCCTGGAAGTGCTGTCACAAAAAACGGGAAATATGTAATGAGGAACAATACAACCACTTCTGCCAGGATATACGGCAATATTGCCTTACCGCCTTTTTCTACCGGGCACTTTGCAATATTGCAGGCCAGAAACAGGCACACACCTAAAGGCGGGGTCCCACAGCCTATTATCAGATTCAATACCATCACAACGCCAAAATGCACGTCGTTGATACCGAACTGTGCTGCAATGGGGGCGAGAATCGGAGCAAGCACAATTACGCTGGCGCCTCCATCCATGAACATGCCAAGAATCAGGATTAGCACGTTGACCATCAGCATGAAAACGTACGGGGAAGATGTTACTGAAGCCATGAATGCCCCCATCATGGCGGGAATCTGTAAAGCAGTCAGCACATAACTCACGATTTTTGCCGCAGATATGATCATCAGGGTAGTCGAAGTCTGAAGGATGGTTTTGTAAAGCATGGGCACAATATCCTTCACCGTAACCGTTTTCAGCACAAACATGCTTACAAGTATGGAATACACCACTGCCACCGCCCCCGCCTCTGTGGGTGTACATACCCCTCCCAGAATACCGCCCACAATAATGACCGGCATTCCTAATGGCCAGATGGCATCTATAAATGTCTGCCGCTTCTCTTCCCATGTCATCTTCTCGGTACGTCTCGGAAAATGCATGGTCCTGTCTTGGAGCGCTACCACAATCATGAGTCCAATTCCCACCATAAGTCCAGGTATGAACCCTCCCAGAAACATGGCCCCAACCGAAGTCCCCACGCACACGCCATAGATAACCATCATGATACTCGGCGGGATGATAGGACCCACTGTAGATGAACTGGCTGTGACTGCTACGGCTGTCTCTTTTGAATAACCCTCTTTAATCATGGCGGGAATCAGCATACCACCGATTGCAGATGTATCAGCCTGGGCAGAACCCGTTACCCCTCCAAAAAACATACTTGCCACAATATTGGCCTGTGCCAGGCTGGCGGGCATCCTTCCTATCAGCATCAGTGCGAATTTAATCAGCTTTTCTGTAATCTTTCCCCGATTCATGATTTCCCCGGCAAATATGAAAAACGGGATTGCAAGAAGGGGAAAAGATGCAATACCACTATAAATGGACTGCGGTATGGTAATCCAGGATATCCCTCCAAGGGCAGAACGGCTTTGGAGGAATATAAGCCCCATGGTCCCGGTCGCCCCAAGTGCCGCAAATATAGGAACCCCTAACAAAATAAGCGCAAATATCATAACTATTAAAGTAACACCAATCATGTAACCTTTACCTCCCAACCATATGACTGTGCTATTCCTCTGCAGGTTCTTCTAAAATGCGTTCCTCCATGACTTTCAAAAACTCATAAATCATTAGTACGGCGCCTAGGGTTATGGCCATATAGCAGATACTCCACGGAATTTTAAGGACTGCTGTTTTGGCAGCCCCAAGCCCCTTTACGTGTAAGACGGAGCTAAAGAGAATGACTGCCAGAAAGGCAAGGGTTACCAAATTCGTTATAATCTTTACCATAAGCCTCAAAGTTTTTGGCGCCCTGTCCACAAATCCCTGGATATCCGTATGGCACTTCTCCCTGAATGCCAGGGCCGAACCTAACATGACTACCAATACCAAAAGTATTGTAACCAGTTCGTTCGCCCACAAAATCCCCTTTTGAAGGACATATCGGAAAAACACCTGGACAGGTACAATGACTGCTATGATACCAAGGCAGGATACACTTACATACTTTTCAAATCCCCCTATCGCCTTGTCTATTGTTGAGAAAACTCCCCTTTTGTTTTCATTCATTGTTCTTCTCCTCACGAAATCATAAATACGTTTACATTTTATGCTTAAAAACAACTATCCAAGCTATTATTTCTGACGAATTTCTACATTTTTTGAGTTATTTTCTCATTATTGTGCTTTATCCACCCCCTTTTGGGTCATTTTTTTGCAAGAGCATTGTTTGAGTAATGAATACGTTTACATTTCATATTTTTACTATATCATAACGTTATCGCAAAATCAATAGCAAACATTATGTCACTTCTATCTATATTTTTCATCATATTTTCGTGCACTATTAACAATTTTATTGTTTTATTCAGAATTCTTTCCTTAATTTATTATTGTACTTTTATTATGCCCTCACTCTTTTTCTTTACGTATTGACATTTGTGTTTAGATTTGCTATGCTCTCTTTAAAGAGTTTATGGGTATTGATAACGTTTACATTTCAATTCGTTCATTTCTGACCATGCTCCAATACATTAGGGGGGATACATTTTGGTTACTGTAAAAGATGTTGCTAAGGCTGCAGGAGTCTCCATTGCCACCGTATCAAGAGTGGTGAGGGATGAGGCAAATGTAAAAAAAGATACGAAAGATCTGGTTTTAAAGGTAATCAGGGAGTTGAATTACCAGCCAAACGCCCTTGCGCGTCAGATGCGCCAGCAGTCCACAAAAACTGTAATCGTTATCGTACCTGACATCGGCAACTCATTTTTCCACGAAATCCTCTTTGGAATACAGGACACTGCTACAAAGTACGGTTATCAGATACTGATTGCCAATATGAATAATAAGCCTGACGTGGAAACCTATTATTTTAATGCCCTTTTGCAAAAACAGGTGGACGGTGTCATTTCACTATCAGCCAATATTGCTAAAAGCCTGATGGACAAAGTTGCCAATGCATACCCCATTGTCGTTGCATGCCAATACCTGGACAACTCTGATATGCCAAATGTCACCATTGACAATATCAGCGCGGCTAAAAGGATTGTTGAATACCTGATTGAGCAGGGCCATACCCATATAGCCCATTTGACAAGCCATCCTACGGCCCTGCTGTACAGGGACCGGTTTAATGGTTATATATCCGCACTGGCAGAACATGGTCTGCCCATTGATTTGGAACTGGTCTGTTACGATGAGCCCAGTATAGAAGGCGGGTACAGGCAGATGAATAATCTCCTGGAATTAGGGAAACCCATTTCAGCTGTATTTGCCGCCGGTGATACCATGGCCATCGGAGCCCTCAAGGCCTTGAAGAATGCAGGATTAAAAGTACCGGACGATTTTTCAGTGGTTGGATTTGACGATATAGAGTTCTCCTCAATTTTTGAACCCGCCCTTACCACAATCCGCCAGCCCAAATTCCTGATAGGACAAACAGCCTTTGAAAAGTTATTTAAGATTATGAATGGGGCTCCTTTAGATTCCCTTAAGGACATTTTGGACTATGAGCTGGTGATCCGTGAAAGCAGCGGTGTAAACCGCCACAAATAATCTTACTTACACATATGGTACCGGTGTACCGCCATACCGGCACATCAGGTATCATCCAGGAGGTATTTTCCATGAAATGTAAAGGTATTGTTGCCTTATCAAAAGGCGAAGTCCGCATGATGGATGTAGATATAACAGACCCAAAAAGTGATGAGGTACAGGTCCGTATGGCTGCCACTATGATTAGCCCCGGGACAGAGCGTGCCCACATTCTGGCGCTTCCCAACTCAAACCAGGATTTTCCTTATGTACCCGGTTATTGCTGCGCTGGTTTCATTGAAAAGACAGGAAGTAATGTCACCGGATTCTCCGTGGGTGACCGGGTTGCATGTTTCGCCGTGGATGTAGGGCACAGGGAGATTGGAAATGTAACAGTTAGCAGGGTCGCCCGGATTCCAGACGGTGTCCCCTTTGAATATGCAGCATTCTCAGGTCTTGGCCAGACTTCCATGCAGGGAGTGAGAAAAGCCCGGATTGAGTTGGGTGAGAGCGCCCTGGTCATCGGACTTGGGATTGTGGGGCAGCTTGCCCTCCAATTTGCCAAAGCCTCCGGCGCCCTTCCGGCTATTGGTGTGGACCGGATTGAAAAAAGACTGGATATTGCCAAAACTTGTGGCGCGGATTATGTAATTAATAATTCAGGTTCTCCCCTGAACGAACTTTTAGAACCTGTGCTTGGTTTAAAAGGACCTGATGTTGTACTGGAAAGCACAGGATTCCCTGAAGTCATGAGCGAGGCGTGTGCATCGGCCGCTGATTATGCCCGCGTTTCCATCATCGGCTGCCCCCGTGGAATAACTGAATTTAATTTTTATACCCATATCCAGAAAAAGTCCATTACCTTAATTGGTGCCCATGCAGTTTTCTCTGTACCTGAAAAGCAGTCCTATCCCCACTTCTGGACCTATAAGGATGATACCACCTGTTTCCTGAATCTAATCAAACGCGGAACAGTGACTGTTGAGCCTCTGATTACAGATATGGTTCCCTGGACGGATGCTGAGATGATGTACGAACGCCTTCTCAGCTGGGATAAGGATTCCCTGGGCATCATACTAAGATGGCCAGCCTACCTGTAGAGGTCATGGCTATGAAATTCGGATGTTTTGGCTTTATACGCCACATACCGCTTATTGAACAAGCTGGTTATGATACAGCAGAATTAGATATATGTGAAATAAATGCCTTGTCGGATGACGCATTCAAGCGCCTCTTGGACAGGGCCAGTGCATCCTCCTTAAGCTTTGAGGTTTTCTCTGGACTGATACCTTTGACAGAACGCTTTCATTCAGAAGGTTTTTCCAGATCACGCTGGCTTGCACACTTGGAGCAGGCGGCCAGCCGTATCTCCCTTTTAGGAGCCCGGCTGGTGCCGTTTGGAGCGGGCAGGTGCAGAAGTATCCCGGAACATTGTGACGACATGGAATCCGCCTGCGAAACAGTAATCAGCCTGGTACGGGAAATATGTCTTATTCTGGATAAGTATGGTATTGATCTTGCCGTGGAACCCTTGGGGCCCGCCAATTCCAACTACATAAACCGTATAGAAGAAGCAGTGACCTTTGCCCAAAAAACAGGCGCAGGAAATTGTCACGTCATGTGCGACCTGCGCCATATGCTGGCTTCTGGCGATGATCTGGACGCAATCGGAAGACATATTTCCTCCATACGTCATGTCCATATTGACTATCCATTGGGAAAACAGAGGAGATTTCCTCTGAAAGGTGATGGTTTTAACTATGAAACCTATTTTAAAGCATTGCACAAAGCAGGCTATGAGGGTATCATGGCGATTGAAGCAACCGATTGCAATGACTATTTAACCGAGGCAGCAAAAAGCCTTAGTTTTTTAAAAGACTGTGATTCCCGGTGCAAAGCCGTCACAGTCCACACATAAGAAAGGGAATTTATCATGAAGAAATTATTTGGTACTGTTGTTCCTATCATTACACCTTTTGATAATCAGGACCATGTGGATCTGGAATCCCTGGAAAACCTTACAGAACATGTAATACAGGGCGGGCTTCAGTGCATATATCCCTGTGGTACTACAGGGGAAATGCTTCTTCTTTCCGTGGATGAACGTAAAGCCATCCTGGAAACAGTCATCAGCAAAACAGATGGTCGTATTCCTGTATTCGCCCACGCCGGAGCCATGACCTTGAAGGATACTTTGGAACTTGCCGGGCACGCCGTAAAGGCGGGCGCAGACGGTATCGGTGTAGTGACTCCCTCCTACTTTAAGCTGTCAGATCAGGGATTGGTGGATTTCTATACCGCGGTTGCCCATAGCGTCCCTGACGACTTTCCAGTATATCTCTACGGAATACCTCAGAATTCGGTGAATGACATTAATGAAAATGTGGCACAAGAGATTGCATCCCGCTGTAAGAATGTAATCGGTATTAAATATAGTTATCCTGATATGACCTTAATCCAAAAGTTCATGCTGGTTAACAGCGGGACGTTTTCCGTCCTGGTCGGTCCAGACCATCTCTTTCATGCCGTATGCGCCGTGGGAGGCGACGGAACCGTCTCCGGTAATTCCATGGTAATCCCTGAGCATTATGCCGCTCTTTGGAAAGCAATACAGGAAAATGACAAGGACCTTTGCATCCGCCTCCAACGAAGGACCAATATCCTGAACGGAATCCTATGCGCTAAAAACAATATCTCCGCTTACAAAGTTGTATTGCGTGAGGAAGGAATCATACGGACTTCCAAGATGCGTGCGCCAATGGAGGCATTGTCTGCCAGCGATGAAGCAATGCTGCTGGCTGCTTTGAAAGAAAACCGATACAGGGAGGTTTTGGGAATATAAGGAAAACGGATGATAAGATGCATCTGCTTATGGGCGGAATCAGGATGGGGAGGCTGTGTCCGGCCGCGGTACAGGAATAAATCAGGCAGAGGTTGCGTACCTACGGCTGTACGTTCCCCTGCCCATAAGATTCCAATATCATTTCAGGTCTTCTTAATAAAATCCTTCCCGCACTTGGGACAATGGATGCTTACCTTGCCATGTCCCCGTGGAATACGTATTTTCTGGCTGCAGCCAGGACATTTGAAAATACGGTATCTGCGTCCCTCCGCAAAATAAAACTTCACCTTTTTCCAGTATTCCGTCAGATAAAAACGCTTTCTCAGATATGCCTGGTTCTCCTGGTACCGCTGTCCCACATTCTTTGAAAACATACGGAAATACATGGCAAAAAGGCCTGCCAGCTCCAGCATGTTCAGTATCATGGACGGCAGCGCAGCGCGCACGAACAGGTTGACGACAATCACCACAAGCACGGCCGATACCATGAACTGCCCCAGCTGGTCCATGCCGTATCTTCCTATCATGAAGCGCTGGAACTTCTCCCTTAAACGGTTTAACATCTGTATCATTTCCTTTCCCACATCCACATGAGTGTAACTATACCTTAAATCACCGCTAAAATCAATGTGGGTGCGGAATTCTTAATGGTAATTTTAGAAACCTACATCCGTTTGACCGCATCCATGGCCAGCAGGGAACGCTCACACTCATCTGCGGTCAGGGTAATCTGCCAGCACAGCGTGCTTCCCTTCATATGTTCAGCCGCGTAACTGAGCCCATTGGTGCGCTCATCCAGGAAATTCCGGTCAATCTGGTTGGGGTCGCCTAAAAGGATGATCTTGGTTCCTTTTCCTGCGCGGGTAATGATGCCTTTGACCTGGGCAGGTGTCATGTTCTGGGCCTCATCGATAATCAGATAGGTCCTGACAATGGAGCGTCCCCTTATGAAGTTAAGGGCTTCTGCCTGGATTAATCCCCGGTCAAAAACCTCGTCCACCTTGCCCTTTAACGCTGTCTCATCCTCATATCTTTTTTCCTCGCAGGAATCAATCAGCTGCTCCAGGTTGTCAATGACAGGCCGCATAAGGGGCGATATCTTCTCCTGCTCATCCCCGGGCAGGAATCCGATATCCGTATCAAACTGGGCATTAGGGCGGCTGATGATGATTCTCCGGTATTCGCCTGTGGGATTGTTAAGAAGTTTTTCAAGGCCCACCGCCAGGGTATAAAACGTCTTAGCCGTGCCTGCCATCCCCTTTACTATGACCAGCGGCGCCTGTTCCGCGGGCTGCATCAGGGCTTCCTGGAGGAAATACTGGCCGGAATTCCTTGGCGCAACGCCATAAGGCCTGCTTTTCTTATAATCCAGGGCCACAATCCGCTCTCCCTGCACACGTCCCAGAACCGTTTTCCTGGAGGACTGGTCTGCCTTTACTATGATGAATTGGTTTTCCCATAGCCTGGGCACGCTGCAGCTGCCGTCCTGGTCCGCCATATAAACCGCGCTGACCGGGATTCCCTTTTTCTTGAAATCCTTAAAACTTTCCTCGGGCGCATATACCTCTGCCCGCCCTGTGTATTGTCCGTCCCTGCCCGGTACCTGCTCCGTCATGAAATCTTCTGCCCGTATTCCGATTATCTGCGCCTTAATCCGAAGCAGGATATCCTTGGTCACAAGTATCACCTGCCGGGACTGATGCACGTCCGTATCCGGCCCGTTTTTCCCCAGCTGCTCCGCAAGCCCCTTGCACACCTTCAGTATCCGGTTATCCATCTTGTCATCCGGCAGATCCGGCGGGAGCGCCACATCCACAAAATTCTTCTCCACCCGCAGGCTCCCGCCGCTTTCCAGCCCCACTCCGGCCAGCAGGTCCGCGTTTTGGCGCAGTTCCTCCAGGATTCTTATGGCCTTACGCGCATTGGCGCCTCTTTCCCCATCGGCTTTTTTCAGGTCATCCAGCTCCTCCAGTACTGCCACAGGCAGTACAATCTGGTTATCCTCAAAGCAGTTGACTGCATAGGGGGCCTGTATCAGCACATTGGTGTCTATTACATAGGTTTTAATCATTGACAGGGCTCCTTCCCGTTATTTATAAGGCATATGGCTCTGCATCCGCAGGATATGACGTCTTATGGACTAATTTTATCGGATATCAGGAACCCATGTCACCACTGCCCTGTAAAAGGACTGTAAAATATATGCGCATCCCCGGAGGCACTATTTAAAATTCCCCTCTTGACATCCATCCCTCCTTCCCCTATAATCGGAATTGCCGCAGCGCTGCGTGCATGCGGCGATTCCAACATCAGAAAGGTGGCTAACTGAAATATGATTATTAAATGATTGAACAGCAGCAAATGACAGCATGGATACAATCCTGTGCTTCCACGGAAAGACAGGCCGTGGGGATACAGGCATTTATTCTTATGCATTTTCATCATTTCGTTCAGTCATTGGGAATCATTGTTTCAGAGGGCCGTATATTATATAGAACCGTAATACGGACATCCTATACACATTTAACCTGGTACATTTACGTTCTGCTGTGTCTTCACGCTGCGGTACCGGTATGTTGCGGCGCTGTCCCGGATATCAATCACGGTATTGCCCAGGATTTTGATTCCTTCTGAACGAAGTGCGTTTAGGAGGGATTTTTTTGTTATTAAATGCACAGAACATTAAGAAGGAGTACGGCATCCAGACCGTACTGGATATTGAAAAGCTGGAAATCGGGGATGGGGAACGGATTGGCCTTATCGGCCGCAACGGCGCAGGCAAATCCACCCTGTTCGGGGTATTGACAGGCAGGATTGCCTGCGAGGAAGGCATCATCAGGCGGAACTGTGAGATTGCGGAGATCCTGCAGACAGGGGATTCGGACGGGGAGCCGGACGGACGGTTCATCAGCCAGATGAAGCTTCGGGAGAGCGCGGTTAAAAGCGGGGGCGAACGGACGCGTCTTGCCATTGCATCTGCATTTTCCAAACATGCTCCCCTGCTCTTTGCAGATGAGCCCACTACAAACCTGGACATGGAAGGCGTGGAAATGCTGGAAAAGATGATGGCCGGTTACCGGGGCGCCATTCTGATCATATCCCATGACCGTACACTGTTGGACCGGGTATGCAATAAGATCTGGGAGCTGGAAGGCGGCAAAATACGGGTATTTGACGGCAATTATTCAGACTGGAGCCTGCAGAAAAACAGGGAACGCAGTTTCCAGCAGTTTGAGTATGAACAATATCAGAAAGAAAAGCGGCACCTGGAAAAAGCCGCCGACGCCCTTCAGAGGAAGGGCCAGGCAATGGCCAAGCCGCCAAAGCGCATGAGCAGCAGCGAATGGATGCTTTACAAAGGCATTGCTTCCGTACAGCAGGGACATGTCCAGAGCAATAAGGCCGCTGTCATAAGCAGGCTGGAACATCTGGAGAAAAAGGAAAAACCGGCCGAGCTTCCCCATGTGTCCATGAAACTGCCGGATGCAGGGCGCATACGCGCCAGATATGCGGCCACGGTCAAAGAACTGACCGTGAACTACGGTGACAATTATGTCCTGAATCACGCTGCCCTCTATGTGGAATCCGGGAAGCGGACCTTCCTCACCGGGACCAACGGGGCAGGCAAGTCCACCCTGATAAAAGCAATCCTCCAACATGAGCCGGGAACCTTCATCACCTCTGAAGCCAGGGTCAGCTATTTTTCCCAGGACCAGGACACCCTGGACCCCCAAAAGACCGTGCTGGAAAATGTAACCGCGGATGCGGTCTGCCCCCAGCATATCTGCAGGGCTGTGTTATCCAACCTTTACATGAGCCGGGATGACATGTTTAAAACCGTCAGCGTGCTTTCGGGAGGCGAACGGGTAAAAACAGCCCTGGCCAAGGTACTGGTGTCGGGCTGCAACTTCATGATTCTGGATGAACCCACCAACCATATGGACGTATATACCATGGAAGGGCTGGAGCGCCTGCTGGAAAGCTATGACGGCACGCTTCTGGCTGTCAGCCATGACAGGACCCTTGTGGAGCACCTGGCGGATGCGGTGTTCCGGGTGGAATACGGG
>Ga0334884_1005750_pt1 | contig 11638 bp, 7 predicted proteins | sample GraSluR1_MG_7_FD_207215 | JGI IMG/M metagenome (GOLD analysis project Ga0334884, IMG submission 207215) | Sludge microbial communities from methane-producing bioreactor in Wageningen University, Netherlands - Granular Sludge_12_05 R1 | ecosystem: Engineered > Bioreactor > Anaerobic > Unclassified...
GACAGGTCAGGACCGGTGTCGCCCCGTCTTCTTCGGGCAGCTTCTTACCGGCCACTGCGGACAGATCGAAGCAGACATTTCCCTCACGGGCGGCACGACTGACAAGCGCCGCCGCCAGAGCGACCCCATGTGAATCCTTTCCGGCAAGCCGATTCATGAGGCGGGCAAAATGAACATCGATGGGCAGAAAATACCCTGCCTCATACAGTGCCTGTATCCGGTCATGGTCCATTGAAGCCGTCACTTCCCCTCCCCTGCCAGGATTCGACATAGATCGTCAACCAGTTCCTTCATCGGTCGGTCCCGGTACACGCCGTATTTTTCGCCCCGGGCGGCATCCACGCCCCGGAGAAACAGGTAATAAAGGCCGCCGAAGTTCCGGTCATAGTCATATCCGGGCAGGCGTGCCTGCAGATACCGGTGCAGGGCGACTGTGTAAATATAAGACTGAAACGTATAATAATGCTCCCTCATCGGAACGGAGAGGGCATCCGTGTGATAATCTTCGATGCCGCTTCCCAGATAATTCGATTTCCAGTCGACGAGATAATACCGGTTACCATGCCGGAAGACCATATCGATGAATCCCCGCATAAAACCTGATGCGGGAGAAAAACGAAGCCGCCCGATCCGTTCGGGGAAATCCGCCTGAGGGATCGTTTCGGCATACTGGGCAAAGATCCGTCTCAGCTTTTCCGGCGTGATCTCTCCAAGGGGAAAATAAAATTCAAGTTCGTTGAGGCGGTCGTCACGAGAGATCTCCGAAAGGGTCATCCTGCCATCCGCCGTTGTCATCGGCACCGACCGCACCTGGCTGACGACATCACCGACAACGTCGCACCATCGGATATCGAATGCATATTTAATGAGCTTTTCCTCAACGATTTGTCTCGTCGTTTCGGCATCGGCGGTGGTGAAATCGATGTTTTCAAGCACTTCATGAAGGAAGGTGCCCGCCTTTGTTCCCTTGGGAAAGGAAAATATATCCGTCACATCTTCACGGCCGGCCTCGTCCGTCTCGCCGATCCGATCATGATAATCGAAGAGACTGACCCGGTCATCCTCCGCCAGTTCCGCGGTGACGGGCTGCGCCGCCACGAGAGATGAAAAGCTTGCGATGCGCCACCGGTCATCGATGTGCCCGGTAAATGTCCGGCAGGTCAGCGGCCGTTCTTCCTCCGATGAAATCCTATATGATGTCCTGACGGCTTCAGGCAGCGGGGAAATCTCGATGGATCCGCCCGATCTTGCTTCAAGCATCTTCAGCGCTGCCGACCCGTTTTCTATCGAATCGTCTGTTTCCGGAATCTGTGTCTCGCTGTCGCCGGATAAGAGATACGCCGGCGCCGAGGTTTCGCCTCCCTTGACAGTTCCCCAGACGACATAGCAGCGGTGTTTTGCCCGGGTAAGCGCCACATACAGGAGGCGAAGATTTTCCGCCAGCCCTTCCCGCTCGGCACGGCGGCGGTTTTCCTCGCGGTCGGGGGAACCTATATCGATGGTGACGGTATCGCCGCCGTCGGTCTCGTGAAAGCTGAAGGGTTCGCCTGTATCCCTCCGGGAAGCCCCGTGCCAGGTAAAGGGAAAGAACACCACGGGATACTCCAGCCCCTTGCTCTTGTGAATGGTGACGATTGTCACGGCATTTTCATCGCTTTCGAGGCGGAGTTCATATTCTTTCAGCCCCGACAGGTCTCGGTTGCGCTGTTCCGACAGCCACGCAACGAGTCCCGCCATGGTCAGTCCCCGAATCTCCGATGCGTGGTGAAGCACCTCGGAGAGATGCAGGAGGTTGGTGTTCCGCCGCTCTCCGTCGCGATACTCCATGAGTCGCGGCATAGCCGCCTCCCGCTCCATCATGGAACGAACCATGGCCATGACACCCTGCCGCTGCCACAGATCATGATAGTCCCTGAATGCAAGCATGCGCTCCGCCCAGGCGGCTTCATCATTCCTGAGCTGTTGGAGGTCTTCTCCCGTCATTCCGAATACATCTGTTAAAAGGGCGCTCCTGAGGAGCGTTTCATCACCCGGTTCGGCAACGGCAGCAAAAATCCGCTGCATCTCAAGGGCCTCATGTGATTCGAAGAGATTGTCCATGCTGAACAGCACGGTGGGAATGGCAAGCCGGGAGAGACCCTCCTGCATCAGCCGCGCCTCACGATTCGTCCGCACGATCACGGCAATATCCTGTTCGCGGAGCCGACGTCCCTCAATCTCACACCCCGGTCCGTCTCCCCTCCCGAGGAGCCGCAGAATTTCTCCGCCAACCGCCCCTGGGATCGTCTCGTAGGCGGCTCCCTTCGTCACTGTCCCGGCCGAGCCGGTATACTCCGTCGCAGAGATATACCAGACCTGCAGGGGATATCCCTTTTCTTCCCGACATCCTTCACCGCTTCCGGCACTGCCTTCCGCTGGAACCGCCCGATGAAATCCGATTGCATCATAGACAAAGGGACGATCCCGCAAGCCGAAAAGCGTGTTGACCGCCTTGATCAGGGTCGGAGTGGACCGCCAGTTTCCTTCAAGAGTGTACCGCTCCTCCACCTCACGGGCGGCCTTCATGTAGGTAAAGACATCGGCACCTCTGAAACTGTAAATCGCCTGTTTCGGATCGCCGATAAGAAACAGCAATTCATTGCCCGTTCCGAATACACGGCGGAAGATATCATATTGAATCGGATCGGTATCCTGAAACTCATCGATCAGCGCCGCCCTGAACTTTCTTCTTATCGTCTGTGACAGCAACGGTCCATGCTCACCGTCAAGGGCGTTTCGAAGGCCCGTGAGGAGATCGTCAAATGACCGGACGTTCCGCCCCTGTTTTCTCGAATCGAGTTCGGATATGACGAACCGGCACAGCTCGGCCTTGAGCCACAGGATGCGCTGATCATAGGCGCCCACGAGGTGTTCCCGCACCTCCATAAACCGATCGCACTCGTCAAAGAACGAATGAGTCGGAGGATCGAAGCCCTTTTTAACGGACTGTCCGATCACCGCGCCGGTAAAACGTTCAAATTCCTTAAAAAGAACGGGGTCGCCGCCGTCTCCCTCGATAACGGCATCCATAGCGCGAATCCACCCGGGAATGTTCGCTGTCCGGTACCGGTTCCGGTTTAATCCCTTGTCCTCGCTGAGGATGCGGCTGACCTCGTCACGGCCCGCACGCCATGACTCCCTGAGGTCGTCAAAAGCATTTCGATAGGCATGCTCCTGCGGTTCAGTAATGGGGTTTTCCACCTGTGGAACGATCTTTACATCGCGGTGCGACAGAATACCCCGGACAAGCGCCGTCAGTTTCCGCCGGATCATTCCCTGCGACACGGCATACCTGATAAAAAGCGGAGACGCCGTGTAAAAATGTATCCGCCAGAAATCGTCGATAACGCCGTCGACGATATCGCTCTCATCCTCAACCAGTTCCGTATCGAAGAGGCTGCCGCTCTCGAAGGCGTTCTCACTCAGCATTCGCCTGCAGAAACCGTGAATGGTAAAGATAGCCGCCTCATCAAACGACCGGAGGGCCTCACGAAGAGCTTCCACGGCGCTGTCGCTGTCGTGGTGTCGCATCGCCAGCTCCGTGAGAAACTTGTCATCACCGCCGCTTCCTGAAAAGACGGCAATCGCCTCCCGCAGCCGCCGCCGGATTCTCTCTTTCAATTCCTGCGTTGCCGCCTCGGTGAAAGTCACCACCAGGATTTCATTGACGGAAAAGCGCTGCTCCAGAATAAGCCGGAGAAAGAGTCCGGTAATCGTATACGTCTTCCCGGTCCCGGCGCTGGCTTCAATGAGCGCCGTTCCCGCAAGGGGAATATCCGACAGGCTGAATGTCTTCATTTCCGTCATAGCTTTATCTCATCCCGGCAGGTCAACACGGGCTCAAGTATATCCTCCGCCACCCGGCAGAATTCATCATCAAAGGGATCGACATATTGAAAGCACTGTCGATAGTAAAGATCCTCTCCTTCACCACGGCTGAATTCCGATCCCATCCACTCCGCACGTGCCCGGGCAACGGCTTCTTCACGTTCCTTTCCCTTTTCCAGCACATGCTCGACATAGATCCACGACGATCTCGGGAAGAAGGCAAGGGGCCGCACCAACCCGGCCCGGTAGTGTCCCAGAAGCCCCGCCAGGACCGTTTCACCGTTTTCCACAGGATTGAAGGTCACGGACATCCATGATTTGCGATCCTTCTGAAGCCCGGCGGCCATGCTGGTGCGAGGGTAATCGCAAGGGGCGATGATATTCACGATACTATGCTGTATCCAGAGGGTCAGATAGTCTTCCTGCCTGAGCTGGCCGTATCGATACCGGAGCATCCGGTCCTGATAGATGGCCTCGATTCTCCCCACCAGGCGTATCCCGGCGATATCGAGGTCGACCTCCAGCGGATCGAGTTTCGGTCCCTCACGATACGGTGCGGTGTACTCGGCAAATCGTTCCACGTCTCGACGGAAGTCTTCGAACAGAGTTTCCCCCACCGCTCCATGGGGAAGCTGGCCGGCGGCATTGATGATGGGATACAGCTCCGTGAGATCCTGCCCCTCCATTTTCCGACGCAGCGCATCCTCACCGATGAGATAACGCTGAAGACCGCTCATCTCGAAAATTTCCCGTTCTTCAATAGCATCAGGTCCGTCGTCACAAAAAACCTCCAGACGGTGATTGAGAAGATACCGTGCTGGATTGCTGAAGAAACGACAGAGGTCACGGACCGATACGGTCAGATCCTTTTCATCCGGCTCGGAAAGACCGGACGATATAAACGCGGCGGGATCGCGCCGTTCTCCCACCAGCCGACGTGCCGCAGCACATGCCTGTTCGGAATAGCTGAAGAGTCGGTCTCCCACATGGCTGTCGCCGCCCTCTTCCCGGAAATACTCCGGCCGGAAATACTCCGGATTGAAAGCCTGCAGCCGATGGTGCGTCACCAGTCGCTCACGGATGTCGCCGCCGGTCACCTCGAATCCCTCATCAATATAATCGAGAAGCTCGCTCACCACCACCGACGGCTGAATCGCCGTGTTATCTCTAATACTCTGTCCAACGTAACTGATATACAAAGTTTTCCGTGCCGAGAGCATAGTCTCCAGAAAGAGATAGCGGTCGTCATTCCGGCGGGAACGGTCGCCACGCCGGGGATACCGGGCGATATAGTCGAACCCCGGCCGCACCGACTGCCGGGGATAGGCATCGCCGTTCATACCGATCAGACATATCGCCCGAAAGGGAATGCTGCGCATGGGCAGGAGGGCGCAAAAGGTGACCCGCCCGGTCATGAATCCGAACCCGAATCCTTTCTGTTCCAGAGATTGCTGGAGATACCACCGGACTGCGGCGCCGTCGATTTCTTCATCGTATCCGAGCAATTCCTGCATCTTTGAAAGACCGTCAAAGGCCCGCCGGAGAAGGTGTATCTCCCGTTCCCCCACATCGTCGGGAACGAAGAAGTCATCGAGCAGATCACTCAGGACCTCCGCCCAGACATCCAGCTGTCGCGATTGTTCGAGACACCCGATATATGCAAACAGCCGTTCCGTCCATTCGACGAACCGCCCCAGCAGATCCGCCTCAGCTCCTTCGATATGATCATAGGGAAGAATTCCCTCGAATAGTCGTTCATTGTGTCCCGGCAGGGCGTAGCCGACGAGAAACCGGTCAAGTCCGGCACGCCATGTATTTTCTCTGAAAGGATGCAGTCCGGCGCGGCGGCGGCTTTCCTCATCGATGCCCCATCGGATTCCCCCATCTTTCACCCATCGGTGGATGTGCTCCACCCCCCCCTCATCGAATCCGAACCGTCGTCGGATCGATGGCGATTCCAGAATATCGAGAACCTCGGCGGCGCCGCACCGGCTCCCGGCCAGGCCGATGATTTTCATGAAGGTATCGCAGATCTCCCCTTCCCGCCCGACGGTACGGTCGGCTATGCTGAAAGGAATCTTCACACCGTCGCCGGAGGATGAATCGAAGACCGCCTCGATGTATGAGGCGTATTGTTCTATATCCGGTGCCATGACCAGGATATCCCGGGGCGTCAGGCCGGGATCTCGCTCGAAGAGATGAAGCAGATGATCGCGAAGGATCTCGATCTCCCTCAGGGGACTGTGACATGAATGAATCTGAATCGACCGGTCAACCGCCGATACTTCCGTTTTACCGTTCTTCTCCCCGGGACGGTCCCGCATGATGAGGATATCCGACTGAATGCACGACAGGAGGGTTCCCTCTCCCGGGTCTTCATAGCGCTCTGCCTCTTCCGCATCGAACTCGTTGATCAGATCAAAGAAATCCCTTCCGTGGGTTCCCATTGAAGAGAGCAGGCTGTTGCCCCGTTCGAGATACAGGTCTTCATCCCGGAGCGACGTCTCGCCCCGGTAACGCTTTTTTCTCCGGTGAATCTCCCCGTTGGAAGCAATGTCGCCCCAGTATTCCCCGCAGGGATTCATGAGGAACAGATTGACCTCGGTCAGTCGTGCAACGGCAGCGATAATCTCAATGTGAAACCGGGGAAGCGTGGAAATGCCGAAAACGGATACCCGCTCGGGAAGGGCGTCACGCCTCACCGATTGACCGTCAATAGCATCCAGAAAGGCTTTCCCCCGGGAGGCCCGGTGGGCAAGGCCGTGCTCCCCGGCAAGATCCCGCCAGAGAACGGCCTGCCAGTGATCCTCTTCTCCCGCCTCCCAGGTGAAGATCATATCGGGACGGAAGATAAGATACTGGTCGAACGTATCGGCGATCTGACGGGCAAGCTGGAGCGCTTTCAGCTTTCCCCGGGGATTATCCAAGTAGGCCTTGATGCTTTCAAATCCCGGCATCTCGCGGTGCGTCGGCAGGATCTGCATGATCCGCCATGTCATGACCGAAGGATCGAACAGATCGCGCCCCTTATCGGCCGGAACAACGATGTCAAACATCTCATCCACAAAGCTGTTGGGAAAGGGGAAGCGGCAATTGGCCCACACGCCGTGATAGCGGGCCAGCTCCATGGAAATCCACCGCTCCATGCCCCGGCTCTGGACAACGATAATCTCCGGCACCATCGGCGATGAAAGAGGCCGCGCCAGCGTCCCGGCAAGCTCCTCCGCCAGGACTTCCAGATAATTGCCGGTAAAGATTCTGAGTGCCATGTCCCTTTCTCTCCCGGGCAGTGATGACGCCGTCGTAACAAACAGCAGGGGTGAAACGATTGCAGCAATGATTGTAATACGTAAAGAATCTCACGGCGAAATGCAAGCAGTAAAGTATGAAACGATCAAAGTGGTAATTGGCAAGTGGATAGTAGAGACAAGTAATGAAATAACGCGGTATTGTTGTTTATTCGGCAGGAAACAGATAAATATGCCCAACGACCCGGCTCACCGGCCGCCAGGGCTGAATTGAACTGACAAGTTACTACGGAAGTGCGACCCCGGAAGTCCTTGTGTAGCCGATATTAGCCTGTTATGCTATGTATTCTGCAGTTGAGTGTGATTTAGGTATAGGTGGACGATATTCTTTTAAACCTTGAATATGTAATTCTATTGCTTCCCTATTTCTTTGTAGATTTCTTTATGCCTGCTTGTTTGAAAACGCTGTTTAATGTTCCAGGAGCCACGTCATGGCCTGGATGTCCGGCAATTGTTATACTTTCTTTGTTGCGTGTCACCGGAATTCCAATCCGGGATTCAAAGGTGTCCCCGGAGTTCAATTCAACAGATGTCCACAGGATATCAATGAACAACAGTTAGTCGTTATCATCGATAATGATAGAATCACCGCCCCGGTTCATAACATGGTACCAGGCATCTGGATAGTGGATTCTCAATGGTTTGGACATGATTTGTTTTTACTTTATCAGCAAACATGAGACAAAAGCAGACTTGAGCCCTTTATGTTTTTGTGTTTCGTCCCAAGAAAACAAGAAATCCCTGTTCTCTTTGTGTCCGAGTAGAAAAAAATGGAGTCATTGACTATTGCGGGCCTGGTAAACATTCAGAAACAACGACGATACCACAGTAAATTGGCAGTCTACCGCCAAGGATGCCCGGATAAGACTATCACGTCTCTATCCGATACTCGAGAGTTGACGTGACACTAGTTCCCAGTTCAGCAGTAAAATGCCCGCCTTCAACTGGCAGAAAAATCACGAAAATCTATCAGCACATGACGGTAAATCTCTACATCACAAAGATGCATATATGCAACTCATATACAACTTAAAAGATGCATATGCACAACTATCATTCCCAAAGAAAATCACATTACAACACGCTAATCTATTCTTTCCATACCTTATATTCTAAGTTATTCCGGTAAGATAATAGTTGAATCGTGGCTTGTGTTTCTTCCAAGGCATAGTTTGTGCTTCTGTATTCTGAAAGATAGAATTACACAACATGATGACCACGAAAATACAAAAACATGGAAGACATGTGATTGGAAGACTAAGTGGAATCCCTCAGAAAACATACGTTAACCGCAAGAGGTGCCGGCAAAAAAAGAATCGGCCGGGGTATGGGACACGGAAAGCGACGTGACGGTGGAGCCGGCATCACCGCAATCCGTAGCGTAAAGCCGGTTGCGGGACAGCGGCACATTGACCGGGTATTAAGAGGCGAGAATTCCGTCATTGCCCATGTCGATGAAGAAAAGTACCATGGCTGCGGGATATGCGTCAATATTTGTCCCACCGGAGCCCTGACTGTCAATGATATTGCCGTCATCAAAGCACAAAGATGCACCGGGTGCGGAGCATGTGTAACCGTGTGCCCCTTTGAAGCGATTTCATTGAGCTGACCTGGCGTTCGAATCAATAGGGCGGATAGCAGAAAAATACATGTACATATCGGCTGCAAGCGGCATGGAAAGAACTAGAACGAGGGTGACAGCAAGGAGTTGAGTCTCAACTCATGAGAATACAGAGAAGGCAATGCGATTTCCCGGTCGGATAACGGAAAAAACCGACTGTATGTTTTCTCAGACCGGAAAAAAGAATAGCATGGCGATTTATAAATTCATGATGGCACAATAATTGTTCGGGTTGCCATTCTGTTGACTGAATCCAGCCGATGGACGGCAGACAGAGTGCGTCAAATCATCATTCATCGGACAGGGTGACAAACCCAAAAGGAGGGACATTATGCTGGCCTTAAAAAATATGTTTTTGTTTCCCCCGATAAAAACAGGATATGGCGATGGCAGCGGTATGGTAACCGACCGACATCTCGCATTTTATAAGGCGCGGTGTCGGTATGTAGGAGCGATAACAGTCAAACCGTTTTATCTCGATAAAGGATTGCGCGAAATCCCCACGCAATTAGGGCTAGACAGCGATGATAAAGTGGAGGGGTTAAAAAAACTTACTGCATCGATCCATGCATCGGGCGCAAAAGTCATTGCACATCTCAATCACCCGGGACGGATGGCAAACCCCAACATCCCCGGCAATTATTTCATTTCTTCAACCGACAAACCATGCGAAAACGGCGGCGCGATGCCAAAACAAATGGACCGCAACGACATGGAAAATGTTGTGCGACTGTTCACCGATGCTGCCCTGCGGGCGAAGAAGGCAAACTTTGACATCATAGAATTGCAATTCGGGCACGGCTATCTCCTGGCCCAGTTTCTTTCACCCCTCGTCAATGATCGAACAGACGAATACGGTGGGGACTTTGACAACAGAACACGGTTTCCCCTGCAGGTTCTGCGGGCCGTCGACGAAACCGCCGATGGCGCGGCGCGAAGCGCCCGCGCCATCTACCTGTTATCGTGAGGATAAGCGGCGATGAAATGCTGCCCCAGGGGATTAAACTGCCTGAGATGATCACGTTTTCAAAGATACTGGACAAACAGAACGTGCAGGCCGTCCATGTGTCTGCCGGCTCGGTATGTTCAACCCCTCCGTGGTATTTCCAGCATATGTTCATCCCGAAGGGGAAGACATGGAAACAGTAAGCAACGAGTATGGTGCTGATTACATTGCCGTCGGGAGAGCGCTGGTGGCAGACCCCGACTTTATCGGCAAGTATATGGCTGAGGTTCCAGGAACGATTAGACCCTGCCTTGCCTGTTCAGAGGGCTGTCTCGGCGGGGTCAGATCGGGAAAAGGACTTCAGTGTCTCGTGAATCCCCACATCGGCGAGGAAAAGGAATCAGTTCATGACGCCTCCCAACCGAAACGATATGCCGTTGTCAGCGGCGGATTGGCGGGCATGGAAGCGTCGATCATATTGCGGGAAAGAGGACACACGGTTGACCTCTATGAGAAAGATCAACTGGGGGGACAGTTTAATTTCGCTCCTCTCACGCCAAACAAGCGGTCACTGGCACAAAGTTGGTACCATATCTGAAAGAACGGTTAAACGAAACGGGAGTGAAAGTGATTTCAAAAGAAGCCGCAGAAACGGATCTCGTAGGGCATTATGACGGCGTGATTCTGGCGACAGGATCAAAGGCATCCGTACCGGCGATTGCGGGTCTGGATACGTATTACTGGGCAGAAATCCTCCTGGAGGAAAATCTACCGGAAAACAAGCATGTACTGATTATCGGCGGCGGTCTTATCGGCGTGGACATCGCAACGGGGTTGATCCCACGAAACAACAGAATCACCATTGTCAAGCGAACCATCGATTTTGGTGAGGATATGGAAATGATTGCAAAAAACCTCTCCCTCAAGATGATGAAAGAAAAGAAAACCGTTTTCAGCGATCATACCTATATCAAAAAAATAGAAGGACGGACGGTACATGCCGAAAGAAATGGAGAGCCGATCCAGTTTGACGACGTCGATATCATCGTTGTCTCAACGGGCATGAAAAGCTACAATCCCCTCGAGGATACGTTGGAGGGAAAAATACCGGTCTACGTGGTTGGTGATGCGGCAACCATTGGAAATGCCCAGGATGCCATCAGAGACGGACATCGAATCGGGAAAGAATTATAGAACGTTTTTAGTGCAACAACAATGTAAATAACAATACTATCGAGGAGGAAAATAAATAATGCCGTGGGTTGATGAAGAATTTTGTACAGGATGCGGACTCTGTGTCGAAGAATGTCCCGTCGATACGATCGTGATGAAGGATGATGTGGCAGAGATATTAATGGATGATTGCATTCGCTGCGGCATCTGCCATGGCACATGCCCGACCGAGGCGATAAAACATGACCGACTGAAGATACCGGATGCGGTAAAGGCAAACGTTGCAAAGACGCAGGAATGGATGGCTGCTTGCGAAAAATACCTGGGCAGTCCCGAGGAACAGCATAAGTGCCTCAAGAGATCAATGAGACATTTTGAAAATATGAAAGAAATAGCAGAAAAGACGCTGGAGGAACTCGCAAAGATGGGATAACGGTTTGTCAGATTTCTGCTTGAAATCCTTGAGAGGCGCTCGTCTGTCAAAGCATCTCGGTATAGATGGGCGTTTTTCAATATTCGCATATGCGTCAGCCGATCCGATAGCAATTGAGATGTGACGTAACCAGTCCTCTCAGACGGACAAAGAACTCATTTCGAATCTTTTCTATTTTCAGTGATTCCGTATAGTCAATGACAACAGTGTCCTTATGCTTGAACCTGTCTGGTTCAACTTGCAGCGCGTAAGAATTAACTGGACTTTTCCAAAACCGTTCTACAGAGCAG
>Ga0334884_1005753_pt1 | contig 11634 bp, 9 predicted proteins | sample GraSluR1_MG_7_FD_207215 | JGI IMG/M metagenome (GOLD analysis project Ga0334884, IMG submission 207215) | Sludge microbial communities from methane-producing bioreactor in Wageningen University, Netherlands - Granular Sludge_12_05 R1 | ecosystem: Engineered > Bioreactor > Anaerobic > Unclassified...
TTCCCCTGTCGCGCACGTCCCTCACTCATGACCACATCACCTCAGAGCCACCCTTCGGCGCCGCTGTACCACGACGCAGGGTCGTCGAGAAAAGCCGAGACTCCGTCAACATCGCCCCGAGCAGCGCCAAGAGCGCACCGGCGATGAACCACTGAAAGAGCTCCGTCCGCGTGGTGCGCTCCCGGGCCTGCGCCGGCGCATCGACCAACGGCAGCACATAGGTCTCCAGGATCCCCTCCAAATCCAAAACCCCTGTCCCCGCAGGGATGAAGACCCCTTTGGTCGCCATGGCGATCTCCCGCAACAGCTCCCCATCCATGCGCGACACCACGGCCACCCCGCGATGATCCACCACCGTCGTCAGCGCCCCGCTCTGGGCGTCGGGCACCTGCAACTGACTCCCCTCCTCAGAGCCAAAGCCCACCGCGACGATGGGCACCCCAGCGCTCCGCGCCGCGTGCGCCGCATCGAGGGGACTCGAGCCCTGGTCCTCGCCATCGGTGATCAGCAAAATCGCCCTGGCACCGCCCGTCTCACCAAATGCATCCAACGCCTTCCTTATCGCGTCGCCGATGCGGGTGCCGCCCAAACTCACGCTCCGTGGATCAGCAGACTCCAAAGCCAAACGAAAGAAAGCGTGATCCGTCGTCAGCGGTGCCAAAATGGCCGCCCGCCCCGCAAAGGCGATGAGACCCACGCGGTGCATCTCCAAAGCCGGCAACATATCCCGCACCTCGGCCTTGGCCCGCTCCAACCGGTTCGGCGCCACGTCCGCCGCCAACATGCTCTTGGAAACATCCAAGACCACGAAAATGTCGGCGCTCCCCTTCTTGGCGTAGTGCATCTCCGTCCGCGTCACCTGGGGCCGCATCAGCGCCACCACACAACCCAGCCCCGTCAGGGCAACGAAAACCAAGCGCAAGCTGCGCCGCCACCGACTCGCCTGCAGCACCAAACGCCCCTGCATCACCGAGCTCAGCATCCGCCGCAACGCGTCGCCGCGCCGCACCTCCAACGCTGCCAACAGCGCCACCAGCGCCACCACCACCCACACCAAATGGATGCGCTCGGGATGTAAAAATTCCATGCCGCTCATGCCGCTCCCTCTGCTCTCAGGGCAGGCGCCTAAACACACTCGCCCCCAACAACCACCCCAACCCGACCAGCACCAAGGCTGCCGCCGTCGTCAACTCGAAGAGCTCCCGGTAGAGGACGAAGCGCTCCTCATGGATCTCCGTCTTCTCCAGGGCGTCGATCTCTTCATAGACCTGCGCCAGCGCCCGCGCGTCCGTCGCCCGAAAGAAGACCCCCCCGGTCATCCGCGCGATCTCTTCCAAGGTCGGCTCGTCCACGTCCACCGGCACCTGACGCAAGACGCTGCGACCGCTGAAGGGATCCTCGACCCGCACCGGCGCAAAACCAATGCTCCCCACCCCCACGGTGTAGACCTTGATCCCTTGCGATGCTGCCACCTTGGCGGCGTCGAGCGGCGCCTCCACCCCCGTGTTCGACACCCCATCGGTCAACAGGATCGCCACCCGTGAGCGGGCCTTCGACTCCCGCAGACGCTCCACCGCGAGCCCCAAAGCGTCACCCAGGGCCGTCCCATCCTCGGCGCGGCTCCGCACGATCTCCAAATCCCGCGCGATGCTCACCAAAGACGCGTGATCCAGCGTCAATGGACAACTCGTATCGGCATAACGCGCAAAGGAAATCAGACCAATCGCATCATCGGGACGCCCGCTGAGACCCCCATCGGTGCCCTGCACGAAATCGATGAATATCTCCTTCACTGCATCCAGACGCGTGCGCTCAAGCTGCTCTGTCGACATGTCCAACGCCGCCATCGAACCCGAGAGGTCCATCACCATCATGATCGCGATGCCTTCCCGCCGCTCGCGCACCATCCCGCCTGGCAGACGCGGCCCCGCCAGCGCCACCCCCAGCAGCACCACCCCACCGGCGAGCAGCCCCGCTGGCAGCCAGGCCATCCGCACCCGCCAACTCGCGTGCCGCCGCGGCCACAGCGAGAGGGCAGAGAAACGAAGCCGACCCAGCGGCGCTCGCACCAAAAAATACGCAGGCACCGCCAACAAGCAGGTCCAAAGCAGCAAGGGTTCGCGAAAGTCCGGCCAATTCATCGCCATCCCCAATTCATCACATCCCATCCATCGCGGCCACTCACGCCGCACGCGCCACGGAGACCTCTTCTCGCGTCTCCTCTTCCCTCGACTCCTCCAAAAAGCGGCGCGCCGACGCCAAAGCCTCAGCGCTCTCTTCGGCCGCTGGCTGGTAAGCCGTAAACTTCACCCGGTCGGCGCGCTCCAAGAGCGCCGCCAGCGTCGCCCGATGCTGCACCTTCAGCACCTCCGAACGCCCCGCCAAAAGAAGAAACTCTTCCGTCGTCAACTTCGGCGCCCGCAAGCCATAACGACCCTCGATGAAGGCGCGCACGATCCCGCTCAACCTTACATACCATGCGTCCACTTCCTCGCCGCGCGGAAGCGGCTCCGCCTCCAGCGCCAATAGCGCCTCCCAAGCGATCTCAAAGGCCGACCGCTGCTGCGCCACCCGACGCCTACGCCGCCACCACACCGCCGCCCCGACCAAGCCCAACACCAAAAACCCCATGCCACCCCACAGCCACCCTGACTGCGCCCAAGAAACCTGGCGCTCCCGCGCCGGCAACTCTGGCAGCGCGTCGCGAGGCGGCTTGAGCCCCGGGCTGACCACATCGGCAGGCAGCACGCTCGCCACCTCCAGCACCACCTCCTCGGTCAACAACTCCTGCACCTCCGCCGCCCTGTCGTCGCGGCGATCGCTGAACTCCACCAAAAAGGAGGGGATGCGCTGGCGACCGCTCATGGGAACCTCCAGCGTATAGCGCTGCACGTGCACGCTCCCACCATCGCTGCCCACAGCGTGCGTCGGCGCGTACTCCGCAATGCCAAAACGGCCAAGCTGGTCGCCAAAGGCCGGCATGAACACCTCCACCCCCGCCTCGGCTTCGACCTGAAGGGTCACCCGCACGGGATCACCCAAGACCGGTGCCCGTGGCGTCACGCGCACCACCGCCTTCACCGGCCCCACCACGCTCTCCTTGACCAAGGCGTCGCTGTCGTCGGCGGCCACCGGCACCGGCCCCTCATCGGCCGAGCTACAGCCCACCACCGCCCACAGCGCCAACACCATCCAAGCTCGGGTCGGCGCCAACGCCTGCGGCCCCTTGCTGTCCCAAGTCAAACATCGCATGTCAACGTCGTATCCTGCGCTGTCGCTGCTGAAAGAAGGCCAGCAGCGGTTCCACCACCGACGCCGTCGCGTCCACCGTGATAAAATCGACCCCTGAAGCCCGAAAGCGCCCCCGCAGCGCCTCGAGACGCTGCGCACCCTGCGCCGCGACGGCCTCCCGGAAGGAACGCGAGCCCGTATCGACCACGGCCGTCGCCCCGCTCTCGGCATCCTCGATGGTCAGCAAACCCACATCGCCCACCTCCAGCTCGCGCCGGTCCGTCACCAAGACGGCGATCACGTCGTGCTTCCGGTTGGCCGCCTGCAGAGCCTTGAGATAGCCCTCGTCGATGAAGTCGGAAATCAAAAAGAGCACCGCCTTGCGCCGCAGCACCTTCTGACAAAACTCCAGCGCCAGGGCGATGTTGGTGCCCCGGCTGCGACCCCGCTGGGTCAACGCCTTCAGCCGTCGCAAGCGCGCCCACACCATCGCCGGCAATCGCCGCCAGCTCGCCCGCGCCTCGGGAGCCTCCGCCCCAGCACCCCGCGCCAACACCTCACGCACCACCCGCAAGGCGTGCTTCTGCGTCTTGCGCGGCGGTATATAGGTCTCAGCCCCACCTTGAAAGAGCAACAAGCCGATCTTGTCGTCGTTCTGAATCGCAGAAAACGCCAGCAGCGCCGAAAGCTCTGTCGCCGCCTCGCGCTTGGAGCGCTGACCCGAACCAAAGTCCTGCGAGGCGCTCACGTCCACCACCAACAGCACCGTCAGCTCCCGCTCCTCCACGAAGCGCTTGACATAAGGCAAACCCATGCGCGCCGTCACGTTCCAGTCGATGGACCGCACGTCATCCCCAGGCACGTAGGGCCTCACCTCGTCGAACTCCACCCCCACCCCTTTGAACACCGAGAGGTACTGGCCCGCCAAGACGTCCGCCACCTGGCGCCCCGTCTTGATCTGAAGCTGCTTGACTTGGCGAATGATTTCCGAACTCAGCATGGCGCCCCCCAAGGTCCTGACCTCATGGCACAGGGATACTCTCCAAGATCGTCTGCACGATCTCGTCGGCACGCTTGCCCTCGGCCTCTGCTTCATAGGTCAGCAACACCCGATGCCGCAGCACATCCGGCGCCACGCTCTTGATGTCGTGCGGGCTGATGTAGTTGCGCCCTTGCAACAGCGCATGCGCCTTGGCCGCCTTCACCAAATTGATCGAGCCCCGCGTGCTCGCCCCGTTCTCGATGAGCGGCGCCAAGCCCGCCAACCCCGCATCCTTGGGACAACGCGTCGCGTGCACCAACTCCACCACATAACGCGTGATCTTCTCGTCCACGAAAATCTGCTGGGCCACCGCCCGCGCCCGCATCACCTCTTCGCCGCTCAAACACGTCGCCGCCTTCGGCTCGGCGCCCGCACCGGCCATCCGCTCCACCACCTTCACCTCATCGTCTTTGCTCAAATAGTCCACCAAAACCTTGAGCATGAAACGATCGAGTTGCGCCTCCGGAAGCGGATACGTCCCCTCTTGCTCAATCGGATTCTGCGTCGCCAACACCATGAACGGCTCAGGCAGCAAAAACGTCTCCGAGCCAATGGTCACTTGCCGCTCCTGCATCGCCTCCAACAACGCCGACTGCACCTTGGCCGGCGCCCGGTTGATCTCGTCGGCCAACACCAAGTGGCCAAACACCGGCCCCTTCTTCACCGTAAACGTCGACGACTGCGGATTGAAAACCTCCGTACCCACCACGTCGCCTGGCAACATGTCCGGCGTAAACTGAATCCGCGCAAACGACGCCGACAGACACGACGCCAAGGTCCGCACCAACAGCGTCTTGGCCAAACCAGGCACGCCTTCCAGCAACACGTGACCGCCAGCAATCAGCCCGATCAGCAAGCGATGCACCATCCCATCCTGGCCCACCACCACCTTGCCAATCTCGCTCTTGACCTCCGCAAAACGCTGCTGCAAATGCCGAATGTCCTCGTCCAATCCTGCTCCCGCCATAACCCTCTGCTCCCCTGTTGAGCGGCCGACACCCCGACCATCGCGGCCGAGCGCCGGCGATTTGCATGCGGCGCTCTTTCTTGAACACCAGCGCGGCTCTGACAACCCAAAGTTGCGCCATTTTCATCCCCAACGCCCCAAATTCTCAACCATCGATCCACTTTTCTTCTGGATCCACACACATTTGGACGCCCGGGCGCGCTCACCGACGCCGGCGCCAACGCTCACCCCTCGAGCACCGCGCCAAGTCCCCCACCCACTATCCCCCACGAACCACGCGCCAAACGTCGCTCCCGCCCATCTCGCCTAGCTTTTCCCGCCCACCAACTCTACAATGGTCCCGTCCACGCGCACCTCACCTTGGGTGCCACCCACCGGCTCGCCGCGAGGATCTCCCATGACCCACATGCGCCTACCCCTCAGCGCCACCTTGCTCACCTGCTTCCTCCTCTGCCTCACCCTCGGCGGCTGCAAGCTCATCTTCGAACCCGCCCCCGACGCTGCCCAACGCCTCATGCGCGCCCTCGCCGCCAGAGACTTCCGCGTCATGGAAGAAATGGTCGAAGACGAGACCCTCCGCCAGAACTTCCGCGCCCTCGGCACGGCCTTCGCCTCAGAGCACTACCGCGGCTTCACCGACTACTGGGAAATCAGCGAAGACGTCGAAGTCGACGAAACCACGAAGCTCTCCTACGTCGAGGTCGTGGTCTACGTCCCCCAACGCGGCAACGCCGACCCCAAGTCTTGGACCCTCTACTTCGAAATGGAGCGCTCCTACCTGCGCTGGTCCATCTATCACGTCGAAGGCCTGGACCACCTCCTCCGTGACATCGCCCGAGCACGGGGTATGTAGGCGAGCGTCATGCTGCACCTCTACCTGTTCCCCCGCACCCATGGCGACGAAAGCGCGCCCAAACGCAGTCAATGCGCCATCCTCGAGGCCGAACTCACCCGCGACCTGGCCGGGCGCCTGCCCCTCTTTGGCCACCTCCAGTGCCACTTCGTCGCACCGCCCGCTGATCCCGAAGCCCTCCCATCCCACTCCCTGTGGGAAGCCCTGCGCCACGACCCCACGGTGAACAACCACGCCCTCGGGCCCGACGACCTGCTCCTCACTACCCACCTCCAGCTCACTGACGACCACGCTTCCCTTACGCTGAAGTTGCACGACCATGACCCGCCCCGCACCTGGGAGCTACGCCAACCCAAAGCCTGGCTCTATAGCCTCAATGTCAGCGCCGTGTGCCTCATCCACCGCCACCTCGGCCTCGAGCCCAGCCAACGCCAACGCGACGCCTACGCCGTCGTGCCCTCTCGCCACTTCGACGCCATCCAGCGCTATTTCTGGGTACGTCACCTGGGTCACACCCTGACCGCCATCGAACAGATCAAACACCTGGAACACTGCCTCACCCTGGATCCACGCTTCGACCACGCCGCCCTCGCTCTCGCCAAGTGCCTCTTCGCCGTCGGCCGCGACCACCAAGCACGACAGCGACTGGAACGCCTCGCCGAAGACCACCCCGAGCGCCTCAACACCCTCCTCCTCGCCGCCCAGCTCCTCATTCAGCACGCCGACTACCTCCCCGCCCAGAACATCCTCTCCGACATCCTGACCCACGATCCCCACAACCTTCGCGCCATTCAACTCCTAAGCGGCGCGCTCCTCGCCCGCGGCGACTTCGCCGAAGCCACCTTCGTCATCAGGGAAGCCCTCTGGCGCTTCCCAACGGACCCCCTCCTCGGACGCTATGACGCCGCCCTCACCCTCCAAGAGGGAGAGCTCGCTGCGGCCGCCGCCAAGCTCGAGCGCTTGGCCACCGCAAACCCAGAGCAGGCCGATATCTGGGTCGATCTCGGCGCCACGGCCATGGCCCTGGGAGATTTCGACACGGCCCAACACGCCTGGGACAAGGTCACCCGCCAAGCCCAACCCTTCCCCGAAGCCGAGGGCCCCAAGGCCATCCTCGCCCTCGCCCTCGCTGATGGCGCAACGGCAGCAAGCGCCATCCACGAGCTCAACACCGTCGCGCCAGATCACCGCCTCATGGCTGCCCTCTTCGCCCGCTATGGCGATCCTTCCCTCGCCCTCGCCAACGATCCCACCCTCAGCGCCCTGAACACCCACGCCGCGCCCTCGTCGCCCGCCACCCTCGCCGCCTGTGAAGCAGGCCTTCGCCTGGGCCAAATAGAAGCCATCGACGCGACCTGCCAAGCCTGGGAACGAGCCCACCTCGCCACCATCGACCAACATCTGCTCGCCCTGTGGCGCCTCGACATCTCTCTCCAAAAAGACGAACAGACCGCGGCGTTCGCCTTCTACCACCAGTGCGCGCCGCCCATCCAGGCCTCCCTGCGCGCCTACGCCAAACACCTCGTCCTCGTCGCCCAGGCCACCCGGCAAATGACCTTGGCCCTCGCCGCCGCCCACTTCTGCCGCCACTTCTTCCCACAGGAACTGCGGCTATGGCACTGCATCGCCAGGGCCCTCGTCGCCCTGGACGCCGCCCCTGAGGCCACCTCCATCCTCGAGCAAGCCTATGCCGAGACACCACACCTCCTCACCTTGCTCCCTTGGCTCGACCTCCTCCGCGAACAACACGGACTCGGAGCCGCCCGCGCCGCCCTGCGCGGCGCACCAGGCCAGGCACTCCCCCAAGCGCAGCACACCGTGGCCGCCCTCGCCCTCGCCATCTCCACCGCCGCCACCCCAGACATCGAGCGCCATCTACACACGCTGACCAGCGGCGACCTCGATCCCGTGGCCTGTGACCTCCTCTGTGCCTGGCACAGCACCTCCACCGCCTGGGCCGCGCCCCTCGTGGCCTATCTCCAAGCCGGCCACTGGCGGCGCCTGGCCCTCACCCAGCAAGCCTTGCGCTTGCGCTTGGCCTGCACCTGCCTTGATGCCCATCACCCCCTCTTCGCCCAGGACTGGACCCACCTCGCCAACGGCGTCGACGGCCACTGCGCCCTGGGCTTCCTGGCGCTGCGCCGCAGCCAAGAGGCCATGGCCGCCACCCATTTCAGCACCGCCCTCGCCGAAGCACCGCAGCACTTGGTGCTGCTCCAGCAGCGCACCTACTTACATCTCCAGCGGCAGGAGTACTCAGAAGCGCTGCGACGCTTGCGCACCCTCATCGAACATCATTACCCAGAGCCGGGCATGATCTACCTGGTCCATGAATGCCTCTCCCATGCCTGCATCCCTGAGGAAGACCTGTAGGCGTCACCCAATAAAGCGACAAAACCACCTCCAAACGCCCGTAGTAGGCCACCGCGTTCGGCCCTCGCGAGGCAACACAAACGGGCGTGCCGTTTACATCAAGGCCGGATCGGCTATAGTGCCCGTCGATGCTGCGTTCATGAACCTGCAGTGCCATTGTGCGACCCTGCCTACGCAATCATGCAATCTCATTCAACATTTTCTCAGGCACATCACGCTGCACGAGAGGCTAAGATGAGGATGACCTTCCTCGGCACGGGTACGGCGTGGTCCAAAGCACCCGGCAATTACAACAACAACGTTCTCGTCTCTACCGCCGACCAGCGCTGGCTCATCGACTGTGGCACCACGGCGCCCCTCGCCTTGCATCACATGGGCCTGAGCGTCGCTGACTTCGACGGCGTCCTCATCACCCACCTCCATGGCGACCACGTCTTTGGCCTAGAAGAGACCGGCTTCTACAACTATTTTGCCCTCGGACGAAAGGTGAAGCTGTGGCTGCCGGAGCTGCTCTTGACCCGTTACTCTGGCATCGACGGCGAGGACCTGTGGGAGAACTGCCTGCGCGGCCCCATGGGGACCGTCCAGATGCTCGACGGCTCACCGCGGGAAGTGGGCCTCCATGACTACTTCGATGTCGAGCTCCTCGTCGCCAACCAACCCACCCTCATCCACGGCACCAAGGTGGAAATCATCGCCGTCGATCACGTCCCAAGCAAGCCCAGCTTCGGCCTCATCCTCAACGACACCGTCGCCTACACCTCGGACTGCACCTTCAGCCTCGAGCGCATCTCGCGCCTACTCGACGCTGGGGTCACCACCCTCTTCCACGACGCCTACTTCGGACCACCCTTCGCTGGCCGCGTGCACACCTCTGTCGAAGAACTCCTCACCTTGCCACGCGATCTCGCCGAATGCCTCGTGCTGATGCACTACAACGACGATGCCTCCGCAGAGGAACGCCAACGTGTCATCGACGCCGGCTTTCGCCTCGCCATCAAGGGCGAAGCCCATGACTTTTCTGCTGTCTCTAGCGCCGAGCCGTGAATGCGACCAGAACTTGCCTTGTTGCATGAGCAACGTGTGGCTTCGCCCCGCACTCCAAACGCCTACAGATGAACCGCACGCAGAGGTTTTAGCATGATTGTGTGCCCCAACTGTAACAACGAATCCGCCGATGACGCCCTCTTCTGTGGCTTCTGTGGTGGTAAGTTGGCCACCGATGGCGACAAGAAGACGCTCTTCGGCCTCAGCGCCGTGCCCAGACAAGCCCTCGCGCCGGCTGGCGGCACGCAACCACCGGCCGCAGCAGAGCCCGTTCCACCCGCAGCGCTCACCCCTGCCGCCGCCGTAACGAAGCACACCGAACCAGCCCCTGAACCCCGCCGCGTCGAGCCAGCCCCTGAACCCCTCCGCGTCGAAGCGGCACCGGAACCCCTCCGCGTCGAGCCAGCCCCTGAACCCCTCCGCGTCGAAGCGGCACCGGAACCCCTCCGCGTCGAACCAGCCCCGGAACCACGCCGCGTCGAAGCGGCACCGGAACCCCGCCGCGTCGAACCAGCCCCGGAACCACGCCGCGTCGAAGCGGCACCGGAACCCCTCCGCGTCGAGCCAGCCCCTGAACCACGCCGCGTCGAGCCAGCCCCTGAACCCCTCCGCGTCGAGCCGGCACCTGAACCACGCCGGGTCGAGCCAACGCCGCAGCCAACGCCTGCAGCACAGCTCCATGCACCGGCCCCGGCGACGCCCACGCCGCGTGGTTCGCGTGAGCCCGGCCCCGCGCCCCGAGCAGCCACACCGGACTTCCCGGCCCCGGCGCTCCCCAAGAATGCCGAAAAAGCCGACGAAGAAGAGTTCTTCGGCACGACCTTGTCGCGCTATGGTCTGGCGCCGGTGCAACCCACCCGCGGCGTCGACAAGGATCTCAAGGTTGCCAGCCGCAACTCCATCCTCCTCCTCCTCTCGGGCTTCATTGTCCTGGCCATGATCGTCGGTGCCATCGCTTACCTCATCCTCACCCGCAGTGAGTGAGCTCCGCACCACCTGCCCTCCTCACCCCACACCCCATGATTGAACCGACCCTCCCAGGTAAGCGTCGGAGATCGGATCCCAACATCGCGGCGCTCGAGCCCAGCCCAGACGGCGGCGCCGTCCAATGCCAACGCTGCCGCCAGCACAGCTCAGCGCTCTTTGCCTTCTGCCCCCACTGTGGCAGCAACCTCAACGCCGGCACGCCTTGCCTGAGAAACCGCGATCCGCTCATCGGCGCCGTCGTCGCCGATAGGTACCGCCTCCTCAGCCGCATCGGTGTCGGCGGCATGGGGACGGTCTACAAGGTCGAACACGTGCGTATGGGCAAGGTCATGGCCCTCAAACTGCTCCACGGCGACCTCAGCCGCGACGAGACCATGGTGCGCCGATTCTCCCGCGAAGCCCGCGCCATCTCCAAGCTCAAAGGCCCTTACACTGTTCAGATCTTCGATTTCGGTGCTGCTGACGGCCTCATTTACATCGTCATGGAGTTCCTCCAGGGCAAAGACCTCGGCGCCCTCTTGGATGAACACGACACCATCCCCATCGACCGCGCCTTGACCATCCTGGAACAGATCGTCACCGCCCTCGATGAAGCCCATCACCTCGGCATCATCCACCGCGATCTCAAACCAGAGAACATCTTCGTCTGCGCGGCCAAAGGAGACGCCGCCGAGAGCATCAAGGTCCTCGACTTTGGCCTCGCCAAGTTTGGCCCGCGTGACGACAGCATGGTCCACACCCAGCGCGGTGTCATCATGGGCACCCCCCACTACATAGACGGTCTCGACGTCACCCCGGCCACCGACACCTATGCCCTCTCGGCCCTCCTCTTCCGCATCCTCACCGGGCGCCCTCCCTTCCCGGCCGATCACCCCCTGCGCGCCCTCCAAGCCCACCTCGACGCGCCCATCCCCGCCATCTCCGACAGCGACCCCAACCTCGCCCATCTCGATAACTTCTTCCTCCGCGCCCTCGCCAAGGAGCCCACCCAGCGCTTTCAGAGCGCCACCGAGCTCCAGCAAGCCTTCCTCTCCTATGCCCGCTCGCCCCACCTGAGCTCACCCGCGCCGGAACGCGCCACCCACCCCGCCACCCAAAGCCGACTCGTCCCCCCCCTCAGCACCATCACCCCCA
>Ga0334884_1005754_pt1 | contig 11625 bp, 8 predicted proteins | sample GraSluR1_MG_7_FD_207215 | JGI IMG/M metagenome (GOLD analysis project Ga0334884, IMG submission 207215) | Sludge microbial communities from methane-producing bioreactor in Wageningen University, Netherlands - Granular Sludge_12_05 R1 | ecosystem: Engineered > Bioreactor > Anaerobic > Unclassified...
GCTATCTTCACCCCGTTGGTGATGGCTGTTGTCTAGCAACGCAACCATAACCTCTTGGAAATCCAAGAACAACGGGGTTTTTTCTTTTCTTGACCGTGGATCAGGGTGCGTGAGGCGGTGAGAGGTGCGATATTGCAGGCACGATGGTTGCTTTGGGCCGGCCCGGGCGCCCAGAGGACCGTGGTATAGAGCGTGGAGAATCGAGCGGTGTTGCAGGAAAATGCTGAGGCGAAGCGCAGAGCTGATGCGGGGCGAGGGAGGGATGCTCTCGTTGTGCCAAGTTGGCGCATTTGTCGATGCTGCTTGGGTGATCGGCGCGGAGGAAGGGGCCGGGTGGCTGTGAGCTTGGAGCGATGGCGCGGAGGCTGAGTGATTGAGTGGATGAACCTGCGCGCGGTGTGGTTGGTTTGGTGAACTTCAAAGGGAGAAACGATGCAGAATTCCATGTTGGACAATCAGTCGACGAAGAAGGCGGGTGCACAGAACGATTCGTTGCTCGATGGGGGCGGCGTTCAGGGAAATGGCTTGTTGGACCCCGAGCCTGCACCGCCGGGACCACAGCCGCTCAACGCGGCCAAGGCGGCTTCGGCCGTGTCTTATTACGTCACCAACGCGGCGCGTTATCCCCAAGATGTGATCGACCAGCTTCGCGGCAAGGTCTCAGGGGTGCCGGCGACGGGGCCGGCGGACACGGCCTTGGTCCAGGCCATTGCCGCCTATCAGCAGAGCAACAAGCTCGATGTGGACGGTAAGGCTGGCCCGGGGACGCTGACCCACATGTTCGGCTCCGACATCCGCGCCAAGGCCGCCACTGAGACGGATCCATCCAAGGAAGGCGATCCTAGAGGCAAGCTGTCGGCGCTGCATCCGTTGATGCAGACCAAGGCCCAAGCCCTGTTGGCCAATGCCAAGGCCAAGGGGCTGAGCGTGTGGGTGGTCGACGGGCTGCGGACCATTGCCGAACAAGACGCGCTCTACGCCAAAGGTCGAACCGCGCCGGGGAGCAAAGTCACCAACGTCAAAGGCGGCGGCAGCTACCACAACTACGGCGTGGCCATCGACGTGGTCTTCACTGGGCCTCAGCCTTGGGGTGAGCAACACGACTGGAAGGCCCTCGGCCAGGCGGGCGTCGAGGCCGGCTTGGAGTGGGGCGGCAACTGGACCAGCTTCATCGACCGACCCCACTTCCAGATCGCCGGTCTGTCCACGGCGCTCTTGCGCAGTTGGCATGCCGCCGGTGGCATGCAGAACGTGTGGGCCAAGGTCAGCGAAGGCGGCGGGGTGGCCAATGCAGGTGGCGGCACGGCGGCCCCAGCGCCAGCGGCGAACTTCAACGTCACCCGGGCGGTGAATTACAACCGCGGCCGGGGCTACACCAAAGAGCAGTGGAAGAAGATCCAAGAGATTATTGGGAGTGAGCCCGATGGCCTGCCGGGCCAAGAAACGGCCCGGTCCATCTTTGCCTGGCAGCAGTCCAAGAACCTGCAAGCCGACGGTTGTCTCGGACCAGGGACCTTTGCCGAGATGCAGAAAGAAGGCCTCACCTGAGCGCTCTGCGCCGTGGCCTCCCGGGGCCACCCATGCCCATCGCTTGCGCCGCCTGTCTTGTGGTGTCTGAGTCTCTGCAAGACACGGCGTGACCACCGTCTTGACTTCGTCGCTGTCTCTGACGAGAACGCGTGCGGCGACGTCCGTCACTACTAGGAGAGCAGAGGATGAACACAAGGTTGGGTTGGCTGGGGCTAGGGGTGTTGGTGGGGCTGTGGGCCTGCGACGATGGTGACAAGAAGGGTAGCGACGTGACCCTGCCACCTGATTTTGGTGAGGTGCAGGAGGAGATTTTGCCCACTGACCTGGGGCCAGATGCGCCCGTTGACGCGCTTCAGGAGCTGCCCCCTGCCGAGCTCAGCGATGGCGCCCTCCCCGACCTGGTGGAGGACGTGGCGACGCCCAGCCGCGCGACGGTGTGGCAGGAGGGTTTGGCCGCGGGCGTCAACTGGGGGATCGCGCATGCCTACCCGGGCGACCGGGGCATCGCTGCGCATCCGGCGGTCTACGCTGCCGAGGACTTCGAAAGCGGCACCGTGCGTCTGCCAACCGAAGAGGACCGCCTGCTGAACCAGCTCACGGTCGTCGGCGACGAGGTCTACGTCGGGGATTACGCGGCGCGTTTCGAGTGGCCCGAAGGGCTCAACGGTCCGACCACGCGCTTCGTCTTGCCCACCGACCCCGCAGACAACCCCCACGACGCCTATTTCGTGCGGGTCTGCTACAACTTCGATGGCTCTTTCCACCCCATCGATCAGAACCGCGGGGTGGGCGTCAAGGGTTTTGGCATCTACGCCGAGGGCCCGCAGACCACGGACGACAACTGGTACAACGCCTCGGTGCAGTTCGTGGGCTGGGGCAACAGCCAGAAGCCCGAGGCGAACGACGGCTATCTCTGGGTGGGTCACCTCTACAGTTACAACCCCGATCCCAGCGGCGCCGTGGCCGAGGTGGGGACACTGGACAACGTCTCGGATTATCGCTTCTCGGCCTACGCCTCGCCCTTTACCTACATCCGCTTCAACACTTGGCGCTGTTACGAGGTGGGGCTCTACCTCAACACGCCCGGGCTCAATGACGGCGAGGCCCGCTTCTGGATCGATGGGGTGCTCCAGTCACGCATCACCCACATGCGCTTCCGGGAGGTCGGCGCGCCGCGCCCCATCAACGTCAACATCAACCTGCACCGCACCACGGAGAACTTTCCCCACACCATGGTGCGCTGGATGGACAACATCGTCATCTCCCGCCGCTACATTGGGCCCGTGCGCCTGCCCGAGTGATGGGCAGCGGGGTCGCTGCCTGCCGGGGACCTCGTCCTGGTGGCATGGGGCGCCCCGTCTGTGTGGCGCTCACCAGAACACGCCCGAGAGGGCCCAGAAGGTGGGTGCGGCGGCCAGCGTCCCCAGGGCACACCCGCCCGCCGCCAGCCCGAAGAAGCCTAAGCGCCCGCGCCGGCGCGACCACCCCAGGGCCGGTAGCACCAAGAGGGGGAAGGCGAGCAAGACCCACACGAAGCCGGCGCGCTTCAAGGTGGCGTAGCGGTGGTAGAAATCGGCGTTGCGCTTGGCCTTGTCGTCGTCCAAGGCCCGCAGCAGGCGCTGGCCGAAGCCGAGAGAGTCCCGGCGCGCCAGGTCGCCGTCGAGCTGGACCAGGGCAGCGCCCAGGCTGCCCATGAGCCACCAGCCGTCGCTCGCCGGTAGCAGCTTCAGCCCCGGCTCCAGCCAGAAACGATGCACCACTGGTGGCCCGGCCCGCAAGGGTGCCCCTGCCGGCTGCGCGGGGTCGACCTCCACCAGGGCCACGTCCCGGTCGCCGCGCAAAACGAACCACCGCTCCCCGTAGTTGAGCCACGGGCCGCTGAAACGCCGAACGGGCTGAAGGCCCGCCTGGCCGACCACGTAATCGAGCTCATAGGGTTCATCGGCGATAGGCGCCGGGAGGGTGGGCTCCACCCAGCGGCCGTCGCGGCGCTCCAGCGGCGCCATGGCGTAGTTGGCCACCACATCGCCCGCCGAGCGCCGGTCCAACCAGCGGTCGTAACCCAGGATGAGGTAGCCCTCGGGGCCGACGCGCACCCGCCCTCGCGTCGTCACCGCCTCGGCCACATAGCGCAGGGTCTGGGTCGTGGTAGGCCCAAGGTCCGGCCCGCTCTCGACGAAGTCCACGCCGACTTCCACCCCAAGCTCAGCCATCTCGGGCGCTCGCAACCATACGAAGCGCCAAGGGCGTTGCCCATCTGCGCCGGGCTCGGCGCGATAGACGCCCTCGAAGCGGAGCTGCCACCCCTCTGCCGTCTCGGGGCTCGTAATCTCTTCCTGTTGCCACGCGCCACGAGGCGTGCGCCGCGCCACCACCCCCACGCCATCCCCACGCATATAGGCCACTTCCAGGGTCTCGTTCCAGGCGATGCCGTGGCCGCGGCCGGGAGGGAGCTGGCCCAGGGAAGACAGACCACTGGCGCTGAGGTGCAGGACATCCGTGCCAATGACGTAGACCAGGCCGCCGTCGGGGTGGCGCGCCACGGCGCCGCGCATGAAGACGGGCTCTGGGGGGCTCTTGGCCACGAGGGTGGCGCGCCGCGCCGCCGGCTCGAAGCGCACGAAGGTGCTCTGCTGCCCGTGCTCCGGCGCCGCGTCGCTGCGATGCTGGCAGATCTGCCACAGGGCGTCGTCCTCGACCAGGGCGGGCCCGTGACAGGTGAGATCCCCCGCGACGGGCCGGCCCTGAGCGTCGGTGAAGATGACCGTCCCAGCCGGCGCGGCGGTGGTGACGGTGTTGACCGCGAGGCGACCCCAAGCGCCGATCCAGAGCAGGGCGCAGAGGGCGAAGAGGGCGAAAGCGTAGCGTTCCATGCGCATCTATCTCACAGGGGAAGACCAGCCCCCGCCCGCGCCGCCAGCGTCCGGCCGTGGCGTCCCTGAGGGGGCTCGGCGGCACAGGGTGCATCATCCACCGCCGGCCTTCAAGGCGCCGTCGGCGCGCGCCTTGCTTCCGCCTCCAAGGCTCGCCAAGCTAGCGCGCGTTGGAGGAGGTGAGAGATGCGACAGAGTCTTTGGGTCCTGGTGTTGGTTGGCTGTCTGGCAGCAGCCTGTGACGATGGTGGGGGCGGTGCGCGCGATGGCCACGGCGACCCCGATGTGAGCCCCATCCCGGTGGACGCCACGGCCTACACCTACCGTCTCCAACAGAGCAGCGACGCGCTGCTGTTGTGGACGACGCCGGCCACCCGCAAGGTGCGTCTGGGGATGGTGCCGCCCGAGGCCGCGGGCGATGGCCTCAGAGTGAGCGCCGCGCGCAACGAGTACGAGGCGGCCCAGCTCGTGCTGCAGGGCGCCGTGGAGGGTCTGGGCGTCGAAGTGGCGCCGTTTGCGACCTTGCCGGGTGCGGCCATCGACCTGGCCGTGCTCACTTACGACGACGGGTGGCCGCTCGCCTTGGCGCCACTGGGGGTGGAGGGGGTGGTGCGCGCTTGGGGGGCGGTGCCCGTGCTGTGGCTGACCTTCTATGTGCCCGAAGGGGCGCCAGCGGGCCTGCATCACACCACCTTGACGCTGCACCGGAGCGGTGGTGGCACCCTGGCCGTCCCCATTCAATTGGAGGTCTACGATTTTACCCTGCCCCGAGAGGTGGCCTTTCACTCTCAGCTCAATCTGTCCGTGCAGCGGCTCATCCCGGCGGAAGGACGCGCCGATGACGCCAAGGAGCTGCTCTACGCGCACCGCCTGACGCCGGCCTCGGTGACCTGGCCGAGCGGCTTCAACCCGAGCATCACCTGGGACAACCCCGTGGCGCCGGCCCGCTGCGCTGCTTTTCACGACGAGCCCAGCGACTCGCCGGCCTACAGCATTCGGCATCTGGCGCGGCGCTACATCCTCGGCGAGGGTTGGAACGGCGCGGGTTTCCCCGACGCCATGCTCTTCCAGTTCGTGGATAACGCGACGCCGCGCCCGGCGACCTTCTGCGGTGAGGCCCGGGGTGATCACTACGGCAGCGCGGCCTACAATGCGGCGTGGGGGCGTTTCCTCGGGGCGTTGGCCACCTACCTGGGCGACGCGGGGATGCTGGAGCGCACCTACTACTACGTGCAAAACGAGCCGCAAAACGCCGAGGACCACCGACTGGCGGCGCACCTGTGCCGCCTCACCCGCGCGGCGGCGCCGGGCTTGCGCATCGCCATCAGCGAGGAGCCCAAGCCGGAGATCGCCGAGGACCCGGGCGGCGCCTGCGGCTACGACATCTGGATCGCCCACGTGCGCGCCTTTGAAGAGGACTATGCGCTGCGCCGCCAACGCGACCACGGCGAGTCTCTGTGGTTCTACACGCTGGATCACGACCCGATGCCCTACTTCAACCCGGCGCTGGTGGCGCGCGACGGCATGGACGCACGCATCATCCCGTGGGTGAGCTGGCGCTATCGGGCGCGCGGTTGGGCTTACTACGACGGCGCCCGTTTCTTCCCCGACGGTCGGGTCGGGGTGGTGGCGGCGCTTTTGCGCGAGGGCTTTGAAGACTACGAGTACCTGGTCTTGGCCAACGGGGGCTTGCCGGCGGCGGGTGTCGCCGTGGCGCTGGACACCACGGTGGCGTCGGTGGCCTCGAGTTTGACCTCGTGGAACCACGACCCCGACGCGATGATGGCGCTGCGCCACGAGTTGGCCCGCTATATCACGGGGGCGCGCCCCGAGCTGCCCGTGTTGGTCAGCGACGATGGCGGCCTGGCGCGGGTGCCCCTCTACCTGAACTTCCAAGATCCCGGGGGCGCGCCCACGGACGACCCCTTGGTCGTGGATGGCCTGAGCTACCAGAAGGTGGGGTGGGCCGCCTACAGTGACGCCACCGGCCAGGGGTGGTTTGGCGAGCGCATCGACAACCCCAGCATCGCCCTCTACGGCTTCGACAGCGGCGCCGGGAGCGTCATCGAGCGCTCCTACGTCTACGACGACTATGGGCGCGACAACCTCTTCGAGGTGCGGGTGGCCAACGGGCGCTACGCTGTGACCGTGGGCGCCGGGCGCGTGGCGCGGGCCTATCCCAACGATCCCCACTTCGTGCGCGTGGAGGGGGTGCGCCTCATCGACGACGAGGCGACGAGCGACGCCATGCGCACCTTCACCCGCAGCGCCGAGGTGGAGGTCATGGATGGCCGGCTGAGCGTGGAGGTGGGTGGGCGCTCGGCGACGACGGGAGATTATGCTTACACTTTTCTCCAGTATCTGCATGTGATTCCTGTGGATTGAGGGTGAGGCCGTGGCGGAGAGGATAAGTTCAAGTAAAGGTTTGATGATGTTGAGAGAGGGGCTTGTCGTTGTTCTTTTTTTTGTAGCCACGTCCCAGGGGTGCGCCCACGCGCCGTGTCCGGCGGCGGTGACTGAGCCCGAGAGCGGCCACGCGGCGGCCGAGAACGCGACCGGGGCCTCGCCCCAGGCGCCGCCAGCGGTGGTGCTGGCGCCGGATCTCGCGGCCTGCCTAAGCCCAGAGGGCCTCGAGGACGATGCCGCCGTGGCGGCCCTGAGCATCCCCGCGCTGCCGGGGTGGACGGATCGCTTTGCGGTGGATGGGGTTGAGATGCGTTTCTTCAACCAAGATCTCCTCATGACACATTGTGCGCTGGATCGCCTGGCAGCGGCGGAGTTACAGAATCGCTATCGCGACATCGTGCGGGCCGAGCCGGAGGTGGCGCGGGTGGAGGCCTTCAACCGGGCGCTGACCGAGCTGCGTCGCCGTGGCTACGAGAGTGGGGTGGACCCGGCGGTGCTGGCGGCGGCGGAGCTGATCGTGGTCTTCGATTTGGACGAGACCCTCTACGATCAGCGCCGCGCGACGCAGCAGTGTCACGACTTCGGGGTGCCTTTGGCGGACGGGACGACGCGCTGGGTGGCCGCTGTGCCAGGCTGGCGCGAGGTGCTGGAGCGCTTGCAGGCGCTGGGGGCGGTGGTGCTGATCTTTTCGGCGCACCGGGACGAGGTGGTGTGGGAGAATGTGCGGGCCTGGCCGTGGGAGGGGGGGCAGACGCTGCTCGACAGTGGTCTCGTCGCGGGTGTATTTAGCAATTCCTATATGATTCTGCAGGAGAAGGATTCCAGTCCCGGCGGCGGCGCGGCGGCGCGGCCGGTGGTGATCCCGAGCAAGGACCTGCGGATTTTCGACCCCACATTGCAGCGGGTGATCATCGTGGACGACAACCCGACGCGCATCGTCCAGGCGGGCAACACCCGCCTGTTCAAGAAGTTTCATGCCGATGTGCTCTGCGCCACCGACGCCGGAGGGGCGGCCATGCGCGAGGCGCAGGCTGTGGCCATGGGTTTGGTCTTGGCGGAGATCGAGGAGGCCTTGGGGGCCAGCCGTGCCGAGGGAATTCCTTTTGCCGAGGCCTATCGTCCGTACACCATGACGGGGCGATTGGCCTTGGACCTGCTGGTGGCGGCGCACGGTTGGACGTGGGTGGAGGCTGCGAACTATCTGCGACGGCACCCGGAATTGCTGGACGTGCGCTTCTAAGGGCACGTGGATCAAAAGAAGATGTGAATGTGATGCCGAGAGTGTGAGGGAGTCGGGCCTTGACCTTGGCGGCTGATGGCTTAGGCTTGCCCGGGCTCAATGGTGGGCCACGTGTGGTGGAGAGTGGAGATGGAGGCAGAGCGGACGCGGGACTTGGTGGGGGCTTTCGTGGCGGCGACCGAGGGTGAGGATGGGGCCTTGGCGGCGGCGTTGGCCGAGCTGGACGGGGAGGGGCGGAAGAACCTGCTCGGGGTCTTGGGGCGTTTCGATTTGAAGAACAAGGGGCAACTCGATGTGGAGCAGCGGCATCAGGTGAGCCGGGTGCTCAAGCGGCTGCATCGTTTCGACAACTTGTCGCTGGAGTGGCTGAATAAGGTCTTGGATTATTTGGATTTGAACGCCAACGCCAAGCTGGAGGCGGCCGAGGTCGACTTGACCTTGGAGGTCTTGGAGCATTTCGCCCGGGCGGAGTCGGACAACGCCACCTTGTCGGCGCGGGAGCTGCGCATGCTCTATGCGACGCTGCGCCAATTGGACCAGAACGACAACCGGGTGCTCGACGCGCATGAGAAGCGGGCTTTGCTGGAGGCCCTGCAGGATCCGCAGGGCTTCATCGCCGGGGAGAAGGCCCACAACCCGCTCTATGCGGAGATTTTGGCGGAGCACTACTGAGCCTGGTGCCGGGGCTCAGAGGACCTTGTAGTCCGGGTCGCCGTCGTGCCAGCGCATGTATTGCTCGTGCCACTCGATGGCGCCGCGCAGCTTTTCGGGGCTGATGCCCAGGCTTTGCCCGGCGAGGGCCAGGAGGATGGAGGTCTGAGCTTTGGGGTAGTGGCGGCGCACGTCGCAGAAGATGGCGACGGCGAGCCAGGAAGAGGGGTCGGCCGGGCCGTGCCAGTCGTTGGCGCGGCTCTGTTGTTGGCGCGCCGTGGCGACGGGGTAGGTGTAGCGTTGGCCCTCTTCTTCGAGGCAGGCATCGTGGAAGTAGTGACGGTTGGGGTCGCGGGCCATGGGTCAAGGCTCGAGTTGGGCTACGCTCACGACGGGTCCGAACTTCTCCTTGAGGGCGAGGAGGCCAGCTCTCTGGGCGGCGTAGACTTCGAAGAGGCGCGGGGGGAGGTTTTCCTCCTTGGTGTAGGCGGCGGTCTGGAGGTCGAGGCGGGCGACGATGTGGTCGACGTAGAGGGCGAATTGCAGATCGTAAAGCGCGCGCGGGTAATCTTTGTCGATGCTGGCGAAGAGGGGGACCAGCTCCGCGTAGCGGGGGATGATGCCGATGGGGGTGGTGATGCCCTTGGCGTCGCCGTGGGCGTAGCGCTCGAGCCAGCTCAGCCAGGCTTTGACGTCGCGTTTTTCACCGAGGAGGCCCGTGCCGCTGCTGCCGCGTGCCGCGTGGGTGAGAAAATAGTTGAGGCCAGCCATGATGGGGCGACCGGCGTCACTGAGCTTGGGGTTGTTATAGAAGAGAAACTGGGCTTGCATGTAGTCGGCGAGGGCGCCGGGGATGAAGGGGGCGTTGGCCCAGGGTTGGCGGTTGACGCCCGTGGCACCGACCTCGGTGGCGGTGGCTTTGGAGACGATGGAGGCACCGATGGCGACACCCTCGTCGACAGTGGGGGCGACCCACACGGGGGGCATGGTGTCGGCGTCGCGGCCGGAGTAGGTGATGACCTTGATGGGGACGCCGGCGGGATCGGCGTTGGCGGCGGCGTTGTGGTTGGCGATCTCCGTGCACAGCAAGGTGCAGCGGCTGTTTTTGTGGCTAGGGGGCACGGGCTTGCCGTGGGCGTCGCGCAGCTCGGGGTGCCATTGGCCTTGGAAGTTGGTGCCGTGGCTGGGTAGCGCATCGCCGCAGCCGCTCCAGTAGGGGACGCCGTCGTCAGAGATGAGGACGTTGGACCAGATCACCTCGGTGTCGTTGTCGCGCAGGGCGGCCATGAGGTGGGGATCGCCCTCGCGGTTGACGTCTTCGACGATGCCGAAGATGCCCTTCTCGGGGTTGACGGCGCGGCAGGTGCCGTCCGGGGCGATCCACATCTGGGCCAGATCATCGCCGACGAAGTCCGTGCCGACCATGGCGGTGGTGGTCTTGCCGCAGCCCGAGGGGGCGGCACCGGCGAAGAAGGTCTTGCGGCCACCGGGCCCGGTGAGGCCGGTGATGAACATGTGCTCTGAGAGCTCTTCGCCGGTGCGGACGTAGGTGGCGTAGTCGACGGCGAAGCGGTGGTTGCCCTTCTTCATCAGCAGGGTGTTACCGGCGTAGGTGCAGAAGGTGCTGTAGGTGGTGAGCCAGCTCCGGTCCATGAAGATGCGGGCGTTGGGGACGTCCTCTGGGCGGTTGGGGCCTTCCGAGTGGACGTTGGTGAAGAAGACGCCTCGGCGCGCGGCCTCGGCGTCGAAATCCTGGTAGATGTTGCGGTAGAGCAGCTCGGCGCTGTGGAGGACGTAGGCCGAGGAGGAGATCTCGATGGCCGGGATGGCGGCCTGGGCACCGGCAGGCCCGCGGCTGTAGAAGCCGATCATCATGGTGAGATCGCGCATGATGCCCACCATGTGGCTTTTCATGTAGGCGAGGGCATCGGCGCGCAGGGTTTTCTTGGCCAGAGCGGAGATTTTTTCGTCTTCGTTGACGATGTAAAAGGTCTGGTTGACGAGGCGTGCCTGGTCCTGAGGCAGGTCGAAGTGGATGGTGTGACCTGCTTTGGCGAGGGCTTTTTCTTCGCCTTTTTCGATGGCGTGGGCACGGATCCAGGCGAGGTCTTCTGGGCTGCCCGTGTTGATGAAGACACCCTTGGGCTGACACATGGCGATGGCGTTGGCGATTTTTACGCGGGCGTCGGAGTTCTGGATGGGGTGGAGCTTGAAGATGCCCGTGCGCCCAAGGCGATCGGCTAGGAAGCGATCAGCCTCTTCGCGGCTCTCGATGGCACCGATATGGGTCAGAATGTCCACGCCTTTGTTCAGTTCTAGCATGCCGTTCTCCGTGTTGGGGTGCTGAGGCGCGCGTTTGGGCGCGTGGTGAGGGTCGTTGGTGGCCCTATGGGAACGACGGCCCGAGATCGCGTAGACCATTGATAGGACGTACGTCGAGGGAGGGCAAGGGTCGGCACGGTGGTGCGATGGGGGCCGTCGCCAAAGCGGCCGCCGTCGAAGCGGCTGCCGTCGAAGCGGCCGACGCATAGGTCGGCCGGTACCTTTCGATTTTGGACCTGCTAGGCCAGCGTTTGGTGACCTCACCCCCCTGGCCTGGTCTCGATGTTGGAGGTGAGTGGCCGTCGTTTGCTGACCTCACCCCCCTGGCCTGGTCTCGATGTGGGAGGTGAGATGCCGTCGTTTGCTGACCTCACCCCCCTGGCCCCCCTCTCCATGAATGGAGAGGGGGGGTAACCTCATGTTTTAACAGGCGAAACTCGCCAAAGCGGCCGACGCGTAGGCCTGGATGGTGGACCTGCTAGGCCGTCGTTTGCTGAGCTCACCCCCCTGGCCTGGTCTCGATGTTGGCGGTGAGTGGCCGTCGTTTGCTGACCTCACCGCCCTGGCCTGGTCTCGATGTTGGAGGTGAGATGCCGTCGTTTG
>Ga0334884_1005760_pt1 | contig 11617 bp, 8 predicted proteins | sample GraSluR1_MG_7_FD_207215 | JGI IMG/M metagenome (GOLD analysis project Ga0334884, IMG submission 207215) | Sludge microbial communities from methane-producing bioreactor in Wageningen University, Netherlands - Granular Sludge_12_05 R1 | ecosystem: Engineered > Bioreactor > Anaerobic > Unclassified...
CTCGCTACCGGGATAAGATGAAGGAGTACGTCCAATTTTTCAAGAAACTCCCCATCGCAGTCCGGACAGATAATAAGATATTCATCAGCCACGCCGGCCCACCTACCAATGTGAAAAGCCTGGATGACATAAAGAACATCACCCATGCCGGGTTTAACAGCGAAAACTCCCGATTATTCCAGATTTTATGGAACAGATCAGAGAATTTCACCAAAACCCAGCTGGACTCCTTCCTTAAGGCAGTAGACTCTAAGTTGATGATCGTAGGCCATACCCCCGTCGATGGTATAGAATTGCTCTATAAAAAATTGCTCATCGTCTCCTCCAGTTATGGTAAGGGGAAAAAGGCCTATGTGGAGCTGGATCTGGAAAAAGATATTAAGGGGAGTAAAGACCTGTTGAAGATGGTTAGATATTTAAAATAGTCCCTTATTTGGGGTTTTTAAATTTTTTGTTGTTTCTAAATTTTTCCCAGGCATCGATGTAACCTTGACTGAATCCTCGCCGGTAACCCTTTTTGAATAGATTCAAATCAGGTTTATTTTTTTCTTCTTCAATTATATCTAGTTTGCCTGCTTCATATCCTTCATCATATGGGTCTTCATCTTCTTCTTTGGTCATCAGATCTATGAAGTTCTGGAGAACTAGTTTATCAGTTTCATCTGCACTTGACTCTATTGTATCGGCCGGTGTTTCAAGTGATTCATCTATTGATCGGGTTTGAACTCCCATATGGGCCTTCATGACTTCATCAGAATCGCTTATGGAGTTTATCCCTACTAGTGATTTAGCACCATTATAGGAATTACTATTAGGGTTGGATTTGTCGTCGAAATTTCTGTTAACTGTTACCCCTGGGAAAGCATCACCATCATCCCCTGTAAGTTCTTTCTGGGCTACTTTCACTCCTTTTTCTTTAATTAGAACTGTCATATCCCTCTGTAATTCATTTTTCCCATCAGATTGTTCCAAGGTTAAAAAGAAGTGTTCAGGATCCGAGTTCGGTGCCTGGTACACACATCTACTTTCATCAACATGCCATATCAACAGACCGTTTCCTGGTAAATACCGATCAAATCCTTTTTGCTGCCGATTTTCCAGGAGGAAATACTCCCTTCCACCTGAACCCTGAACTTCCAGTTTATAGATAACTCCATCACCATCTAAAACCGCTGGTATATCCTGGATCTCGGGTGGTTTCTCTATAAGTTCGGGTTCCCTCCAACCCAGATGTATCTTACACCAGGCACTGGGATGGGCGGGTGTTCTACCATTATCTAGATGGTCTCCAATACCCATTAAACACCAGCTTCCCACCACTGGAGAATAGCCTTCCTTATAAAGATCGGGCAATCCCAGTAAATGGCCTACTTCATGACAATAACAGCCAATATCATCAAAGGGGAGTTCAGAAACCAGACAATATCTATCAGCCCATATACCATTCTGCACTTCCAGTGGTTCCTCTAGTCGATCCTGATGGGGTCTGATATAATTTATATCCAGACCAGTATCCAGACCTTTACCAGCGTAAACCACGATCAACATATCGATTTTACCAGCACTGGCAAAGGGTGTAAAATCGATCTTACCTTCATTTTTAGCTTGGAGAATGGTTTCTTTAACTAGTTTCCGGGCCAGGGGATAGTGTCTGTTTACCGGAACTTTATCAGCATAATCTGCCCTATTACCAGCTGCAGAGTACCACTCCTCATTAACTTTGCCAGTTATATCCAGCTGATTCCAGGATGCTTCCAGGTAGTAATCCCTCATACTCTTATGGGAACCTTTAGAAAAAAGCAGATCCTCAAATTCCCTGGGATCATGGGCCTGCTTCACATCATTAAATTCAGTTAAAAGAACCAGAACGTTTCTGGTACCAATGACCGGATCTATCTTCCTGCAGGGCCCTACTGTAAGAGGGGCAGCCTCTAGAGAACCATACTGGGAAACTAATTTCTGTTCACGATTCACCATGGTCTGTTTCTGATCCTGCCGCCTCTTTTTAAGGGCTTCGAAGGTTCTAAGATCCAGTCCACCTTTATCAGGAAATTCTTCCGGATCTAATCCTTTCTGGATCAGATCTCTGGTTTTTCTTATTTTTTTATAAACTGAAGGATGGAGATGTCTTTCCTGACATATTCTATCCTTTTCTTCAGGAAACAAACCTAGAACCCCCGTATATGGATTTATTTTTTCCTTGTTTATCTTGTATTCCTGTAATTATATAATTTTTTTTATAATGGAATATCATAGATATTCTAACATATCTGTTATATAAGATTTAATTAACCCATGATTAAATAGAAAGATTTAAGAATTTCATAGGAAAACTTAAACATAATAAATAAAATAATGAACACCTCAAAGGGGGGATTTTTAATGGAAGAAGGAAAAAGAAGTAAAGAATATAACAAAGGATATAAAGACGCAGAAAAAGATTTACTCGATAAAGAGAACATGAAACTCTTTACAGAAGGGTATAAATCTGGATATAAGGATGGTTATAAAGTAGCTATGAAAGATGTAAAAAAGATGATGCTACTTAAAGTACCACCTGAGATCAGGAAGCAAATGGAAGAAGAAGGGGCTCAACCACAATGGCCTTGGCCTTGGTAACTTAAGAAGCACTCCAATTATTAATTCTAACATTGTAGCAGGGGGAACAATGAGTGAATGCAATTAATAGAGATAAATGAATTTTTAACTTCAAATCAGACATTAAATCCTCTTGACTTATCTACTTAATAATCATCAATAGTAATATATTTGAGTGGGTGAGAAATTTGGACTTTAAAATTAAATCGTTTAAAATTTTTTTAATAATCATTTTATTAGGTTTTTTACTTATTCTATCTTTAAACACCGTTTTTGCGCAAGATAATAAACCTAAGATTTTATTTGACGAAACTGGACCGGATTATGGGAAATTTTTTACCATTTATAACATAGGAACTTATGGATCATCAGGTTTTGCTGCATTGCTTGAATCAAATGGTTATAGTATCTCCAGAATAACCGATAAACCTATAACCTCAGAAAAACTTAAAGGATACGATGTGTTAGTATTGATGGGTTCCTTTCGTAATTATACCGATGATGAAGTTAATGCTATTAAAGAATTTGTAAATAAAGGTGGTGGATTGTATTTAGTGGGAATCAACTGGGGAGATATAGATGGTGATCAGAATTTTGCATTTAATAAAATCGCCAAGAGCTTTGGAGTATCCTTTGCAAATAATGAAATAGTAACCGATACTCAGCACTATATCTTTTTTTCCAATTTTGTTGCTGTAAATGACATTAGGCCAAATCCAGTAACCAATAACGTTTCCAGTTTCTATCATCTCATGGGCACTTATATTAAAGATCCTGGGAATTCTACTGTTGTTGCATATACAGACGCTGATTCATGGGGTGATCAAGGATATACCACTTCCCAAGGATACACTTGGAGTAATTTTCAAAAGGATCCTAATGAACAAGGTGGACCCCTTCCAGTAATTTCTGAAATGAATTACGGTGAAGGAAAGGTCGTTTTCATGGGTGCTGCGGGTACCTTTGCTAATTCATTTTTTTACAGAGGGAATGGATGGAAATTGGGATTAAATGCTATAAATTGGTTGGCAAATCGCCCAGTACCTTCCACCTACCAACCTGTAGATATGATTCCGTATAACATTGGGGATTTATGGTATCGGATTATAGGAATGGGTCTTTTAGCCTTAGTTCTAATTTTAGGTCTAATATTTAAAGCCAGACGTGATAAAAATTGGGATGATTCTCAAACAAAAATTGAAACCATCAAGAACTGGAAATTCAGATCTCTAATCGTAGTAAACGCAATTTTTATGATTTTAGCCGGACTTTTGTTTATACCCATTAACTTCTATCTTTTTGATATTGCACAGTTTGCGGCATATGATCCTAATTTGGGTTATGTATTGATCACTACTGGTGCCCTATTTTTATTCTTTTTAGGAGTGATATTATATAATATCATCGCCCATCAGGTTCTCCCGGTAAAATATAACTTCTTTAACATCGTTATCCTCCTTCTTTTCGCTGGTCTAACCATTTTAATGGGGGATATATTTAGCTTTCCCTATATGCAGATATTCACTGTAGGCAGCTTGATTCTTTTGATCCCTCTCGCGATCAATTTATGGCTCCACAGGAGTTATGGGCCATACCTTATCATTGAAGGCAAAGAATTTGACCGCCTTGAGAAATTATCTGCCAATGCTTTGCTCTATGAGTTTAGAACAATATATACTGATTTAGATTATCTTGGAGAGGGAGGTTTTGGCCGGGTTTTTAAAGCAGTGAATAAAAAAGGGCAGAACGTGGCCATAAAAATACCCAAAACCTTTGATAAAAGGGCTGAGAGAACATTTATCACAGAAGTATCCAATTGGAGTCATTTGGATCATCCTAACATAGTAAAACTCTATGATTTCAAGATATTACCAATTCCGTACATTGAAACAGAATTCTGTGATTATATGCTGGAAAAGAAGATGAAACCATTAAAAGAATCCGTTAACATTATTTATGAGGTGGCTAAAGGGTTACAGTACGCTCATAATAGGCATATCATTCATGGGGATGTGAAATTTTCCAACATCCTGATAAAAGATGGTACGTATAAGATCTCCGATTGGGGGTTGAGTAAACTAAAAACTGAGGAGTCTTTGAGTTTATCAGGCGCCACACCTTCTTATGCTGCTCCAGAACAGATATCTCGGGATTTTGGGAAAGCAGATGAGAGAACAGATATTTATCAATTGGGAACTGTATTTTACGCGCTTCTAACGGGTAAACTGCCCTTTAAAGGTGATGTTTTTCAGATTTACACCTCTACGTTAACTAAAAAACCCGTGCCTCCTGTAAAAATTAATGCAAATGCACGGCCGGTAAATGACATTATCATGAAGTGCCTGAACAAGAATAAAGAAGACCGATACGCTTCAATGGAGGAATTAATTGAGGACCTAAAAGAATTCATGGGAAATGAGTCTGTTTTATTTGATGATGAAGAAAATTCAAAATAGTAATATATATTGTATTTAATTGATAATTTGAAGGCTCTAAGTGAGGGAGTTTATTTGGGTAAAAGAGCACTTCTAGGGATCCTTGGTGGTTTAATCATTTTAGTGGTTACTTTATCCATCATCCTATACAGCGATTCTGATTTTGATGCACAATTAATCGATCAGGTTGACAAGGGGGTGCCTGCAGAGGAGTTAATTGTTCAAATCGATGAGGAAACTCTAATAATGCAAAGAAATGCAAAAAAACGTTTAGAATCTGTTGTGATGGATAAAAAATACTGGGGAAATGGTGATTTAGCTTCACCTACCGATTATCAATACTTTACCACTTTTTATATAACTGAAATGAATGTAATTTCAAATTATGATGGTGTCCGAAAAAAGTTTGCCAGAAGAGAAATAACTAAAGAACAGTTTTTACAGGAAATTAAAGTCTTTAAAGAATTTTTTAATATATATTGAGAAGTTTTAGCCTAATCTCTAATTAAAAAGCTTTAAATTAGCCCATATTCATTGAATTGATTAAAATAATCTAAAGGAAAATTGACCATGGAAATATATACAGATGTTGGAGGAAGACCAGGATTAGATTGCGGTGGTTTCTGCAAGTTCTGTTTCTATAAAAATGTAGATTTTAACAATTTAAAGGCGTTGAAGATAGGCTGTATTAATTGTCCTCCTGGTCAAATAGGCTGCAAAAAATGTCAAACATTGATCAACAGGGTGAACAATGATTTTAAACCACTTCCCAAGGTTTTCATGGATCTGGAGAACAAATTAATACAGAAATCATGGGATGCACTCAATGGAAACCTTAAAGTCGTGATTGGTGCTGGAGCTGACATATTTTATTATCCCCAACTTACAGAGCTGGTATCAATTATAAAAGCATCAAATTTGCCCCTGCATCTGGGTTACACCAGTGGAAAAGCTATTAAAGATGAAAGTTTTGCCCAGGAACTTATTTCCCAGGGACTTGATGAACTGAGTTTTTCGGTGTTCTCTACCGACCCAGAACTCAGAAGGAAATGGATGAGGGACAAAAATCCGGAGGAGGCTGTTAAATCCCTAAAACTATTCTGTGAAAATATAGATGTTAACGCATCGTTAGTGATCATTCCCGATGTAAATGACGAAGAACAGTTGTTCCAAACATGTGGTGATCTGGAAGAGTGGGGTGTGAAATCCTTTGTTTTAAGGAGATTTGCCAACTTTAAAAGTCAAGGATTAATATTAAACGATGAACGCCCCATATTGAAAGGAATAAAAACCCATGCCTATGAAGAATTCCAGGAACTGGTTAGGAAAGTTTCCGACGAATTCTCCTTTAGAGTACTGGCCTTCCCTTTCTACGACCCTGAAAAGGATTTCCCCTTCGCCATCTTAGAAAAGAAAAACAGAAGATATTTAGAAGAATTACCCCAAATTAAAATGGAGGCCACTGTTATAACCAGCAGTTTAACCGCACCGTTCCTGAGGAAATTCTTTGAACTGGTTGATGAGTCAGATCTGGTCAACGTGATAGGTGTGGATAAGGAAATAGCTGATTTAATAACTCATGAAGATTTACAATCCCTAGATCTTTCTGAAGTTAAAAAGAATGTAGTTCTTCCCAGTGGAGCTTTAGTTCATGATGAACAAGCCCGGAAAATTCTAGATAAAGACGGCACCCACAGGAAAATCAAGAGAGGTCCTTACGTTTTAACCCACCCTTACTATGAGAGCGTTGATTTTAACGTAGAAGAGTTAATAGAATATGAATTAAAATCCTTCAAAGATTTAATAGATAAGATAAATCTTCTAATTTAAGGTTTACATCAGTACACTAAAATTCATTTATAATAATAAATTACCATGGTAATGGCCAATATGCTTGAACTTCTTTTTCTTCCATCTGTTTTCGAATCTCAGGTGGCATTTCCTGTTTCATTAAATTTTTCAGATCATCTCTGGCAGAGAGATAGCCGTCACGGTACGATTCAGATTTTTCCACATCTGTAAAGAGTGTTGAAAGTTTTCCATTAATGAAATCTTCCCGTGCGTCTTTATATCCCTCATTATACTCTGATCCTTCCATCTAAATCACCCCCAATTTATTAATAATTTTTTAATTATTATTGATATCTTTTTATATTTATAATTTTCTAAAGCCAGAATTAAGTGAATAGAGCATTATTTATACCCTTTGTAGAAATATCATACATTGATAAAATATAACTCTAGGAATTCTGTCACGATTTAATGGTTTTTGTCTCCATAAAATAAATTCAATTACCATTACATCGGTAATATGCAACCGTTAAATTAAACAGATGGATCTGTGAGGATCATAAATTATGATGTTAAATGCCGTGGTGGGAGGCACCCCTGGAAAGGATTGTGGCGGATTCTGTAAATTCTGCTATTTTAAAAGTGTGGATTACAAGAATTTAGATTCACTTAAAATAGGATGCCAGTATTGCCCACCAGATCAGGTCGGTTGCAGCCATTGTAGAGAAGTAATAAATGATATACAAACAGGTTTTAGACCTTTACCCAAAGTATTAGGAGATATAGAAAATCTTCTGCGATGGCAGACACTACTGGGTAATCTTAACTATAAGGATCTTAAAGTGGTAACCGCCAGCTGGGCAGATATAATCTTTTATCCAGAGCTTAATGAACTTTTAACCACCTTAAAGGACTGGGGACTCCACACCCATCTGGGATACACCAGTGGTAAGGGTATAAAGGATGGCAATTTAGCAGGGGAACTGATTTCCTTGGGAGTTGAAGAGGTGAATTTTTCAGTAGTATCCATGAATCCCCAAATAAGAAGTAAGTGGATGGGAGATAAAAGTCCTGAAGAGTCATTCAAGGCTTTAAAAATATTCTGTGAAGGTATCGACGTAAATGCATCCACTGTTGTAATCCCTGGAGTAATAAATGAGGATGATATATTTAAAACCTGCAGTATACTGGAAGATTGGGGAGTTAAAACATTTCTGATGACCAGGTTTGCCAATTTTAAAAGTGAAGGTTTGATCTATAATGATCAGGCTGTGCTTGAGGGGGTAACTACACAACCTTATGAACAATTCCAGAAACTTGTGGAAAAGGTTTCCAGGGAGTTTTCATTCAGAGTATTGGGTGCTCCTTTTTTTGATCCAGAAAAAAATGCCCCTTACATCTTAAGTCAGGAAAATAACTGGAAATATTTGGATAGATTACCAGAAGTAACCAGGGAAGCAACTATTATAACCAGCCAATTATCATATAAACCCTTGCATAAAATTTTCAGTAAAATCGCTGCAGACAAGGTGAATGTGGTTAAAGTGGATAAAGAAATTGGGGATTTGATAACCCACGATGACCTGGAATCTGTGGATCTTTCCATGATAAAAAAGAAAGTCATCATACCTGGCGGAGCCCTGGTCCATGATAAACAGGCCAGTGATATATTAAATAAAGATGGTGATAGAAGAACCGTTGTCAGGGGTCCTTTATGGCTATTTTACTATGATTTTGAATTATTGGATGATAAAAATGTCTTAGAGTATGAATTGGGATGTTTTAAAAAACTGATTGATAAGATTAATCATTAAAACTTAACCTTAAAGATAAAAGTTTTTTCAACCGCAAATTTTATATATTATGATAGCGTTAGTATAGGTAGGTGTGTGTTATGCACACCTCACCCCCCCTTCTTTTTATAGCAAGTATTAACTAAGAATAATACCTTTTTAGAGGAAAAAGAATATTCACTATAGTTATAAAATATTACACTTGAAACGAAACTTTTATATATGATGAACTTGATCATATGATATAGGTGTGTAGTATGCACACCAACACCCCCTACTTAAAATAAGATTTCAGCAAAAGAGCTTATTTTCAGTTGAAATCTAGGGACGGCTTCCAGAGAGGGCTTATTTTATAGTCCATTTTTTCCCTCCTACAACACACCTCCAATCTCTGGAAGCCAAGGTTCCCTACCCTTAATAAATATTCGAAAATAAATCATAACCAGTGGGTGGATGGGATAATACCCTACTCTTTTGTTCTATAAAATTTTCATAGTTTAGAAATTTTCATCTTTTAGATTTTTTATTAAATATTATACATGGATTTTTAATTCTTTTCATGGATTTTTTAAATTTTCAAACTTTGATAGTTATCTTTTGGAATTAAAATTTTTGATCTGGGTTTACATAAATTTTTGATCTAACTGAGAAATTTCTCCATGGCTCGACTTACAAGTTCCAGGATTAATTTTTAGAAAATTTTGTTTTCTAATTTTTCATCTAAAGTCCAATTCTTATGGTTAGGATCTTATAAATCCATTTCCACATTTTACCAGAAAATCAAAAATCGTAGAAATGTAACTATTTTCTCTGGCAGATATACACTAAACATATAAAATAGGGTGATTTCTAGTAACTATACTTTTTTTTAAAATTTTATTTAGAAAATAGTTCAGGAAACAGGTTTCATCTAAAAATTTTAATCGGTAAAAATTACCAGTAAAAAGAAATCCTTGTTTAATTTCAAATCAAAAAAAAGAAAATAAAAAAAAATGGAGTTAAGTGTCAATTCCATTTTTCTTCAGTAAATCAATGATATAGTCTGATGAAAGGAAGAAATTGTAATTCCCAGTGTTACCTGCTCCAAGAACCAGAACTCCTATAACCTCGTTGTTTGCATTTATAACGGGACCTCCACTGTTACCATGGTTAACTGCGGCGTCCGTTTGGAAGTAAGTCGTTCCTTTAGGACTGGTTCTCTCACCACTAACTGTACCTTTAGTTAATGTGGCGTTAGCCACACTTTCTAAAAACTGTTTTTGATTTCCTGCAGATGCTATATATTCGGTGAAATCCAGCTGTTCTTTAGGATAACCGAAGATTTCGATATCATCACCAGTTACAGGTTTTTGATCACTTATAGACACTGTCGGAAGGTTTGCTGGAGGTTTTTCAATCTTAAGGAGAGCTAAATCCTTTTCCTGGTTGTCTGTGGCTGCGAAATCAATTATTTGGGCTAAGTAATTTTCTTCACCAGTCGAACTGTTTGGGAAAGCGGGTCCAATGATGTATATATCATAGTTGGCCTTTTCTACTGTAACAACACCTGTGGTATAGGCTGCATCGGTTAGTGTATTTAGATCCTCATAGGTAAGTTGTCCAAGATTTTCTGGTTCATATTGTTGCATATAAAGAATAAGTGCAGCCTGAGCCACATACCACTTAATATCCTTGTCTTCCATCTTCCTGATGTTTTGCTTGTATGACAGATCAATGGGATCAGCAACCACATGAGCAGCAGTTACGATGTATCCCTCTTGATCCACGATGAATCCAGAGCCTGTACCAAAAGGTTTATCATAATAATCAACGGTAACTGGGATTTGTTGTCCATCTAAGGTAATTGTAGCAGCTCCAGATACTGCTGGTGCTACTAGAACCGTGGCTGCCTGGGGTGAGGCATTGAAAATTGATGGCAACAGGAAAAACGCTGCAGCCGCCCCTACCACAACAATCGCTACAATAATTATCAAAATAGCCTTTGTACCAATCCCCGATCCCTTGCTCTGGGGCGGAGGAGAGGTTACTCTTTTTTTAGTTTCTACAGGTTTGGTCTCTTCGGTACTTGGTTGGGAAGCTGGCATTTTAGTTCCACATTCACTGCAAAATTCAGCTCCTTCCGGATTTTCTGTACCACATTCCGGACACTTCATATTATAACCCCCTTTTTTATTCAGTACTTATGAATTTTACTCAGTACTAACTGAATTAAATTATTATCTCAAATAAGTTAAATAAATACTTTACTATATGATTTTTAGTTAAATCAGAAGGTAAGGATCACTTCTTTTTAATCTTCACAAAATTTAATCCTTTTTTTATGAATGTCACATAAAGCATGGAGGCTAATATTAAATAACATCGTAACTGGGATTTCTAAAAAATCTATTATGGATGTTGTTACAGTCCTGATAAAATTAAAAATAAGATGCTTAGATGTATCTATTCAGTGTAAATCATAAAAATTAGTAACTTTTAAATAAGATGCGTGGAAGGAGGTAAGGTAATCCAAAATAGAGGTAGTTATGGATTTTGGGGCAGCTAATAAAAATTAGACCTTACCTCCCACTAACATTAATGTGTTGAGGTTAGTATATATGATTATGCACAAATTATGCACAAATTCAGAATCTCACTTATAAAGGATTATTTAAAAGACCATTTTTTGCAGTTGGAAACTCCCTGAGGTTGGAAAACCTCAAAATGACATGTTAAATTAATAGGCATATATGATTTATTTTACTTCGTTAAACGTCTCTATAACGAAATAGTTAAGGGAATAAACGAAAACAGATTTTATTATTGGGGATGTAAAAAAAATCCGTTAAACTAGTTTATATTAAATAAACCACCTAATATTTAATAAGGAGTTTATATATGCAGCCCGAAGTGTCAATCATAGTACTCAACTGGAACAACTGGAAAGACACCATAGAATGCCTGGAATCCCTCTACAGAATCAGCTACACCAATTATAACATCATCCTGGTGGACAATGGC
>Ga0334884_1005768_pt1 | contig 11600 bp, 6 predicted proteins | sample GraSluR1_MG_7_FD_207215 | JGI IMG/M metagenome (GOLD analysis project Ga0334884, IMG submission 207215) | Sludge microbial communities from methane-producing bioreactor in Wageningen University, Netherlands - Granular Sludge_12_05 R1 | ecosystem: Engineered > Bioreactor > Anaerobic > Unclassified...
GATTTTGGCTGATGCTGGCACATTATCACGGTCAAATATGGAATGGCGCTGAGTTTGCGCGTTCATTGGGCGTTTCTGAGCCAACCGTAAAAAGATACTTTGACATTCTAACCGGGACTTATATGATCCGACAACTTCAGCCATGGTTCGAAAACATTAAAAAAAGGCAGGTAAAAGCACCGAAAATTTACATTCGCGACAGCGGTATTTTACATGCCCTTTTGGGAATTGAAAACAACGACATTTACACTCATATTAAGTCGGGTGCTTCATGGGAAGGTTTTATAATTGAACAACTTCTTTACAAGCTTAAATCACGAGACTTCTATTACTGGAGAACTCATACCGGAGTAGAACTTGACCTGATGGTTTTAAAAGGCGGGAAAAAAATAGGGTTTGAGGTAAAATTTTCTGATACGCCCAAAATTACCCGCTCCATGATATCGGCGCTGGATGATTTAAAACTGGATCATCTGTTTCTCATTTACAAAGGACAAAGGGAATTTTCACTCAACGAAAAAATTAAGGCAGTGCCGTCATCCAAAATATTCGATTTCGATTTTTAACAACTTGCTTTACCATCTCCCCCCAAATACTTAATTTTGCATGAAAATCAAACTCATAAAAAAAGCAAAATGAAAAACCTGCTTTATTCCATACTGGCTGTTTTTCTGTTTGGCACAACATCCTGTTTACCAAATAATTCAGAAATAAATACCCTCTCAAAAAGAGAAATGGAACAGGGTTGGGACCTGCTTTTCGACGGGAAATCGCTCGAAAACTGGAAAACCTTTAACGGCGGCGCAGTAACCGGCTGGAAAATTGTGGACGGAGTGTTGCATAACTCTGGTGTGGGTTCCGACCATGGCGGCGACATCATCACAAAAAAAGAGTACCGGAATTTTGAATTGTACCTGGAATGGAAAATTGCCCCGGAAAGTAACTCAGGAATCTTCTTCCGTGTGGAGGAAGGAATTACAAACGCCATTTATGAATCCGGGCCGGAATACCAGCTTATTGACGACAACGGCTGGCCAACGCAACTGAAAGAGAGTCAGTACTCTGGCGCCAACTACGACATGCACGCACCCAAAGGTGCAAAGGTGGTTCCGCTGGAGGAATGGAACAAAACCCGGCTGATTGTGAACGGACCGCATGTAGAACACTGGCTGAACGGCAAAAAAGTGGTGGAATACGAACTCTTGAGCGATGAATGGAATGAACTGAAAGCCAGCAGCAAATGGAAAGATATGCCCCACTACGGCGCTGCAAAGTCCGGCCACATCGGTTTGCAGGACCACGGCGGACTGACCATGTTCAGGAATATGAAAATCAGGGAGTTGGAAGAAGGAGAGGGTGATTAGGTAGTGAAAAGAAAGTGATTAAGTGGTGATTAGGTGGTGATTAAGTGGTGATTAAGTAGTGATTTTATTTAACAATAAATCTCAACCTTTTCTCTATAAATCACAACAAATCTCTACAAATCTCAATAAATCCCCATAAATCACAACCATACTCCACAACTCCCCATAAATCTCTTTCCATCCCCTTCCTCCCTAATCCCGCAATTCCATTATATTTGCCTCAAAATAGTTTACCATGGGTTTTACTGCTTTTCAGGGAATGAAACCGTTTCCGCAACTGATGTTTTCGGCGTTTGTGATTATTGTCAGTTTTCTGGCTTTTTTGCTGATTTCCATGCTTTTGGCCATTCCGCTATTTGGTCTTGATTCCATGATGAGCATCCCCACCTTAAATGATTTGAGCGACCCCGAAAGCATTCGCATACTGAAATATTTCCAGGTGATTCAGTCCATCGGGCTGTTTATAGTACCGCCGGTTATTCTGGCCTGGTTGTTTCACGGAAAAATTGCCGAATACCTTTATTTGAAACGAAACGCAACTTCCACCTCCATCTTTCTGGTGGCTGTTCTGGTAATTTTTGCACTGCCGCTCATCAACTTTATCGGCGAATGGAACACCCGGATGGAGTTCCCTGAATTTCTGGCAGGAATGGAGCGCTGGATGAAAAATGCCGAGGAAAACGCTGCCGAACTCACCGAAGCTTTTTTAAAAGTAGAAACCACCGGCGGACTGCTGCTCAATTTGGTTATGATTGCCGTTTTACCGGCCATTGGCGAAGAACTGCTGTTCCGCGGGGTAATACAGCGTATTTTTACTAACTGGACCCGCAGTCATCACTGGGGAATCTGGATTTCGGCCATTTTGTTCAGCGCCCTGCACATTCAGTTTTACGGGTTTGTGCCGCGTATGCTGCTGGGTGTTTTGTTCGGCTACCTGCTGGTTTGGAGCGGATCCATGTGGCTGCCCATTATGGCCCACTTTTTCAACAACGGCTTTGCAGTAGTGGCCATGTATCTCATCGATAAAAATGTTTTAAATCCCTCGGTGGAAGAAATCGGAGCCACCTCAGGAAGTCAGTATGCAGCCATTCTCAGTCTGGCTTTGGTTTTTCTGCTCATGTATCTGATTAAAAAAGAGAACCGGGGGAAAGAACTGAAACCTGCAGAAATCGCTTCTGAATAGTCTGTTTTTAATTCACTGTACCAAAATCTTTTGCGTTTCCTGCTTTTCCGGAGTGACTAACTGCACATAATACAATCCGCCGGGCATTCCGTTCAGGTTAATTTGAGAAAGCTGTTCGGTAACAACAATACGCTTCATTTTTATTCCCGATGAATTGAAAACATCGAGGAAAGAATCTTTTTCACCTCCGAAATTTTTTATTGCAATGTTTAAAACCCTATCGCGGTTTGGATTGGGATAAGCCACGAACAGATTTTCGCCGGAATCGGGAATTTTAATTACCGATTGGGTTACTCTTTTTTGCCAGGCGTAATCGTAAATTTTTGTGGGATATTGACAATGAACATGTATCCATCCGTAAATGGTATCGTTGACTGAATTTTTCCGAAACCCGACAATTCCTTCATATAAAAACTCACCTTTTTTTGTGGCCGGGCCCCAACCGGCCGAATATTCAAAATTCAGATAAAATGTGCCACTGCCCCAGTTTCCCAAATGATTAATTGAAGAATGAAGCGAAAGATTTGTTGCAATATCATTGTCGGTGATAATTATCTGGGTACTGTCTTCAGTTGTAACTTCCCAGTAATCAAAAATCACTGAAGGCTTCCAGTTCGAATAATTTGTAAAGACAAGCTCACTTTTTCCGTCCTGGTCAAAATCAAACCGTATCGTATCCTCCTCTAAATCAGGTTCAAAATCATAATAATTTATTCCGATGCCTTCTTTTTGCCCGGCATAAAGATAATCAGGCGTACCCAAACTAAAAGTATTTGAGACGGATGACAGAGATGCAATATTTGAGTTTACACCGTCGGGTACAGAAAGTATAAATACCTGATATAATTGGTCTTGATGAACCGGATTCCCAAAAATGTCCTTCAATAGTTTATTTTCAACTGAATAAACAGAATCACCCACCGGTTCAACGCCAAAACTATACTCTTCCGGAATCTGAATAGCTTTTTCGAGTGTGAAGAATTTTGCCGAATCTTTTGGAACAATCAGCAAACGATACTCCTTCATCATGTCCTCCCGGGTGTTTTTAGCAAACGTGACTTTCAAATCCTCACTTGTCCCTTCATCGCCAAAGTCTTCAGCAGTTAGGGTTGAAACTTCAGGTAAAACAGTATTTATTTGAAAAACCGGCGAGAGACTAAAACCGTGCGGAAATATTTCGACGCTGTCTGAAACTGACACCACACAGATTCTGTATTCTTCAGTGATATCCATTTTGTCGCCATCCACATCTAAAAAAACAGAATTTAAAACGACATTGTATTCCACTTCTTCATTTTCAACAACCAGGTATCTGGATTCAGGTAAAGCCATAAAATCTTCAACTGAAAGATTCTGAGCATCATCGGCTTTAACTGCAAAAACACGGAATTCCTCAACATAAGAATTAAAATAAGGAGAGAAAAAATCGACGGAAATATCGCTCCAGTTTCCATTATTTCGCAAATCAGAAACTTTCATATCCAAAGGTTTGATTGTATTTATTCCTTCACCTGCAAGAATTGGGATTCCCGCTGTTTCCTGAATCGCACCATCAAGTACGTGACAATCAAAAGTAGTTGTTATTCTCAGCCAGCCATATCGGAACAAATCACCATTTTTTATTCGAATACCAATAAAAGCAAAACTTTCATCTTGCCAGTTTTCTACATAATTTGTGTTTTCATAAAAATAAATCGTTTTGGGTTCGGATGACCATTGCCGGCTTGTGCCAATGGTATCTCCAAAATTATTAAACTCAACTAAACTATATACGCCAACAGTTTGTGTACCAAATTGTATCTGCAGTTCATCCTGGGGAGAAAAAGTCCCCATATACATATACATAAAATAATCACTTCCGTAATAACTGAAATCCGAATACGCAATATCAAAATCTGCTGTTCCGTTTCCATCAATATCATTACTCTCACCGGTAAAATATTTAGTCTGGGCACTCGCCGTTGACGAAATCAAAACCATCAGAAAAATAACGAACCACTTAAATTCTTTAAAAAGTGTTTTCAAACAAAAAGCTGAAAATTTGTAGAGATACTTCATAAATGCTTGATTTTGAGTAGTTATTGCATCAATACCTTTTGCGTTTCCTGCTTTTCCGGAGTGGTTAACTGCACATAATACAGTCCGCCGGGCATTCCGTTCAGGTTAATTTGAAAAAGCGGTTCAGTTACAAGAATACGTTTCATTTTTAATCCTGAAGAATTGAAAACATCGAGGAAAGAATCTTTTTCACCTCCGAAATTTTTTATTGCAATGTTTAAAACCCTATCGCGGGTTGGATTGGGATAAGCCACGAACAGATTTTCGCCGGAATCGGGAATTTCGATAACCGACTGGGTTACTCTTTTTTGCCAGGCGTAATCTTTAATTCTGCCTGTATTAACCAGTGCCCAACCATAAATAGTGTCCTTTTCTGATATTTTCCGGAATCCTAAATATCCATCACGCCATTCTGTAAACTCGCCGTAAACAGGTCCAACTTCAAAATCGGTTTGAATATATCTCAACGTTAAAGGATTTGATGACCAACTGAAGTTTTCGTAAACCGGAGTATTTTCCGTTAAATTTTTTGCCAGATTTTGTTCCGAAAAAATCACCTCCATATTTTCCCGCGGATGTGCCACAATATTAAATCGCCGGTGGTTGGTATCTGTAACATCCAGTCCGCTGATAACCAAATCGTTTTTACCGTCATTTTCAATATCCAGAAAGCAGGAGTCACTGGTAACAACCAGATTTCCTTCGTTAAACGCAATATTTTTACCTGTTGATTGCCCTGCATAAATATAATCTGGAACACTCAGTGCAAAAACATTCGATGGTTCGGACAACGATGCGATATTGGCATTTTCCTGGTCGGGAACCGACCATATAAAAGCATTGTATTTTTGTTTCTGCTCTATGGGGTCGCCGTAAATATCCGTCATTTCAATGTTCTGAATTGTATAAACCGAATCCCCACCGGGCGGAATAACATAAAAGTTCCCTTCGGCCACTTCGGCAGCCTTTTCCAGGTTAAAAGCTGCGGCAGAATCGTTTGGCAAAATCATAATCCGGTATTCCTCCACAAATTCTTCCTTTTCGCTTTTGGAAAACACCACCTGAATGTCGGTGCTGTTTTCGTTATCAGCCACATCAAAAACAGCAGGGGAATTTACCGGAGGCAATTCCGTATTCAAAATGAAAGATTGGGTAAGTGTAAAAGCATGCGGAAAGGAATCGGTGTTTTTTGAAACAGAAAGCAGGCAAATCCGGTAGTTTTCTCCCAGTTTTATTCCTTCATTGTCGAGATCGAGCAAACTGTCGTTCAGGTTAAAACTATAGGAATAATCTCCCGAAGCAATATTCTGGTAATTTAAAGCTGAAGCCTCAAGTAACCTTTCTGCTGTAACAGCTTCAGCATTGCTGGTTTTTACCACAAACACCCTGTATTCCTGAACATAAGAACCAAACAAGGAAGAATAAAACTCAACATGAATGTCGCTCCAGGCATGGTTGTTGTTTTCAATGGTAACCGGTCCGGCAACAGGTGCAATTGACGTAATTCCCTCACCTGCTTTTATTTGCACATCGGGAATTAACTGAACAGCAGCATCTCTGGAATAATTATAGTAAGAAGGCCTGAACCTTATCCAGCCATACTGGTACCCCTCATCTTTTTTCAGCCTGATGCCTATAAAATAGTCATTCGCAACATACCAGGCATCCGGCAATCTGTCATAATTTTGAGTAAGGATTTGTGTTTCGGAACTCCAAATCAAATTGCTGTCAATGGTATCACCAAATTCAAAATACTGAACATAGTTACTCCCCTTGATTTTTTCGGTAGCTAACTCCGCTCCGTTCAATGGTGTAACAATTTTCCAGGCAACGCCCATATCGTAGTATGTCTCATATTTATCTTCAAAAATGAAATCTTCTTTCCCGTCACCATCCAGGTCGTAGTTTGTTACAGGAAAATGTTTTATCTGGGAAAAAGTACTGAATGACAGTACACAAAGAAGTAAAAGTAAAATTGGCCGGGTTATCATGATTCAAAATTTTGGATTAAAGGTACAAACTTTTGACAATCAAAAAAAATCATGTCTGTTGTTTTTTAAATGGCCTGTTTTACTTAAACGCCCTGAACGAATGCGGTTTAATTTTCACTTCAAACACAATGGCATCTTCGCCCAACTTCCGGTTTCTGAAAACGGGAGCTTTACGCAGGGTTCCCTCAATTTTTTCTCCCGAAGCAATGTCGGTAATTTCAGCAGCAGTTTTATCCAGCAGAACATTAACCGTAACTTCTTCATCTAAAAACGAATGCACCACAAACGAGTTGTTGTCGTACACAAACAGGCTCACTTCGCCCGGACCTTCCAGCTTCACATTTAAATGCCCCGCAACGGTTTGTCGCAAACGGTTCAGCACCGGCGCAGGCAACTGGTATAAATCGATAAAATTGTCGGGGATGGTCCACACAAAAAATTTCCCTTTGGAGTAATCGGCCGAATGAAGGATGGGCCAGCCGTTGGTGTCGTCGAGCGCCGAAATGATTTCCCATGAGTCGTTCGTCAGGTAATGCATCTGCGGAATAATCATCTCCTTTTCGGAAAAAGAGGACGGTCCCCAGCCGGCTGCAAACTCCTTCACACTGGCTTTGCGGCCGGTTACGCGCAACTCTGCAATGTGCTCAATTCCATTGCCCTGCATGGCTTTGTAAAAACCAGAAGTTACGACAACATTTCCACCATGCTGAAGTTGTGCTTTTATCTTTTCCACAATCTCCGGGTCGAATGAGGCCGTTTCGGTGAGCAAAACTACCGGCTCATTTTCAGGAAATTCAGGTACAATGTCAATGGGAATTCCAATCATTCCGAAATAATTTTGCAGGAAATCTTCGCCCACAGAATGAAATGGTTTGTAACTTTTTACGCCCACAGGATTTCCCAGTTCGCCCACCACTTTATCCACGATTTCGAGGGAATAACCGGCGGCGCGGGCCAATTTGGTCGGAGTGAAAAAACTGCCATCTTCCAGCTCAACCGGTTTTTTCATTTCGTCGAAATTGAAAATGCCCTGCCATCCCGGTCGCAGGTTTTCGCGCAGCGGGTACTGCATTTGCCGGATGTCGAACAGCGTAATTTCAGGCGCTTTGGCAAACAGGGTGAGCCACAGTTGTTCTGCATAACGGTCCATGTAACGCAGACCGCCGGTGTCCACCCAACCGCCGCGGTTTTCGCCGGGTTTCAGGTTTTCAAAATACCTGAAAATAGCATAACCGAGGTATTGCTGCAGATGCTGATTCCCGCTGCGGTCGCGGGTTTCGGTGCCGGTGTAGAGGCCGTCGAAAAGGGCCGGCTCATCTTCCAGATTAAATCCCAGCCCCTGAAAATGTTCGTACCAGTTGGGGTACTTAATCACCACTTCAGTATTGGGATTTACCGCTTTTGCCGGATGGATAACCAGGTCAACCGCAGCATTTTTCATCAGGTCCAGCCGGTAATCCGTCCAGCTTTTTTCGCCTTTGGCCGCAATGCATAAATCGCACTTGCAACTGGTAAAAAAGAAATCGTCGAGAATAAACTCGTCGAAATGTTTTGCGGTGTGCTCGGCAATCTCCTGCACCTTTTGCCGGTGTTCAGGATTGGTGTAGCAAAACGTTTCAAAGTTGTTGCTTTCGTCAATGGTGTAAGTGATTCCCCCGCCCACCTCAATTCCTCTTTCAAGGAAGAATTTCTTGGCAAACTCCAGGGTTTCGTCGCTCACAATCAGCAGGTCGCGGTGGGTTTCTAAATAAATTTTATCCACATGCACCTGTTTCGACAGTGTATCCCACACCGATTCGAGCCAGCCCGGCTGTCCCATTTTTTCCACTTCATAGGCGCGGCAGTAAACGGCGGTTTCAAAATTTTTGTATCCCTGCCCAAAAGCACTCATATTCAAAAGAATGATTAAAAAGACGATTGACAACTGATTAGGTTTCTTCATGGTTTTTTATTTTGGTTTGATTCAAATAAAAACCTCCCCCGCCTGAGGCAGGGGGGCTAAGTTTACTATAATTTTTTAAAACGAACAGCCATACCGCCGCCTTCGGCCAACCGGATAGGCAGAATCGTATTGCGGGTAACTTCAAGGGTGGAAATTTCCACTTTTTCAGGATTTTCCAGATACGAAATTCCCTGTGCATCGGCATAAATCTGCGCTTCGTATGTTGCGCCTTCTTCCAGAAAATCCAGTTCCACCTCAAATTCACGGGCTTTTTCATTGGTTGTGCTTCCGAGGTACCAGTCGTCGCTGTGGCGGTCTTTACGCACAGTAGTAATGTACTCGCCAATTTCGCCATTTAGCACTTTGGTGTCTTCCCAGTCAACCGGCACATCTTTTAAAAACTGAAACGCCGGGTTGCCCACATAATACTCGGGCAGGTCGGCCAGCATCTGAATGGGCGAATAAATGGTCACGTAATAGGCCAGTTGCTTGGCCAGCGTGGTATGCGTTCTTCGTCCCTCGTAGCCCTGCTCTACCTGCACGTCAAAAATTCCCGGTGTAAAATCGAACGGACCGGCCAGCATGCGCGTGAACGGCAGTATTACACCGTGTCCGGGCGGATTGCCTTCGCTCCAGGCATCGTATTCCATGCCGCGGGCTCCCTCACGCGACAGCATGTGCGGATAAGTTCGGCGTTCACCGGTATCTTTTATGGGTTCATGAAAATTGATGGCCAGATTGTAATGAGCAGCTTTATCCATCACAAAACGGTAGTAATTTACGCCAAACTGCCCGTGGTGCCACTCTTTCATGTTGAGCATGGAACCTACCTGACCAATTTTGATGTCGTTGATGCCCAAATCACGGTAGAGGGCCATGCCGTCGTCAATCTGTTTCAGGTAATTGATGATATTGGAACCGGTCTCGTGATAACCGATTATTTTCACCCCTTTTGAATCTGCATAGCGAACCACTTCATCATAATCGAAATCAGGTGTACTTTCGGTAAAGCTGAACATGTGCATGGCGTTTTCGTACCAGGCCGGCGTCCAGCCTTTGTTCCAACCCTCGATGAGCAGATGGCTCACGCCAAGTTCCGCACAGTAATCAATGTACATTTTCGAGTTTTCGGTACTGGCACCGTGCGTCGGACTTTCCCAGAAGGTATATTTGCCAATGTGCATGCCCCACCAGATTCCCAGGTATTTGTGCGGCTGAATCCACGAAGTATCCTCCAGTTTGTTGGGTTCGTTGAGGTTCAGAATGAGATAGGAAGTAATCAGGTCGCCCGGCGTTTCGCCAATCTGGATAGTCCGCCAGGGTGTTTTGAACGGGGCTGTGGTTTTCACTTTCGTGCCATCGGACCACGGAACCAGGTCGCATTTCAGTGAATTCCCTTCGGTTTGCTCCAGCACCATCGATGCAAAATCAACCAGGTTCGCTTCATGAAACGAAAGGTACAACCCACTTTCACTTTCGATGGTGAGCGGTGTGTGCACCACATCCAGTTCCGAAACCGGCGATTTGGTGAACAGGTTTTCGTACCGCTGCTCGTGGTAGGCCGGAATCCACCAGGCATCGCCACCATGGGCCAGATTAAATTCAGTAACCTCATCCATAATAAACAGGCTGTCGGTTATGCCCTGTTCGGGTAAAAGGTAGCGGAACGCCACCCCATCGTCGAAGGCACGGAAATGAATTTCAAGCAGTCGCTTTTTGCCTGCTGTTTCCTGAAGCGTTACCGCAAGCTGGTTGTAATTATTCCGGATAAACCGCTTTTCGCCCCACACCTGCTCCCAGGTTTGGTCGAACGAGGAAATTTCGGATTCAATTATTTCAAAACCGGAAGTGAGTTCTTCCTGGTTTTTAAACACAAATCCCATTTTTGACGGGTTTATCACATCTGCATCTCCATGTTTTACAGAATAGTACGGAACGCCGTCAACCAGTTCAAACCGAATGGTGTTTTTCTTCTCCGGAGAAGAAATTTCTGTTTGGGTAATTTTTTCGGAACAGGCTGCAAACAACACAGCAGCCAGCACAAAACCCATAATTATTTTTATTTTCATTTTCAATGGTATTTAATTATTATTTTAATTCATTTTAATCGTTATTTCAACTGAATTCAGTCCATCAGCTGAAGCAGTTAGCGTAACATTTCCGGGATTTTCACCGGCTTTCAGCACAACAAGGCATTTCCCGTTGAATGCATCTATTTCAGCACCTTTTAGCGTTTGATGCCCTAACGGGTTTCCGTTGTCCACACCAAAAATTTCGGCATCTCCTTCAACTGAAAACTGAACGAGATTAACTGCATCAGGAACAATATTTCCGTCTGCATCCAAAACTTCAACAGTAATGTACGACAGATCGTAACTATCAGCCGAAATGGTGCTGCGGTCGGCAGTGGCTTTGAGTTGTACAGGTTCACTGGCAGTTTTGATTTCCTTTTCCATCACCACTTTACCGTTTTCGCGGGAAACGGCTTTTAATGTTCCCGGCTCAAACGGAACGCGCCACATCAGGTGCAGGTCTTCCGGTCCTTTGGTTTTTGCGCCAAGCGATTCGCCGTTCAGGAAAAGTTCCACTTCCGGTGCGCTGGAATAGGTCCAGATGTCCACCGTTTGACCCGGCTCCCAGTTCCAGTGCGGAAAGACGTGCAGTACATCTTTGTCGGTCCATTCGCTTTGGTACATGTAATAAATATCTTTGGGGAACCCGGCCAGGTCGATGATTCCGAAGTATGAACTGCGCGCCGGCCACCAGTAAGGTGTGGGTTCGCCCAGGTAATCGAAGCCGGTCCAGATGTAAGTTCCGGCAATATGGTCGTATTTTTTCACAATTTTCCAGCTCTCCTCGTGCGTAGAGCCCCACGGAACATGGCAGTTGTCGTATGACGAACACTGAAGCTCATCGTTTCCATAGGGTTTGCCGGTAGGCGGATAACTGTCGGGCCAAATGAACATACTGTCGGATGGCATCTGGTAAAACCCACGGGTCATCAGCCCGGAGGTGGATTCGCTCACCAGAAAAGGTTTTCCGGGATAGTTTTCCGGAAAATC
>Ga0334884_1005773_pt1 | contig 11591 bp, 8 predicted proteins | sample GraSluR1_MG_7_FD_207215 | JGI IMG/M metagenome (GOLD analysis project Ga0334884, IMG submission 207215) | Sludge microbial communities from methane-producing bioreactor in Wageningen University, Netherlands - Granular Sludge_12_05 R1 | ecosystem: Engineered > Bioreactor > Anaerobic > Unclassified...
TCGTGCTGTTTGAGTGTGTGAAGTGATTTCTGCCAGCGGGCTGAACGATTTAGAAACGGCGGCTTTCGCTGCGGCTGGCGGGACGTGTTGGTTGGGCTGACATTGGATCAGGGCGGGTACGGCGTAAGGGGGTTGCCGATCCAGTTGTGGGCAGGTTTCCCTGTGATCTGCTGGTGAGTGTGGCTGTAGCCCGGTGCTGGCTGGCATGGACAGAAACGGTGCCGATTACCAATACCCGTATGACCCACACCAGAATGGCGATGAACAGGGGAACCACCCGCATTATCTGGGCAGAATCGATGATGGCAGCGCTCTGCCGGCTGTGATTGTAGAGGGCTATCGATACACCCCACCAGGTTAACGATGCGTTCATGGTGGCAGCCAGCAGCCAGGCGCCGAACAGGAACCACATCTCATGGGGCTGTTCCTGACCTTCTTCAGGTGCAAAGAGCCGAGAAATACCGGCGAAATCGATACAGGCAAACGCAATGGAGAGGCCCGTAGCCCAGCGAATGCCAAAAAACTTCATATCACCCAGCAAATCGGAGAGGGCATAGTGGGTGGTGGAGAAGTTAAAGACCTCAAAGAAGATCAAGGCAGCGATGATAATGGCGGAATAGAAAGTACTGCGGTTGATCTGCGCAGAATGAAGGCGGTCACGTAATCGGTAGTTGGATCCCAGGGACATAATATGTTCCTTTCTGTTTGGTGTTGCTTTCCTGTCTTTATAATAGAACAAAAATTCTAATAAGTCAATAGCACAAAAAACAGCCTTTGGAGTTATCCAAGGGCTGTTAAGTGATTCCTTCTTTTTGCTTAGGGGAGAGTAAAATGCAACAACACGTTGTTGGCGGCATCACTGACCCACACACCACCCTGCTTGTCCGCGGCGATGCCTGACGGCAAACCAAAGCCGTCGTATCCCGCGCTGTAATCTCCCCAGGCACTGATGTAATTACCGGCAAGGTCAAACTGGATCACGCGGTATCCTTCAGGGTCGGTAATATAAACATACCCATCTCCTGAAACAGTGATATATGGTTTGTTGTCGAGGGTTTGACTGTACCATCCATACACATCCCACCAGGTGATGGGCGAAACAAAAAGATTCATCCGATCAACGAATACTGATTGAATGCGGCGATTCCATGTGTCTGCGATGAAAAGGTTGCCTTGCGGGTCAAGTGCGATGCCGACGGGTTCATCAAATTCACCCGGTGCGAACCCGGCACCGCCGAAGTCAGTCAGGTAGTCGCCATCCGCTGTGTACATGATAATGCGTTTGTTGCCAGTATCGGTGATAAATACGTTGCCTTCAATATCAACCACCACAGAGCGAGGACCCCACAAACGGTAGGGAGTTTCTCCTACTCCGAACTCACCCCAGGCGGTGATGAAATTGCCATCATAATCGAACTTCTGGATGCGGTGATTCCAGGTATCAGCCACATACACAAAACCATCCGGGCTGACTGCTACATCCCAAGGTTCGTTGAACGTTCCGCCAGGGGCTTCTGATGTTTCAGCATTGGCAAATGTTCCCCACGAGTTTAGCAGAGTTCCGTCGGCAGCAAAATGTTGAATACGGTGATTGTTCGCATCCGCAACAAAGATGCTTCCATCCGATGCAACGGCAATTCCCCGTGGCGCGCTTAACTGACCCGGCGCGCTGCCTGGCGAACCAATCACCTGATCTGCCAGCAACGGCAACACATTGGTCATGTAAAGGTCCTCATCAAATCCAACCTCGAAGGTGGGAGAGACACCGTATTGCCATAATTGTGCCACAATATCTTTGCGTATATACATGCGAAATTGATCACCCGGCGACCAGGTTTCAGGCGTGAGGTGGGAAATTCCTTTGACTTGCGAATAAGCGCTGTAGTCACGATTCAGCCAGATATCAAAAATGGCAGAACGCAAGGGAGGATCAAGCAGAATTTCTCCAATACGCGCAGGCGTCAACCCGAAATAATCCTGCATCGGCCACCACAGGCGCATGTAATCAAAGGTGGTGTAATTGTCGCGCACAATAGCATCAATTTTGCCGTATTTGTTTGATGATGCCAGGATGATGGTGGCGTTAGCAATATCACGGGTGGGCTGCTCAGCAAAGTAGCGTTTGTTGGGATAATCACGAAGATACCACCAGTAGGGATAGAGGCTGTCGTTGTCGTAAGCGATTTCCAGGTCCTTGCCACCTGTCAGCCGGTAACTGATGGTCTCGATCTGGTCAAGGATTTCTTTGGGAGCAGGTGAGGCATGCGCATAGACCAGAAATTCAGTGGCGTAGTCAGCATTGACGTAGGCAGCCATGAAAGCGGTGCGGGCTGTCAAGACAATCAGCAAGACAAAAAATGATAAGGTGGTCAATTGGCCGAACACTTTCCAGACCGGGTCAGGCAACAGCCTGAACAAGCCAAAGCCAGTGCCCATGGCGGTGAGAACGACCAACAGGAAACGATAGGTGGTTTGCAGCTGCATGAGTTCTTTGCCAGCGAATGGTGGATTGGCGGAGAGGAGCATACCTACCAAGACCAGCACGCTGATGAGAAAGACGGGCGCTAACAAGAAAACAAAGGCTGTTTTCTTGCTCAACAATGGCTGCCAGTGAATGCGATCGAGGAATTTGGCGAACCCCCAGGCAGCAGTCAGTGAGAAGGGCAGCGCGATGTGAACGGTCAGCCAGGGCATACGTTCGCCGGCAATGCTAAAGGCGATCAGGCTCATCAGCGACCAGAACAGCAGAAGAGCAAAGGTCGGCACTTTTTCGTGATTGTCATTGTCGGCAGCATCAGGCTGGTCGGGTTGGCTTAGCCATGATTTTGTGGCAAGCACAACAGCGAGGATCAGCCCGGCGATACTGAGATATTCGTAAATGGGCATCTGCACCAGGGCATAATAATACAACGGCTGTGTGCCTCGTTCGACACTTTGCTGCACAAGCCAGTAGCCCAACGAACCGACGATACCAGTAAGAAATCCTCGAACATTAGTGAAGAAGGTGGTGTAGAAAATGGTGAAAATGCCGTAAAAAATACCCATGTGAATGGTCCACTTTTTGCGATCCCACCAAAATCCGAGCGCGGCTGTGATGGCAAGGACGATGATGAGCATACCGCCGGTGCGGATGATGCCCGCGGTGGTGTAATCCAGCGGATCCCATCCGATGATTCTGACCGGGAAAGCTACCAGCAATGGTAGAACGGTGATGCCGAGCAGGATTAGCAGGTCAAAGGAAGGTTCTTTTCGAATCACGTCCCATCCGATGTGTTTGACCAGATAGATCAAATCAGCGACAGCTGCTGCGATGAAAGCAGCGCCAACCACGATCATGGCGGTCAATAGCTGGCGGTGACGTGATACCTCGATGGCGGTGCCGGTTTCATTGACTTCTGCATGCGAGGCATCGATCACTGCAATGGTAAAGGTGGCTACGAACAACAGGATGGCAAGAATGGAAAACAACAAAAAGTTGCGCTGATGGATTTTAGATTTCCAGGCAGGTGTTTTCAATAAGCGCAGGAAGAGGTAGATGGCGAGGAAGATCATCATCTGAGCAGTGTAGATGTAGGCAGTTTCTTTGGTGGCAAAATGCAGGGCAGATGTGATGGTTAACAAAATTAGCGAGGCGTTATCACGTTTGTCTATGTAACGCAGCACTGCATACAACATCATCACGGCAAATAACTCAATGAAGGCTTCGTTGCGGGTATAGCGGCCATAATAGAGGAGATAGGGGGATATCAAGAAAAAGAGGCCTGCCAGCAAGGCTCCTTTACGTCCCAGATAGCGTGGAAAGGCAAACAGCACGAAAACAATGGCGGCCACGCTGAACAGAGCTGCCGGGACGCGTGCGCTGAAGTCATTATCGCCCATGATGAAATAGGAGGCGGCCAATAAATGGAATTGCAGCGGGCCATGGGTTACCGGGTCATGGCGGTATCCCAATCCCTGGTAGAGGTCATAGGCAGGCACAACGTGGTTAACTTCGTCATGTGACATGACTCGATGATCCACCCGGTAAAATCGGCTGAAGATCGCCAGCAATATGATCAGGATGATGAGTAATTTTTCAACGGTCAGGTATGTAGAAGATTTGACAAGGGGGATATCTAAAAAGGTTGTTTTTTCAGTATACACCATGGGTTCATTTCCATATTTTTTATATTTCGGTGTTGAAATGCTCTATTGAATTGCATGTATTATAGTTGAATACTATTGTAACAGTAAAATGCTTAAGGACGAGGGACGATAACACCTTCCCATGAGCCAAAAAAGTTTTATACTTAGGTGGATTGGTTAATCACAGGAGTGCCAATGAAGACCAAAATCAGCATCCCGCGTTATATCATGTTTGGTTTGTTATATTTCGCCCAGGGCAGCATCATGGGCTATTTCGGGGCATTGAATGCCATTTATTTTCTCTCTTCAGGATTGACCATGACGCAGGCGGGAATGATCGGCACGATCGCGATGGTGCCTTTTATTCTGAAGATTTTCCTGGGGATGCTCAGTGACAAGGTGAATTTCTTAGGATTTGGACACCGTAAACCGTATATCGTGATTGGTTTGGTGTTGCAGGCTGCTATCCTGGCTGTCTTCAGTTCGGTCAATCCTGCGGAAAATTTCGGATTGTATGCAGCGGCAGCCTTTTTGTTGATGACAGGTATGGCATTGTATGATACCTGTACCGATGGTTATGCGCTGGACATCACACCTGTGGAAGAAGAAGGCACTGTGCAGGCGGTGATGGTTTCCGGACGTGCTTTGGGAACGGTGATTATTGGCGGGTTAGGATTTATTGCGCAAGCAATGGGGTGGAATTTTCTGTTCCTTGTACTGGCACTGATCACGTTATTACCGCTGCCGTTTGTTTTGACGAACATGAAAGAAACCAAACGCACAGCTGATACCTCTTTCAATTGGGCGGCGTTTGGCGCATTCAAGGAGAAATATGTCATCGGCCTGGCTCTGTTAGGCGCGTTGTATTCGTTTTGCCTCTATGGCGCTTATGAAATTGTTGCGCCGGCCATTTCAACAGAATTCGGTTTTGATGTGGGACCGACCAGCTTGTTAATTTCTTTGTGGGGGGTAGGGGTGATCGCCGGAGGATGGATCGGGGGAAAAATCAATCCAAAGTTGGGGGTACGTAAATCGGTTATATCTGCCATGTGGTTGTCATTTGCTGCCACAACATTGCTGGGGTTGATTTTATCGCCCGTGGCAGCCTGGATCATTGTGCCGTTCTTCGGGATTGCTTTTGGGTATTATGAAACGATTTTCTTCGCTCTCTCGATGCAATTTACCGATTCGCGTATCGCTGCCTCTATGTTTGCCATTTTAATGGCGATCGCTAACATTGGCACCGGTATTGCTTTAGGCCTGGCGGGGGTGCTGGTCGATGCTGCCGGTTATCGCTTCACGTTCCTGGTTCTGGGGGTTGTGAATCTGTTGGCGATTCCGTTATTAGGCTTTATGCGAAAACCTGCTGCAGTACAGGGGCAGGAAGTAATCATTGAGGCATGATTAAGAAAATTTGCCTTGATTGGGGCAATACACTGTGCCACGTGACTGGTGAATATGATGGGCCGATGATCGACTGGCTGGAAATCCGTTTGATTGATGGCGCACGAGAGTCGGTGGGGTGGATGACAAACAAATATGGACGGTTATCGGTTGCCACAAATGCGAAAGATTCCTCACTGGAACAAGTACATGCCGTTATGGACCGGATGAATCTGAGTTCTTCATTCGGGCATATATTTCTTCCTTCCGAAATTGGATATGGCAAAGATTATGTAGGGTATTACACGAACATAGCGAACGAATTGGGCGAGGAGCCTGGCGGTCTGCTGATGATCGGTGATGATTACCAACTGGACGTGGTGAATGCCTGGCGGGCTGGCTGGCAGACTGCGCTTTTTGTTTTTGGAGAAGGATATTCATTCAGACCGATGCCTTTACAGCAATTTGAAGCCAAAACATGGCCGCTGCTGGTCGACCAATTGTCTACACCACGCCCCACGTTACAAGAATGTTTTGCCTGGCTACAGGAGGGGCATCAGACATTTATTCTGCTGCATCATATGCAACTGGTCGCCGCCATCGCCTACTGGCTGGCACACCAGTTGATGATGGCAGGTGAAGCCGTTGATCCTATCCTGGCTCATCGGGCGGCACTGCTGCATGACCTCGACAAGTTAGTCCCTGGCCGGCCGGCGGAAATGCATGGCATATGGGGAGCAGAAGAGATTGCCAACAGGGGATTTGAGAAGGTCGCAGAAATTGTGCAGCAGCATGTACCAGTGAATCCGGAGACGATTCGATTTACAACGCGTGAAGCCGAACTGGTCTTCTTTGCCGATAAGATGGCCAAAGGCAATCAAATGGTCAGCATTAAGGAGCGATATGATGATCTGGTCAATCGGTATCCTGCGCTTAGCAATAATAGAAATGCCATAGAAGATATCTTGTATGGCACTCAGGAAGATATTTGTGCTACCCTGGCTATCGAGAGCGAAGATCTACTTGCTACCATTCGCACAGCTCTGGGATTTTGGTAGTTTATTGGCTGATATTGTAATAATTGTAGATGGATGCCGAGAGGTCGGCGAATAAAAGATTCGCCTGGTCAAACACCAGTTGAACAGGATGCCATAAAAAGATGCATACCACGTAGTTGGTGCCAGGTGAATATACTATGCCGACATCAGAGACGGTATGGATCAAACCGTCGGATTCGGTGATCCAGCCATGCTTGTGTGCGACGCGGGTGCCATCTGGCACACCAGCCTGGATGAGAACCCCGATGCGGTTTTGGGCAAGGTAATTTAACATAATTTGGCACTCGCCGGAGGTCAGGCGGTCGGGGTACAGGGCCAATAAAGTACCACCGCCGTTGGCGCACTGGTAAATGTCATCAAGCAACATACCAATTTCGGCTGCCGTTGTCTGGTTGTAAACATCTGGACTTACATTGACATCCAGGCGGCTGTTGGCAGGGGTATCATAACGTTCTAAGAGGGGGGCACCCAGATAGAAGTAACCGGCAATGAAGGAGTTTTCAAAGCCCAAATTTTGCAGATGTTCGGTCACTACCAGCGGTCCCAAATTGCCACCAATCAACTCCATCAAGCTGTCGGAGGGTGTATTTTCGGATAACTCGATCATTGATTGCACATTGGCATCAACGTTGGCAGGCAGAGGCAATTCCTGTTCAATGAAGGTGGACAGCATGATGGGAATTTTTATGGTGGAGGCAGCGGTGAAAGCTACATTCGGGGGAATCTCTTCGCCATTTTCCAGTGCGAAATGCAACTCATCGCGCGTGTTAAGGTCAAGGAGATATATTTCAGCGATGCCGTCAAAGTTTGCCAGCTCTATTTTTCGTGTTAACAGGGCGTGTAGATACTCTTTGGTTGGGCGCGGGGGCTCGATGCGGATCGTCGTAAGACTGGCGCTGCGCTGTTCAGTGGCATATAAGGCTGCCTCGATGGAGGCAACAGACGCATCCACATCGATCTCCATACCGGGGACACCGGGTAGAAAATTGCCTGACCCACTCATGTCAATGACGGCCTCTGCCTGGGTGTTATAACGCGGGGCAACATCATTGGCCAGATATTGCCGTAATTGCTCCTGTGAATAGGTAGCACGCAGCGGGATTGGATCAGGTTGGCGGACCGTGCCCCACAGGTAATCCCAGAAGGCAGCCCAAAAAGGCGTCTCAATGCGCTGCATGTCAGCAGCGGTCAGCATTGCCTCGATCTCCGGGCGAAATCCGACCACAGAGGGTGACAGTTGGAAAGTTGTGGAGCCGATTGCTACCTCAATGGGCGTGGAATAGGTCTGGTTGAGGCGGTTGGCAGCTTGTTCGGGAGTCAAACCACCTACTTTGACCCCTGCGATTTCTAAGCCAGCAGGCAAGGTGCTGCGCATGCGGCTGTAAGTAACCAGTTCCAGGCCCAACAGCAGTACGGCAGCAAAAATTAATGCCAGTGAGACAAATCGTAGGATAAAAAATGAACTTCTCTGCTTCTTCATTGCAACCTTTCTGCCGTCAATGATTGTACCAAAGGTAGGGGGTAATGTCAGGTATAATGATTTTTGTCTAATTATCGTAGAGACAATGAAGGAGTCAGGTATTTCTATGGCAAAGACAGTATTCGTCAGCGGTTGTTTTGATATGCTTCACAGCGGCCATATCGAATTTTTCCAGCAGGCAGCCAGGCATGGAGATTTGGTGGTTGCATTGGGTTCTGATCAAACCCTGTTCGACTTAAAGGGCCGTGTGCCTTATAACAATGAGCAGGAACGCCTCTTCATGGTGAAAAATGTGGCTTGTGTGAAGGATGCTTTCATTTCGAAAGGCGCAGGCTATATGGATTTTGAGCCAGACCTACGCGAGAGAATGCCAGACATGTTCATTGTTAATGAAGATGGCAATACACCTGCCAAGCAAGCCTTGATGGAAGAACTGGGCATCGAGTATGTGGTGTTGCACCGTGAACCGCACAGTGGGCTGGCGGCCCGGTCAACCACAGCTATCCGTGGAGAATGCCGCCTGCCATACCGCATCGATGTTGCCGGCGGCTGGCTGGACCAGCCCTGGGTGTCTGAGAATTACCCTGGCGCAGTCATCACAGTGTCTCTGGAGCCGACCATCGATTTCAATGAACGCAGCGGAATGGCATCCAGTACCCGCCGGTCAGCCCAGGAATTGTGGGGTAACCACCTGCCGATTGGCGATTATGAGAAAAACGCAAAAATTCTATTTTGCTATGACAATCCGCCTGGTACCAAAGAGATCTCTGGGGCGCAGGATTCGATTGGTCTGGCGATGCCGGGTTTAAATTATGCTTATTTTGAGGGGGGATACTGGCCAACGCGTATCGAATCAATTTATGATGAGGCATCGCTTGATTTTGTCGAATCGTTGTTCTACCTGATTCCATTGGGGCCGCGCGAAGATGGGTTTGCGGTGTTGAGTGATACCAACATCACCCGGGATGGTGCTAAACGACTGGCAGATGCCACCGACGGGGTGTGGGATGCGATCAAGCGGCAGGATGTCGGTGATTACGGACGACACTTCCTCGCTTCGTTCGCAGCACAGATCGCCATGTTCCCTCATATGATGACACCTACGGTGGCGCGCTTGATTGATAAATATCGCAATCAGGCGTTGGGCTGGAAACTTTCAGGCGCTGGTGGCGGCGGTTATCTGACGCTGGTGTCGGACAAACCCATCGAAAATGGGGTGCGGGTGGTGGTACGCGGCAGGAACGGCTCTTGATTGACAGCCGAAAACTGCTATGCTAAAATACAACGTCAACGCAAGACGCCCCCATCGTCTAGCGGCCCAGGACGTAGCCCTCTCAAGGCTAAAACGGGGGTTCGATTCCCCCTGGGGGCATGACCATCCTTTAGCAGGATGGTTTTTTTATAGACCTGTCCAGTGAAAGTAGGTCAGAAAACTGGAGCCGATGATACCATTCTGCGCCGATTCCAATGCCAGGGAGTTCGTCAATGGCATCGTTGCACTATTGAGTTGTGATACCATGTGCACATGGTCGAAAAAATAGGGCAGGTGCAGGGTATCAATGTATACAGGTTTGGCCGGGGCAGTTCATTGTGGCTTTAAAAGTTAACCCCACCGGAAAAGTATTCTTCGCGCAAAAACCACTCTTCACTTTGCCCCTCACCTTTGATGTGTTCTTCAACAGGCAGGAAGTCATCACCGGTTTTTTAACAGCCAGGCTTTTAATTCCTGTTCCATTTCTAACAGCAGATCGTTATGATCGGGTTCCAATGCCAGGTTGCGTTGCTGGAAAGGATCATTGAGATTGTCAAACAAGACGCAACTGCCCTGCAGCCACCTGGCATAGGTGTACTGGCAGGTGCGTATTCCGCGCCAGGGTTGCATGCCCCGCGCCAGGTCAAAAGCGCCATAGTTGTTAATGAATACCGAAGGTTGTTCAAAATGATTCATGCCTTGCAGGCAGCCGGAAAGATCACAACCTTGTATTTCGGTGGGTACTGTTAATCCGCACAAACCCAGCAAGGTCGGGGACAGGTCAACGACACTGATCAACGATTCATTGGTGCCGGTGGCGTTCGGAAGCCATGGTATTCGCATGATCAGCGGTATGTGAATACTTTTTTCATAGGGAAGTCGTTTGTTGCGAAGCATGTGAGACCAGAGCATGTCACCGTGATCAGAGGTGAACACCACAAGAGTGTTGTCAGACAAACCCAATTGTTCAAGTGATTCAAGCAGACGGACGACACAGACGTCAATGGCACTGATATGGGCATAATAGCCTGCGATCGCCTGCCGGTCAGGGCTGAGGGCATTGGGTCTCAATGAGAGTTTTTCTGGCGGATATAGGTCAAGATATTCCTGCGGTACTTGATCATAGGGATCATGCGGGGTGCCAAATGACAGCCAGAGGTTGAATGGCTGGACGCCATGTTCATGCAGATATTTAATCGCCAAGTTGGTTTGGATTTCAGGCTCATATCCCGCCTCGCGAACCAGGTTTGGATCGTCATTCAGGTAATATTTTGGTGAGAGGTAATTATGGTGGCAATTATATGCTGCCCAATAATGATCGAAACCGTGCCGCCGCTCGGGTGGTGTAAACATATGACGGCTGATGCCTTCCAGATGCCATTTGCCAATGTAGGCACTGTGGTATCCTGCCCGGTTGAACTCATGCGCGATGGAGGGGTTGTCGGCTGGCAGCCTGATGTCATTCAAGAAACAGCGCGCAGACGGGCATGGCGCCCGGTGATCATAGAAGGGCGTGAAGGGGTGCAGACAGGCGAGTTGGCGATAGCATTTGTGAAGAGCAAGCCCCGTTCAGCCAGTGAGTCTAAGTGCGGGGTCAAAACGGCTTCCTGCCCCATGCATCCCAGCGAAGAAGCACGCATTTGATCAGCGAAAATAAATAACAGGTTAGGCTTGTTCATCATATTCCTTTAGGAAGCAAATGGGCACACTGGTCAACCAGTGTGCCCATTAAGTATGTGATCATTCCTGTTATAAACTATCGAGCGCCGCAAGCCTGCAAGCTTGCCTGTAGATGGCCGCGGGTTTCGGCAGCGATGACCGTACACTGCAGCAGGTCATACTCTTTAGCGCCAATCACTTCCAGGTCAACGGGTCCGGTATAGCCGTTTTCATGCAGCACGCGGATGTAGCCGACCAGGTCGATATCGCCGCGCCCGTTGGCTTGCATCTCAGGCGGGCCAGGATTCATTTGGCGGCCTTTGCAGTCGCGGATATGGACATGCTTGACACGGGAAATCACCGCGGCGATGGCTTCCACCGGGTTTTCACCACCGCGCCAGATATGGCTGGGATCCATGTCGATGCCGAAGGCGGGTGATGAGATGGCTTCCATGATCTTGAGGGTGGTGGGCGTGTTGTAGATGCTGGCGCCGACATGCGCCTTGACGCACAGGGTCACGCCGTATTTCTCACCCAATTGCGCGCAAGCGCCGAGGGCGTCGACTGTAGGCTGCCATTCCTGCGCATCTTCTGATTTTCCGCCGGGGCCGGTGTTGATGATGGGGATGCCGAT
>Ga0334884_1005785_pt1 | contig 11573 bp, 10 predicted proteins | sample GraSluR1_MG_7_FD_207215 | JGI IMG/M metagenome (GOLD analysis project Ga0334884, IMG submission 207215) | Sludge microbial communities from methane-producing bioreactor in Wageningen University, Netherlands - Granular Sludge_12_05 R1 | ecosystem: Engineered > Bioreactor > Anaerobic >...
ACGGGAAGATGGTCTCCGGGAAGCTCCCGGCGATCGTCCGGTGGATCGACGGAGATCCGAGAAGCTACATCTCCAGCGGATCGGGGATCTCCTCGCCCTATACCAGCAGCTTCACCTCGACGGTCCTATTCCGCCTCCACCTCCAGGACGGCTCGGGGCTGGGAGCCTTCCGCCTCGTCTACGAGGCGGGCCCGTCCCCGGGGCAAAGGGATCCCGCCCCCGAGGTGAAGGTCTTCGAGCGGGTCATTGGGGCGAGGATCTCGGGGACGACCCCTTACGATGGGCCTATGGCCGCAGCCCTGTTGATCGCCTCAAACCAGGGGAGGAGGTTCGTCTACTCCAACGAGGCGATGCCGGAGGACGGCAGGTACGAGATCACCGTCCCCTACTCGACCGATGGAGAGGAAGATGCCCGTTCCATCGGACCCTACCTGGTGGGGCCGATGGAGGACCTCGGCGGGGAGGGATCGAGGGAGGTCGAGGTGGCGGAGGAGGACGTAGCCCTCGGGAGGGTCGTGGAGGTGAACTTCTGACCGCCTTCGCCATCCGACCTCACAAGCTCCCTGGGGTTCCCTCAGAGCAAGAGCTGGCAGCAGGTCTTGATGCAGATCCCCGGGACGACGGTCCTCCCCTCCCGGTCCAGGGCCTCGATCACCCCCTCGTTCTCGGTCCCGGGCTGGAGCCAGAAGGTCTCAAACCCCTTCTCCCTCGCCTCCTCGGCGAGGCCTGCGACCGCCTCGGGCCTTCGAAAGACGTCTACGATGTCGATCTTCTCGGGGACTTCCCTGAGGGAGCCGAGGACCTTCTCCCCCAGGATCTCCTCCCCCCGATGGACCGGGTTTATCAGGTATACCTTGAAGCCGTAGCTCTTCACCACCTCCGATACGAAGTGGCTCGGCCTCCCCTCCTCGGGGGATATGCCGACGACGGCGACGGTTCTGCTCCTCTTTAGGATCGCTCTCAGCATCTCGGGATCATCGACTATCGGCACAGGATCACCTCCAGAATCTAAGGAGTCTTTGGTCAAATGGAGTTGATCCGGTGAGGATCTATCTCCCTTATCTACCTCTCGACCGATGGAGTATGCCCTGGAGCTTCAAATAAGCCCTCTACTTTCCTTTGGGCCCTCTGCTGCAATACTCAATTTAGATATTTTATAACAATAGCATTTCTCCCAAACCCCATGATGGCGTAAATGCCTGAAAACGGATACCCTAATATAGAATCCGATACGAGATAGGCCCATGAAAAAATTGCTGACATTAACCCTGCTGGGGGTCCTCCTCCTCGCCGGCGGCGCCTCGGCAGCGTGGGAGAGGCTCTGGGACGAGAAGGTCGACTCGGTCGTCTTAAACGGCAGGATCTCCTCCCAGGAAGATCCCGATTATACGGTGAGGGTCTTTGCAGTTCAGAGCGAGACGGGGGACATATACAGGTACGCCGAGACGACGGGGGAGTGGACGAAGGTGGGAAACCCCGGAAAGAAGTTCGTCTCGGCGGGCGGGGTCGATAGCAGGCTCTACGGCCTCGACCCGGCGGGGATGGGCGTCTACGAGTTCAGCGGTACGGCGATGGAGTGGACCCAGGTTGGCGGACCCGCTGCTGATATCTACGGCGGAGGCGGGTTTCTCTATGCCACGAACCCCGAGGACGGCTGGGAGGTCTACAGGTATACGGGGACTCCCTGGGAATGGGTGCAGATAGGAGAGCGGTCACCGTCCCGCCCGAATATGGGCCAGATTGTGGACTATATGGCATCAGGCGGCGGATACCTGGCGGGGATGGGCTTCCCCTACGAGATGATCCCGTCGAAACTCTACCTCCTCGCCGAGAGGGTCAACTCTGAAGGCGTCACCATCGGAGTCGTATTGAAGTATTCAGGGACGCCCCTAAACTGGGAGATATTACAGGGTGGAGGTTTGGATTTCGACGCCCTCTTCGGCGACGGATTCAACGCCGGCGCGGTCTATGCAAGGGATTATCACACCAAAGAGTTATATCGGTGGTCTGAGGATGCCGAAAGTTGGGAGCGGGCGATCGATCCAGCAAAGATAGTCGTCGCCGACCAGTACATCGACGGCTCTTCGGTCCATAACCTCCTCTACCGGCTTGAAGAAGATGGAGATCTATGGATGCGGGACGACACTGTAGGATCTTGGACCAAGATCGATACTTCGGCATGGAGAAATCCCCTGAAGGGGATCTACGCCGCCGGCGGAGAGCTCTACGCCCTCTCGGAGGCGGGCTACGTCTTCAGGTACGTCCCCTGACCCTGGAGACCCCCTCCAGGCGAACTTTTTTGCTATCCGCCGCTTCACTCGACGCCCCTTCCTGTGAGTTGGAGCTCTGCTGTGCCCCCCTCCGGCATCGAGCGGTGCTTCATCAGCCGGGCGAGCCTCTTTCCCTCGCCCCTCTTCTCGATGAAGATCGCAGTCTTGGTGGCGTGGTCCATCGCCATCCCGCCGAGGGGCCTGAGGTTTCCCGTCTCGATCTCCATGTAGACCTGGTTTGTCACCACCACCGGGATCCGGTGCCTCCTCGCCATCTCCTGCAGCTCCCCGAGCTGGGCGGCGAGGGCCCTCCGGACGGGCCTGTTGTCGTCCCCCTCGAAGGCGGCCCTGTAGAGGGAAGTGGCGGAGTCGAGGATGAGGAGGCCGAACTCCTTTCCAGCGATCTTGGTGGCGTCTTTAATCGAGGAGTGCTGCTGCTCCAGGTTCAGGGGCTCGAAGACGACGATCTTTGCGCCTATCTCCTTCGCCCCCTCCCCGGCGATCTGTCTGAACCTCTCGACGGAGAACCCTTCGGTGTCGATGAAGATCACCTTCAGCCCCCGGCCGACGGCTCCGACGGCGGCCTGGAGGACTATCGTCGTCTTCCCCGTCCCCGCCTCGCCGTAGATCTGGGTTATGATCCCCGGCTCATAGCCCCCGCCGAGGAGCCGGTCCAGCCCCTCGCACCCTGAAGAGAGCCTCTCCTGCATGATTCTCCAATCACCCTATCTCCATCCGCCGTTCCTTCTTCGATCTCGCCGGCTCAATCTGACCCCTCGATCAGCTCCTCCAGCCGGTCCATCGCCTCGATCTCCCGGGGGCCGCCGCAGCGGTTGACGATCCGGCGGATCTTGAAGATCTCCTCCAGGTAGAGATCGCTCTTGAGGGCGACGTAGCGGGTCGCGGCGACGGCAGCCTCCACGACGAGGTTGATCCCCCGGTTGACGGCCCGAAACTCCCTCTCCAGGACCTCGCCCTTGACGAACTCCACCTCCGGGAGGGCGATGTCCAGGCCGTTAGGCTCGCACCTGAAGAGGGCCCAGGCCTCGGCGTCTCGGAGGGTGACCTCTCCGTCCCTCTCGACGAAGTTCTCGTCGGAGATGTCCCCGAGCGCCGTCTCGACGAAGAGGATCGGATCGTGGGTTACGTTGGCCACGAACTTCTTTTCCGACATTATATTCTCGTAGGTGTGAGTTCCAACGAAGAGCCGGACCGATAGGGTCTCGCCCGTCCTGATCAGCCCCAGGGGCGCAGCGTTATGGGTTCCAGCCTCGTTCACCGTGGTGGCAATAATCTCGTTTATCCCGTCGAATATTCCCAGCTCTTCGATCCTTCCAAGATCGCGTATCATCCTTCGTCCCTCCCGAAGATGGCCCCCTCCATCAGGGCTATGAAGAGGGCCGCTGCCATCAGGTCCGCCGTTGACCCGGGGTTTATGTCCTCCTCCACGAACCTCCTGTCCAGCTCCTCGGCCAGGCGGAGGGTCTCTTCGACCTCAAACCCCAGGATCGCCCTCGCCCTCTCCGACGCCTCCTCTGCCCGCTCCATTCCGAACTTCGAGGCGACGAGGCTGTCGGGGACGGCCGCCAGGGCCTCCAGGTAGGTGATCGCCACCCCGTCGTTGAGGCCGAGCTCTACGACCCGCTCCGCCAGAAGCCGGGCGAGGAGAAAGCTCCTCTCAAAGCCCCTCGACCACTCCCTGGCCACCAGGTCGTGGGCCGAGGAGAGGCGCATCAGCTCCAGGAGGGTCTTCCCCTCGGAGCGGATCTTATCGGGGGAGGCGGGGTCTTTCAGGCTCAGATCCGCCACCTCCGCCACCCTCGCCCCGGCGATCTCGAAGGCGGCGTAGAACTCGACGGCGTCCTCCGCCGTCGTCTCCTCCAGGACCTCCGCCACGGAGCCCCTCAGATCCCCCCCCCTCCCCGCCGCCGCCGCCAGGGGGATGAGGAGGGTCAGGGAGCCGAAGTGGGTGTTCTGGGAGAGCCCCCACCCCCGCCACGATCCGACCGCCCGGCGGATGAGGGCGCCCGTCGGAAGAAGCCCCAGTGCCGCGTCCCGGAAGGCGGGGTAGGCGGAGACGGCGCTGATGAGGAAGTGGTGGAACTTCACCTCCTCGAAGTCGTGGGACCGATCTACGTTCCCCGGCTTCGGGGAGGTGGAGAGCTCGATCAGCATCGCGAGCTGTGCCGCTTGCGCAACACGGTCGGGATTCGTCGTCATGCCTTCAGCAGATCCTCGGCGAGCTTCTTCTTCAGCCTCATGTACTCATCGGGGGAGATGCCGTGCTCCTCCAGGACGGCGTCCCTCATGAAGCAGGGCTTGGTGATCTTGCAGCACCAGGCGAGGCTCCCAAAGCAGGTGCCGTCTCCGGGCTCCAGGGGCGTCCCCCGGGTGAGGGCGATCTTCTTCTCTATGAACTCTCGGGGCGAGATCCCCATCTTCTTGAGGGCCGCGAGGAGGGGGCAGCTCTTCACCGGAGGGCAGCAGAAGGCGACCCCCCGGAGGTCGCCCCCGGAGCAGATGTGCTTGGGGGCGTTGTACCACCCTACGAGCTCCTGGAACCTCTTGAGGGCCCCGGCGAGCCATCCGACGAACTCGGGGTCGGCCCTCTCCGACAGCGATATCATATCCGCCCCCATGGAGAGGAGGTCCTTCGCGGCCTCGAAGTCGCCGACATCGGACATGGCCAAGAGCGGCGGAGCCCCGCCGTCGGAGACCTTCCTGACGACCTTCAGGGCTGCAGGGCCGAGGCCGCGGAGGTCGAGGTGGAGGAGGTCGGCCCCCCCCTCCCGGGCCTCTCGGGCGAGGGGGGAGAGGTCCTCGAGGCCCTTCGGCCTCACCCTCAACGAGAGGGCCGCCCCCTCCCCTTTGACAGCCCCGACTACCTCAGCGATCCCCCCGGCCCGGGGGAGCTCCACCTCGATGAGCCACCCCTCCTCGGCCGCCATCCCGGCCGCCTCCGCGAGGTCATCCAGATCCCCCCCGAAGGTCGAGAACCCCAGGGCGGAGGAGCTGGAGATCCTCTCCATCCTGCTCCTTATGGCCGAGGGGGCGGCCTGGTGGAGGTCGAACCGCCCGAGGATGATCAGCCCCGGGGAGCCGTTGAGCCCCCCCAGCTCCTGGGAGGCGGAGGCGATCGCCAGGGGGTTATTCAGTTCAAGGTATCCGATCTTCAACATCAATATCGGGCCCCAAGGCGAGACTCCTGGCGGGGATATCAGCTTTTCGGCCTGGGCTCATCAAGTTCAGAAAAAATGATGATCCTGCGCGGTCACGCCTTCTTCGCGAGGACCATCGGCTTTCCGCAGCAGACCAGCATCCCCGCGCCAGCCTCCTGGACCAGAACTACGTTGCCGCAGACCTCACACCGGTAAACTTCGCCCACTTTAGCCAACTCGTATCACCTCTGATCCTCATCTTATCTCCCCCTTGCTTTAAGCCTCTTTTGCCGGAGGGGGTGGTCACTCAAACCCCCTGACGAAGCCCTTGACGCAGTGCCGGAGGTCTTGGTGATACCCCCCCTCCAGGACGGCAAACCTCCGGCCAGAGCACCTCTCCTCCGCCCCCTCCTTCAGGATCCTGCCGATCTCCTCGTAGTCGGAGAGGTCGAGGAGGCCGCCCCAGTCGAGGAGGTAGGTGTCGAAGCCGGCGGAGACGGCGAGGAGGTCGAATTCAGATTCTGCAACGGCCCTCTCCACCTGGCCGATGTAGCCGGCGGGATCGAGGGTGAGGTAGTCGAAGCCGGGGTCTATGGCCCCGACGTTTGCGATCCGTACCCTCTCATCCCACCGGAATATGCTGACCGTCCCGTCGCCGAAGTGGAGGTCGATGTCCACGATCAGGACCCTGCCCCCGGAGCCGCCCCCCCTCCGGCGTCCCAACCCTGCCTCCTTCGGGCCTTCCGCCTCCCCTCCCATGCCGCCCCCCATCCTATCCAGGGCCATCCTGACGGCGATGGCGACGTTGTTGAGGTAGCACATCCCCCAGGCGTGGTCGCTTGAGGCGTGGTGGCCCGGCGGCCGGACCAGGGCGAAGGCGGCCTCGCCTCGAAGGGCGATCTCCGCGGCCCGGCAGGCGCCGCCGGCCGCCAGCAGGGCGGGAGCCAGCATCCCCTTTTCCCTCACCCTCTCGATATGCTCGCGGCTGTGGATCCGCGATACATCCTCGAGGCTCGCTTGGGGGGGGTCTACGAACTCATAGCCCGCCAGCTCCCGGGCCGGAAGCCGCACCCGGTCGGGGCTCTCGACGGGGTTGGTGGTGTACCTCTCAGCGAACCTCTCTGAGTATACGACCTTCAAGATCTGACCTCGATCGGCACTGAAGATCCTCCTCTCTTCAATCCGCCTCCAGCATCCTCGGAGGCCCGCCGTAGTCGAAGCTGTTCGCCCGGACGAGGCAGGATAGCAGCACCCTTATCCCGGCGACCCCAGCCTCGCCGTAGGCCTTCCTCCAGATCCTCGCCGAGGACCGCAGGGGCGCCGTCCTTGGGTTCACCCTCCTCATCGACCAGTCGAGGAGGACCTCCATCTCCTCCGGCGAGATATTCGGGTGGTTCCAGACGAGGTGCTTTCCGTCGAAGTGGTGGTAGTCGGGGTCGGATATCCCGTACCTTCCGGCGACCTCCTCCCATAGCTTCGTTCTGGGCAGCGGGGTGAGGACGCAGATCTGGGTGAGGTCGAGCTTGAGGGAGGCGAGCCTCTCTACGTCCTCTCTTATCGACGCTGCAGTATCCGTCGGAAAGCCGATCATGTAGTAGCCGACGGTCCCCAGGCCGTGGCTCTTCAGCTTCTCGACCGTCTCCAGGATCTCCCCCGCCCCCTCCCGCTTCGCGACGCCGTCGAGGACCTGCTGGTGGAAGCTCTCGATCCCGATGGCGGCGCCCGCAAAGCCCCTGACGGGGTTTTTGCCTCCTCCCCCGCGGGACGGCCGCCTCCTCATCTCCGCCCACTCGTCGACCTTATCCCGGAGGTAGTCGGCCCGGGCCATGCACCCCCAGACCATCCCGTACTCGTCGAGGAGCTCCGCGACCCGGTCGGCGTGTCTTCGGTCCGACCCGAAGCTCTCGTCCTCGATGACGACGACCTTGATCCCCTGGTCCCGGTAGTACGACAAAACCCTCTCGATCGACTCCAGGGGGAGGGGCCTCGGCCGGCTGCAGAAGGAGGTCGCCTGGCAGAACTTGCAGCCGACGGCGCATCCCCGGATGGTGAAGAGGGCGCCGTAGATGTTCAGCTTCAGGCCGAAGGGGGCGGCGAGGTGCTCGATGAGGGGCGGGTGAACGATCTCCTCGACCTTCCGGCCGAAGTAGGCAGCGACCTCGTCCTCGGCGTAGCCGACGACGGCCCGGTCGAACTTCTCCTCGACGGCCGGGGTGAGGGCGCCGTAGTTGCCCGCCCAGACCTCCCCGACCGCCCCGGACGCCCGGGCGAAATCTGCCATGGCGAGGGCCTCCTCCGTCTCGCTGATGTAGAAGGATATGCCGACGACGTCCCACCCCTCAGCGAGCCTCCTCTTGTACTGGTCAAAGGTCGGAAACTCCATTATCTCCAGCTCGGGGACGTTCTGCTGGAGGAACCGCAGGCCGAAGGACTGATCTCTCGGCCAGCGGAACCGAAACCACCTCGACCGGGAGTTGGATCCGATGTAGTCGTACCCCTCCCCCGGATTGCGGCAGACGGTGGTGAAGAGGACCCTCGGCGGAGCCGACGCCTGAACCATCCTCTCGTCGAGAACGCTTCTCTTCGCCTCTTCTGGCTTGTCTCCGTTCATTGAAGGTCTCCTGAATTTTCATCGCCCTATTCATTTCATTTCGCGGCAAGCTCAATCGTCTTTTTCAGATATGATCGATTTTTCTCCTCAGAAGGAGACATATCAGAATCAGCCCAATTATGATCGCCAGCGACTACAAAAGGCTGGAATATATTGAGATCAGGGATTCGGGCCTCGATGATTTTTTTTTTTCGCTTTCCAGCTAAATGTAGTTGGTGATTGTGGGGGCAATTTCATCATCAAGACCTACCCTTCAATAAGTCTTTCGCCAGACCACACCGCCTAAAAGATCCACAGTAATTGATTGACTTAACTTTCCAAATTTTCACACAGATTCTACCAGCTTAATACCGCTCTTCAGTTAGAAGTTATTTCAACTTAACTATATTCAATTTTTGATTTTGATAATAGGGACTTGTTATGCGGCTTCAATCCTCTAAAAGAAGGATACGAGTACAAATTTTTATAAATTCGCACTTCTCCTGTTGATGCTGATAATTATTATTATGTATTATTTCCTTTTCTAGTGGACATGGAGAACAAAAGCCTTCAATTTCACAACCTTCGCATTCAGCCCAACATCCAACTAGATGGCGATTTACGGATGCCAGGATCTCATCGCAAAGTTTATCAAAATTATCTAAATGCCCCATGTATTTTGGATGATATTCGCAAAACGGAATGCTTCCGTCTGGGAGAACGTATAATCGAGAGTGTGCCGCCCCTGAACATAGAGCCCAAATAGTGGATTTTGATCGAAGATTTGTTGCAGGCGTCGCCCATTGTCCTGTTAAATCAATCCCGTTTTCTTTTGCAATGGACCTTAAAGCTAAAAAATATTTGGCTAATTTAATAGGAGATGTAGGCAGTAATGATAAATTATCAATATTTAATGTAGCATTACTAATTCCAAACGAGGATAATTTTTTATAAAAATTACCATTCAATTTATAGTTAAATTTATTATATACAGAGCTTATAGATATATTTGAACAATTGTTTTTCACAAGGATATCAAGACAACTAAAAATAAAATCATATGCTAAAGTTCCATCAGAATATTTTCTAGAGACATTTCCTGATGTATCATCATCTAGACTTACAACAATTTCAAAATCGTTATCTGAGAAATATTTAGCGATGTTATCATCGATAAGACTTGCGTTTGTTATCAATCTAAATTTAAAGTTTAGATAATTATATTTTTTTGTTGTATACGTGCATACATGGCGAATGAGATTAAACTCTAATAGCGGCTCACCTCCTGTAAACGTTATTGCTATTTTTTCATTTAAGTCAAATTTATATAATTTTATATATTCTATATATGTATCTATAGCTCTCTTAGCCGTCGAAAAACTCATCGATTCAATATTAGAGAATGCCGTTTTTGCAATGCAATAATCACACGAGAAGTTACATTCCGTCGTTATAACAAGCACCAATCCAGAAGAAAATAATCCTGCTTTTTTATATCTGTTCTGCACTAAATTCAGCCATTTATTTCGTTCGTCGCATCTGCGTTCTAATACAATAAATCCTAAACTTATAAGCTCTTGGAGCGCATAAAAGGCATTATTATCTAATTTAATATATTTTTCTAAAAATTCCGGTGAGCGAGAAATCGAAAAATTTCCAATCAATTCCATTACATTATCATCGACTTTGACTGGATTGCCATATAGAGAATGGTATAGTACGTTATTCCCATTACAAGAAACTATTTTAAGATATCTCGATTTAACTAGCATCATGAATCACACTTCGTGAAAAAAATGAAAATTTTATATTTTTATTCTTTAGGGAAGCAACCGCTATATTGTTCCGACAGTGGGCATGTTCTAGTGTTCGATTTCTTAATTTCGCTAAGATGAACAATTACATATGAAGGTCTATCCTCTCCAATTTCTCTTAACGATTCTTCTAAACAAACTCCTGAACTCAAGAGCTCGTCAAGCTTTCTGATATCAATTGGCTTTTGTTCCATATTACCAACTCACTTAAACTTTAAGTGTACATTCTCGCATTCGTATATATAGTTAATCCTATAATTAAGATTTCCATTTTCTGGAGTTTAAGCTCGAATCGTCAATTTTTACCCAATATGGAAAATTTTTTTGTCCATTTATAGACAGATTTTGCTTATGTAGCAATCGATAGAACTAGTTTAATATGTCTCTACTTTCTAAGTGATTAAACATGTCCGAAGTTGAGAATCTCGAAGCCTACCGCAAAAAAAGAGACTTCTCCAAAACCAGCGAGCCCCCGGGCTCCGGCGCCACGAGTTCGGAAGGAAAGCCCCGCTATTCCATCCAGAAGCATCGGGCGAAGAGGCTCCACTACGACCTCCGCCTCGAGGTCGGGGGCGTCCTCAAGTCCTGGGCGATCCCCAAGGGCCCCTCCCTCGACACCAAGACGAAGCGGCTTGCCGTCCCCACCGAGGACCACCCCCTCGACTACATCGACTTTGAGGGGAGGATCCCCGAGGGTGAGTACGGGGCCGGAAGCGTCATCGTCTGGGATATCGGGACCTACGAGAACACCACCCGCGCCGATGGGGCGGCGGTGCCGATCGCCGAGGCCCTGGAGCGGGGGCACGCCACCTTCATCCTCTCGGGAGAGAAGCTCTTGGGCGGCTACGCCCTAACCCGGACCGGCCGGGGGAAGAACGAGCGGTGGATCCTGGTGAAGATGAAGGACGACTTTGCGCGCCCCGACCACGACGTCCTGGAGGGGAAGCCCAACTCCGCTCTGACGGGAAGGTCCGTCGATGAGGTCTGATCCGCTTCGTCCGGCTCGGGCTTCAGCTCCGGGACTTCTCCGCCACCGCCTCCAGCCTCACCATCCCCACGTGGACCCTCCCTTCGCCGTCGAGGGGGTGGAGGCGGAGGTAGCGGGCCACGATCTCGGAGACGAAATCCCTCTGGCGGGATTCGGGGACCCGCTCCAGGTAGGGGTGCCAGGTCGTCTCGATCCAGCCGGCGAAGGCCTCCGGCCCCGGCTGGACCATATCCTTCTGGATCAGCTCGACCCTCCTGGGGACGAGCCCCGCCTCCTCGATCCAGATCCGGTACTCTTCGGCCCCGAAGAACCCGTACCGGAAGTCGAACCCCTCGAAGGAGCGGCGCCAGCTATCCTCGGCTATCATCTCGTCGGCGATGGCCAGGGGGAGGGCGGCGTTTCCCCGGCCCCCGAACTGGAGGAAGGTTCTGCCGCCGGGCTTGAGGGCCCGGCGGATCCCCCGGAGGACGGGGCGGTGGTCGCCGACCCAGTGGAGGGCGGCGAAGGAGACGACCAGGTCGAACTCCTCCTCGAAATCGAGGGTCCGGGCGTCTCCCGGCTGGAACGAGAGGTTTGGATGGCCCTGGAGTGGAAACTTCTCCCTCGCGAAGCGGACCATCTCCCGAGAGCTGTCGATCCCCAGGACCGAGCCCTCCGGGACGAGGTCGGCGATCGATGCGGTGATCCTGCCGTCGCCGCAGCCGATGTCCAGGACCCGCTCGTCGCCCGAAATCTCGATCTTTCTTATCAGCT
>Ga0334884_1005798_pt1 | contig 11556 bp, 7 predicted proteins | sample GraSluR1_MG_7_FD_207215 | JGI IMG/M metagenome (GOLD analysis project Ga0334884, IMG submission 207215) | Sludge microbial communities from methane-producing bioreactor in Wageningen University, Netherlands - Granular Sludge_12_05 R1 | ecosystem: Engineered > Bioreactor > Anaerobic > Unclassified...
CTTTCTGTGCGAAGTCGAGGAGACCGTCGAGGTCGTCCCCAGCGAACAGGAGTGCGAGGCCCTGGTGCGCACGGTGCGCACCACCTTCGAGAACTACGTCAAGCTCGACAAGAGAATCTCACCGGAGATGTTGGCCTCGGTCTCGGCCATCACGGATCCCTCGCGTCTGGCTGACACCATCGCGGCACACCTCAACATCAAGCTCAACGACAAGCAGGCCCTCCTCGAGATGGAAGGGGCGGTGGCGCGCTTGGAGCGCCTCTATGAGCTGATGCAGGCCGAGATCGAGATCCTCCAGGTGGAACGCAAGATCCGCTCACGGGTCAAGAAGCAGATGGAGAAGACCCAGAAAGAGTACTACCTCAACGAGCAGATGCAGGCGATCCAGAAGGAACTCGGCGAGCGCGACGAGTTCAAGAACGAGATCGAGGAGCTCGAAGAAAAGATCCGCAACAAGGAGATGAGCGAGGAGGCGACCCTCAAAGTCACCAAGGAACTCAAGAAGCTCAAGATGATGAGCCCCATGAGCGCCGAAGCCACGGTGGTCAGGAACTACATCGATTGGATCCTGAGCTTGCCTTGGTACGAGATGAGCCAGGACAAGATGGACATCACCGAGGCCGAACGCATCCTCGAGGAGGACCACTACGGCCTGAAGAAGCCCAAGGAGCGCATCATCGAGTACCTGGCGGTGCAAGCGCTGGTCAAGAAATTGCGCGGACCCATCCTGTGCCTGGTCGGACCGCCCGGCGTCGGCAAGACCAGTCTCGGGCGCTCCATCGCGCGCGCCACGGGACGCGCCTTCGTCCGGGTTTCCCTGGGTGGGGTGCGTGACGAGGCGGAGATTCGGGGCCACCGGCGCACCTATATCGGGGCGATGCCGGGCAAGATCATCCAATCGATGAAGAAGGCCAACACCAACAACCCGGTCTTCCTGCTCGATGAGGTCGATAAAATGAGCATGGATTTCCGCGGCGACCCTTCGTCGGCACTGCTGGAAGTCCTCGATCCCGAACAGAACAACGTCTTCAACGATCATTACCTCGACCTCGACTACGACCTCTCGGACGTGATGTTCATCGCTACGGCCAACAACCTGCACGCCATCCCCATCCCCTTGAAGGATCGCATGGAGGTGATCGAGTTGCCTGGCTATACGGAGTTCGAGAAGGTCAACATCGCCAGGACCTACCTCATCCCCAAACAGGCTGAAGCCAACGGCATCGCTGAGGTCGATGTGCGGATCACTGACGCGGCGGTGCGGGCCATCATCAACCACTACACCATGGAAGCTGGTGTGCGTAACCTGGAGCGGGAGATCTCGGCCATCTGCCGCAAGATCGCGCGTCAGGTGGTCAAAGCCGGCGAGAGCGAGGCTTTCCAGATCACGGCCAAGGTGGTGCCCAAGTATCTCGGGGTGCAGAAGTTCAAGCAGCGTCAGGCGGAAGAACGCGATGAGATCGGGATGACCAACGGCCTGGCCGTGACCTCCTTCGGCGGCACGATGCTCAAGAACGAGGTCTCCCTCATGCCTGGCAAGGGCAAGCTCATCATCACGGGGCAGTTGCGGGACATCATGCAGGAGTCGGCCCAGGCGGCCATGTCCTATGTGCGCAGCCGTGCCATCAACTTGGGGCTACACCCCGACTTTGCCTCCCGGGTCGACATCCACGTCCACTTCCCCGGGGACCACATCCCCAAGGATGGGCCCTCGGCGGGCATCACCATGGCGACGAGCATCGTCTCGGCCCTGACGCGCATCCCCGTGCGCCGCGATGTGGCCATGACCGGCGAGATCACCCTGCGCGGCCGGGTCTTGGCCATCGGAGGGCTCAAAGAGAAGCTCTTGGCGGCCCATCGCGGGGGAATGAAGAAGGTGATCATCCCCGCTGAAAATCGCCGCGATCTGCGCGATGTGCCCAAGCGCATCCGCAAAGCCCTGGAAATCGTCTTGGTTGAGCACATGGACGAGGTCCTCATGCAAGTGCTGCCTTTGGCCGATCCCGAGGCTTTCCGGCTCAACCTGGCCAAGCCGGTGCTGCCGCCTGACGTGGCCTTGCACGCCGACGAGGAGCTGCCCAAGCCCAGCGTGGAAGCGCGCGAAGCGCCGGCCAGGCACTGAGGGGTGCGCTGCGTCAACGGGCGCTGCGGCCGAGGATGAGTGCCTCCGTGACGGGCGCGCGCGAAGGTGCCCGGGCGGCGACGGCCCGGCGCGCCATGAGCGGGATGAGCTCGAAATGAGGCCCGTCATAGAGCTCGCACACCAGAGGGTGCCAGGCGTTGGACAAGACGACGTGGACGCCCCGCGCGAGCCAATCGAGGGCGAGGTCGCGCAGCGCTACCTGCTGGGCATAGCCAAAAGCGGTCGCCGTGTAGCTGGTGAAGGAGGACGTGGCCGAGAGCGGCACGTAGGGCGGGTCGCAGTAGACCAGATCACCTGGGGCCGGGCGGTTGGCCGTGGTGACGAAGTCCGCGTGCTCGATGTGCGCGCGCTGTAGTCTCTCGGCGCAGGCCCACAGTTGCGGCGGGTTACAGATGCTGTCCCGGCTTCTGGTGGTGCCCAGGGGCACGTTGAAGACGTTCGCCGCGTTGACGCGGTAGAGGCCGTTGAAGGCCGTGCGGTTGAGGTAGAGGAGCCAAGCACCGACCTCGACGTCGCTGCTCTCGGCGTCGATGTCGCGCCTGCGCATGGCGGCGAAGTAGTCCGGGCTGTGTTGGGTGGCGTGCTCATCGAGGCGCGCGATGAGGGCCGCCGTTTGCTGCTGCAAGGCGCGGTAGGTGCGCACCAGGCGCAGGTTGGCGTCAGAGAGAAAGGCGCGCTCCGTGTTCATCGCGAAAAAGAGCGCGCCGCCGCCGACGAAAGGTTCGTGGTAGGCATTGAAGTGCTGAGGTAAACGCGGGAGAATCTCCGGTAACAAGGCGCGCTTACCTCCGGCCCATTTGATGAAGGACTTGTCCACTGGCGTCTTTGGGCGGCCCATAGGTCTCTCAGGGTTGCGGCTCGCGCAGATCTTTGGCCGCGGCTGCCGAGGCGGCGCAGCGGAAACCGAAGTGGTGGAAGGGGTCGTTGGAGGGCACATGGGAACGGCGGTGGATGGCCGTGGCGTGAGCGGCTGGCCAATACCACGAGCCGCCGCGCACGACCTTGTAGCGGTGGCCCGCACAGGTGGCTGCGCCTTGGCAAGGCCCCAAGGGGTCGACACCCGCGCAGTCCTCACCACAGCTCGCATAGTCGTGGCTATACCAGTCGGCGACCCACTCCTCGGCGTTGCCCGCCATGTCGCAGAGGTCGTAGATGCCCGCCGGTCGCGAACACACCTCGAGCACCCGGCCCTTCTCCGGGCTGTTGCCGCTCTTGGTGATGCCGCAGGAACGCTCGCCTTTGGCGTTCATGATCACGGCGCGCTCGCAGTCCGCTGGCGCGTCGCCCCAGGGGAAGAGCGCCGCCTCGGTGCCGCGGGCGCCTTTCTCCCATTGGGCCTCCGTTGGCAGCGCTTTGCCCATGACCCGGCAGAAATTCTCGGCGTCATACCAAGAGATGCCCGTGATGGCCTGCTGGGGGCGGCTGAAATCATTGTAGCGGGGGCCGGCCTTGTCGCACTTCTTCGCCTTGATACAGGCTTTGAACGCCTCGACGGTGACCTCCGTGCGGTCCATGTAGAAAGTCTGCAGCCACACCTCGGCCTGAGGGCCCGTGTTGGCTTGCCCCTTCTTATTGTAACTCGGCTGGTCGCAGCGATGCTCGTCATCGTCGGCGCCGCGCACAAAGGGGCCGCCCGGGATGCACACCATGCCTGGGGGGGGCTCCTCACAGGGCAAAATGGCTTCGCCATTGGGCAGGTGCCGCGGGGATTCGCCGGCAGGTGGCGTGGCCGCGCTCTCCGCCTCCCCGGCAGCACGCTCCTCCTCATCGTCGCGATCTGGTGGCGGGGGCTGTTCTTGGGGAGCCACGTCCTCTGGTTCGGGGCGGGCTGCATTCTCCTCGAGCGCAGGATCAACGCGGTTGGCTGGGCTCACCTCTGGGGGGGTGGCGGGGCCAGCTTGGCAGCCGACGAGGTGGGTGACGAGCAGCGTGCAAAGTGACGCCATGACGAATGCGCGTGTGGCTTCAGGGTGCCGCGACGCGATCTTGACGGAGGGCATAGAACGACGCCTGTTGAGAGAGAGAGTCCGTGGGGGTGAAAAACCAGCCCAGATGCTGGTGACAGGCCAGGCAGAGGGCGATTTGCCAGGCATAGCCTGGATACCAGGTGAAGTCTAGGGATGGCGCGCCGATGAGGCTGAGGTTGTGGGCGGTGGCGAAGGCCAGGACGGCGAAGAAGAGGCCGTGGGGGTTGGCATGGACTTGGACCGCAGCGCCGCCGGGCAGGGCGATGCGCGATCCTTCTTCGGCGATGGCGCCTGCACAGGCGGCACAGCGCCACCAGCGCACCCGCGGTGCGTCTTCCTCGATGGCATGATCACCCAGCGGGTCGCCTTGACCCGCGCGACCGCAACGGCGCGCAGCGTCCAAGAGGGGGAGGCCGGGTCCTAGGGGGCAGAGGCTCCGCATGGTGTCGGCTCAGCAAAGCACAAAGCCGCGCTCGTCGTGTCGGCGAGGGCGGCTCTGGTGTTCCAAGGGCGCCCCGCCGTGCGCGGGGCGGCGCGATCTAGGGTAGCTCGGTCACGGGCATGATCTTGGTGATCTCTTCCTGCTCGAGGATGACAAACTCGACGCGGCGGTTCTGAGCAGCAGCCTCGGGGGTCTCCTTGCCATCGGCAGGCAGCGGGATGAGCGGGGTGGTCATGCCGTAGCCCTTGAAGCTCAGCCGCTCGGCGTCGACGCCGAGGGAGAGGAGGCGGTCATAGACCGACTTGGCCCGGTCGTTGGAGAGCTTCAGGTTGCGGTCGGCACGTCCGGCGTGGTCAGTGTGTCCCTGGATTTCGATTTTCTTGATCTGGGGGTTGTCATTGATGACCTGGGCGATCTCGTTGATGAGGTCGTCAGACTCATCTTTGATCTTGGCTTTGCCCAGCTCGAAGAAGATCATCTCTCTGATGACGATTTTGTCGAGGGTCACTTCGACGCGCTTGATCTTGCAGCCCTTGTCATCCTCACCCACTTCGCCGGGGCAGTGATCCAGACCCTTGCAGTCGGGATAGAGCTTCTCGAGGCCCAGGTCGTAGACCCACGCCTTGCAGTAGCCGTCGCCGTCGGCGTCGGGGTTGGGGCAACCGTGCGGTGCCGCGCCAGCGAGGTCGGGACAGCGATCCAGTCCGTTGCAGGGGAAGAGCGCTTCGAGGCCCAAGTCGATGACCCAGGGTGCGCAGAAGCCATCTTGGTCGGCGTCGGGGTTGGTGCAGCCATGGAAGTCGGGGCTGCCCGCCATCTCGGGGCAATGGTCGATGCCGGTGCAAGAGAATTTGCCTTGCAGGCCCAACGCCTCGACCCATGGCGCACAGAGGCCGTCTTGGTCGGCGTCGGGGTTGGTGCAGCCATGGAAGTCGGGGCTACCCGCCATCTCGGGGCACAGGTCGATACCGGTGCAAGAGAACTTGCCTTGCAGACCCATCTCCTCAACCCAAGGGGCGCAGAGGCCATCTTGATCGGCGTCCGGGTCGGGACAGCCGCGGAAGCGCCGCTCGCCGGCCACCTCGGGGCAGTAGTCGACGTCGTCACGCAGGGTGTCGCCGTCGGTGTCGGGGATGTTCTTGACGTGGTCCGGGTAGGCACCAAAGCGCAGGCCGAGGGCGACATAGGGTCCCGACTCGCTGAGGTGGTCGGCGCTGGTTTTGCGGCCGTCGAGGTCGAGGATCTGAATGTTGTCGGCTTCGAAGTCGAGGACGCGCATCATGACGAAAGCGACGCGGGCATAAACGGCCATGAAGTCTGTGGGATAAACGCGGGCTTCGACGAAGGGACGCACCAAGAGGCTCCCACCCGAGCCATCGTGGTCGGCGAGCCGGAGGCTGACGCCGCCATAACCGATGCCGGCGCCGACGGCGAACTCCCAAATGGAGCGGCGCACGGTGAAGGCCGGCTCCAGGCCGAAATAGAAGATGTCCAGTCCGGGATCGGAGCCGTAGGAGGTCATCAATCCCCCAAAGGCGCTCACCCGCAGCCCTTCTACCGGGGCGATCTCGATGGCCAGCTCATGGGCGGCCAGAAAGGAGGTGTCGAAGGTGTTCAGGGATGCGGGGTTGATGATGTGGGTGTTCCAACGGTCGAGGTTGGTGAAGAAGAGGCCGTATTCAAGGCCACCACCCCAGGACATCTTCCACTCGTAGGAGCCGTGCGCGCTGGCGGGTATTTCTAGCTCTGGGCTGCTCTCGGGGGCTGCGCTCTCTTGCGCTGGCGCCTCTGGTGTGGCTTCAACCGTTGGCGGTGCCTCGGCGAGGGCCACTTGGCCGAAGAACAACAAAGAGAGGGAGAGGAAAAATCGGGTTGATATTCGTTTCATTACTCACATCCTACGCTGCGTCCGCAAGGACGTTGCCAAGCCGTGGCCACAATAGGAGTCAATGGCAAGAGCGTCAACGCTGTCGAGCATGGGCATGGGAAAGTCGGGAACGCAGGGAAGCGAGGCGCCGCAGGTAAGGCAGGGTGAGGGTCAGGCGCATGGCCAGGGCCAGGCCGCCGAGGCTCAGGGCGAGGGTGCGCGTGTCTTCCAGACCCTGACGCACGAGGGCGTGGGGAATGGCGTTGAGGAGGGCCATGAGAGGGCCGCGCAGCGCTGGGACCGCATCGACAGGCAGGAAGATGGCGTCACTTGGGTTGAGCCAAGCCATGGGGTAGGTCGCTACGAGCGCAATCAGGGCACCCCAGAAATAGGTCGCCGACGTCCAGGCGATGGCAGCGCGCAGGCTCCGACAACAGAGCATCAGCACCAAAGAGAGGATGGCAAAGGCGATGAGTAGGGCAGGCCCCAGACCATGGAGGTAGGTGAGCAAGCGGATCATCCGATGGGGTCGTGGCAAGTCGATGCGGCCGTGGGCGTGGAAGAGCTGCCATTTCACGGCGTCGCCGTGTAGGTGGATGCCTGCGCGAATGCTCTCGATGCTGCGCTGGATGAGGCGCTGGCTCTCGATGGACACCAAGGCTTCGGCGTCGCGGATCTTGAGGTAGAGGCCAAATTGCATCCAGGAACGCATCTGCTGGATGTGCAGCCAGTGACTGGGGCCAAGATGCTCGGGCCCTGGCGATTCGCTGTAGAGCCACAAGTCTGGCAGGCGCTGGTCCAGGACGGCGCGCACGGCAGGGGTGAGATCGGGCCCGCCGAAGAGCGCCAGCGTGTGGTAGCCCAGGCCTAGGGGCCGGCACCAGGGCAGCGGATCCATGGGGGGGAAGTGACCCAAGGGGCAGCGCGGCAGGCTGGCAAAATGGCTGTCCAGAAGATCTTCGAGGCGCTGGACCAGATGCTGGGTGGCCATTTCCTTGAGCGGCACCAGGGGGATCTGAAGGGTCACGGTAGGGCTGATGCCGACGACGTAGTCGACGACACTGGCCACGATGTCTTTCTGCCGCTCTTGGACCCAGCGACTGGTGAGGGCGACTTGAAAGGCAGCGATGATGTCTTCTTTGGGGAGCACCAGGCCGGCCTCGGGCACCAGACAGTGGTCATCGACGGCGGTATCGAGGGCCGGGCCGATGATGTCGCGCTGGAGAAAGGCGAGGGTGTTGCTCTGCAGGACGATGATCTCGAGGGCCGCGGCGACATCCCGCCGGCGCTCGGCGAGGGGAATGTGCAGGCTTGGTTGCACATTTTCGCCAGCGACGTAGGCGCGCAAGACCGGGATGTGGTCGTCCATGACCTGGATGAGCCATGCCGGGGGGAGGGCGGTGCGCAGGGCCGTGCGCCAGGTCTCGGCGTCGACCTCGATGCCATAGGGAAGGGTTCGCGGTAGGTTGGCGATGCGCTGGGCCAAAAGATCCGTGGCCAGGAGGTAGAGGCGCAGAAGCAGGCGCCGTCCGGCGGGGAGACGCAGGGTGGCCGTGGCCAATGCGTCGACCCGATCGGCGAGGGTCAGATGGAGGTGGAGCGTGGGCCGCTGACCGGTGAAGTGGGGCAGGGCCTCCCGCAACACCCGCCCCAGGTTGAGATGGAGCCAATCGGGGTTGAAGGTCGCCGCGAGGAGGAGGTCGAGCTGGGTGACGATGGTGGGGTCGGCGTAAGGGCTATGGGTGGCGACGAGCTCTGCCGTGGCGGCGTGGAGGAAGGCGTCGGTGAAGGCCTCGTCGATCCCCTGGTGACTCAGGGCCTGGGAGGTGCGCGCCGGGTCGGCGAGCAGATGGTAGGCTGCGCCGCCAAAGAGGACCAGAGGGCAGAGCAGCAGCAGGAGCCAGTGCAGGGCACGGGCGGCGAGCGGCAAATGCTGACGTTGGGTAGGCAGCCGCCAGAGATGCTGCCGCAGCCAGCGCAACTGCGCTGCTGCCAGGGCCCATGCTGAAACTTTCTCCTTGTTTGCTCGGTGCATCTCAAGCCCAGAGGAGAAAGGGGAGTCGGTCCTCGGACCGGCTCGCGTCGCTAAACGCGGCAGCGTCGTCCGCTGCGCAGAGTGAAGCCTTCGATGCGGTTCTCGGGGCTGGTGGTGGTGCAATGCTCCAGCTCGAGGGCTGCGAGGTCGACCTCTTCGGCGGTGACGCCCCGCAGGGTCACGCTGGCCAAGCGGCCTGAGATGCCGTTGAGCCTGTGGATGCTGCCATCGCTGAAGGAGACCGAGCGCCAGTTCACGTCGTCGAGGACGATGTCTGCCAAGACGCAGTCTTGAAACTGGGTATCGTTGATTTCAGTGCCACTCATCTCGAGCCCGGCGAGCTTGGAGCGGCGGAAAATGCAGCCGTCGAAGGAGGCGCCCTCTAGGGAGATCTGCTGCAACGTGCAGCCGTGAAAAGTGCACCCATTGAAGTAGGCCCCGTCGGCGTTGACCTCTTGGAGGGTGACCCGGTCGAAGATGCAGCTCTCCCACTCGGTATTGGTGAGCTCGAAGGCGCTGAGATCGAGGACGGCGATGTGCAGGTCCGTGAAAGTTTCTCCCTCGAGGGAGAGCGCCTCTGGGTTGGCGCGTAGCGCTTCGATTGACGCCATGTCTCCGCTCTTGATGGCGCGGATGAGTTCTTTGCGAAGGCTCATAGGATCTCCCAATTTCAGGGCAGGGCGGCGACAGAAACACCGCAGGAGCCTCGCGTGGATATGTCTGCTCGGCCAGCCTGTCAACCCTAAGCGCGATGGTGTTGATGGATTGGCGGGGGGCTGGGCGTCGTTTCTTCGAGGCGGTCCTTGAAGGCCTGTCTTTTTTGTGTCACCAGTGGCGGCGTGTGCCGTCGGCGACGCCAACGGTGGCGCGCTGGGCCGAGGTGCCTATCGAGGAGGAGAGAGCCCGTGTCGAACCAAGAGAGAGGCTTCGCCACCCCTGCGCGCGCTGACGCCAAGGTCAGCGCAGCGGCACCAGGCGCAGATGCGGTCATCGTCTTGGCCACGTTCAACGCGCGCTATGCGCATACGGCGTTGGCCCTGCGTTGCTTGCAGGCCAACCTTGGCTCCTGGCGAGGGGAGACGGCCATCGTCGAGTTCACTCTGGAGCAGCGCCCCTTGGATGCGCTGGAGCAGGTGCTGGCGCTGCGGCCGCGGATCATCGGCCTGAGCGTGTACCTTTGGAACCGCAGCCACTGCCAGGCCTTTGCAGAAGCGCTGCGCCAGGTGGCGCCTGGGATCCGGCTGGTCCTGGGCGGTCCGGAGGTCTCCTTCGCGCCGCCAGGAGATGACTTGGTTCAGGCGGCAGACTATGTGATCGTCGGAGAGGGGGAGCAGGCCTTCGCGACCTTGTGTGGGGAGATTCTAGCAGGGCGCGCGCCAACACCAGGCGTGGTGGTCGCGCCGCTGCCGCAATGGTCGGCGCTGGAGCTGCCTTATGCCGACTATACGGAGATGGACCTGAGACAGCGCACGGTCTACGTGGAGGCCTCGCGGGGCTGCCCTTTTCGCTGCGCCTTCTGTCTCTCGGCCGATGAGCCTCGAGTGCGGCGCTTGCCACCGGCGCGCCTCCATGCAGCGCTCGATACCCTATGGAGGCGCGGCGCGCGGGCTTTCAAGTTCCTCGACCGCACCTTCAATGCTCATCTGCCGACGGCCCTGGCGCATCTGCATTACCTTCACGCGTTGGGCCCCGAGGTGTCGGCGCTGCACTTCGAGATCGCGCCCCATCTGGTGTCCACACCCCTGATCGCGGCGTTAGCGGCCTTTGCGCCTGGGGTGGTGCAGGTCGAGGCCGGGGTGCAGAGCCTCGACGCCGAGGTGTGGCAGCGCATTGGCCGACGCGGCGACCCCGCGCGCGCTCTGGCGGGCTTGCAGCGCCTGCGTCAGGAGACGGGGGTTCACATCCACGCCGACCTCATCGTGGGCTTGCCGGGCGAGGATCTGGCCGCTTTCGGCCGCGGCTTCGACGCGCTCATGGCGAGCGGGGCGCACGAGATACAGGTGGGCATCCTCAAGCGGCTGTGGGGGACGCCACTGGCGCGGCAGGCCGAGGGGTGGTCCTTGGTCTTCGCCGCCGCGCCGCCCTACGAGGTGCTGCAGACGCCACACTTGACCTTTCAAGAGGTCATGCACATGCGGCGCTTCGCGCGTTTCTGGGATCTTTGGGGCAACAGCGGCCACTTCACCCAGAGCTTGGCCTTGTGGTGGCAAGTCGTGACGCCATTTGCCGGCTTCTTGGCCTTCAGCCAGTGGCTCCACGGGCAAGGCGTGGGGGGGGCTGGCGTCTCCCTGCAGCGGCGCTTCGAGTTGATCTTTTCCTATTTGACCACCTGCACGGGGCTAGCGCCGCCGGCCGTCGCCGAGGCGCTGCTGCGCGACTACCTGCGGGCGGGGCGAGACGATCTTCCGCCCTTCTTGCGCCCCTTTCTGCCGGCGGGTCGTTCCCTGGCTGAGCTGCGGGACCAGCTCGGATGTCCGGCGGTGCGTGGGAGCAAGGGCCAGGCGCGGCAGGCGCGGCACCTCTGAGGGGAGCGGGCTGGCGCTACTCGGGTGCTGGTTCTGCCGCTGGGTTGTCAGGGGGGGCCAGGGCGTTGTAAGCACAGGGCTGGTGTCATCGTGCGAGGGGACCTGCGAGGAGTCTTGACGTTCGCGATCCTGGAGGACGCTGTGAGTGCAGAGCAGAGTGGTGCTTTTTTGCGCCCCAGTGCGCGGCCTAGGGTCGTGTTGGTCTACCGTCGCTCTCAGTACCAGACCTACATCTCCGACCGCGATGATGCCCAGGCCGAAGGGATGCTCGCCCGGGACAGCGGCGTGCTCGCTCGTTGGCAGGCCAGCCACGACCGACAGATGGCAGCCCTCGACCAGATCATGGCGGTGCTGCAGGCGGCACCAGTGTGCCTCGAGGACTATCCCCGCGGCAGTCTGCAAGCGCCGATGCCTGATGATGTCGCGTTGGTGATTTCTGCCGGCGGGGATGGCACCTTTCTCGACACCAGTCACTTTCTGCGCCAGACCCCCCTGCTTGGCGTGAACACGGATCCGTTGACGTCGGTGGGATTCTTGTGTGGCGCGACGGCGACCACCTTTTCCCAGGTGTTCGCCG
>Ga0334884_1005799_pt1 | contig 11556 bp, 9 predicted proteins | sample GraSluR1_MG_7_FD_207215 | JGI IMG/M metagenome (GOLD analysis project Ga0334884, IMG submission 207215) | Sludge microbial communities from methane-producing bioreactor in Wageningen University, Netherlands - Granular Sludge_12_05 R1 | ecosystem: Engineered > Bioreactor > Anaerobic > Unclassified...
TTCCTTCCATGTGTTGCGGAAAGCTGTTTCCGGAAGTCCGCGGGGAAAGGAAGGCATCCCGTCCCCGCAGGCTTCGATACCACGAAGGGGCTTATTTCTGCGGTTCGGGGATAGAGAACTCCGCAGGGGACTGCTTCGCGCCGCCCGCGTTGAAGATCAGCCAGCTCGCGGTGGACTCGAACTTCGTGAGGAAATTCACCGCATCCTCGCCCGTGGCGCCGTTCTTGAATCCGCCGGAGTTCTTCACGTACTCCTCGAAACGAGGCTCCTCCATCGCCTTGACGAACGCGTCGCTCAGCTTCGCGACGATGTCGGCCGGGGTTCCCTTTTTGACGAAGACGCCGTAGAACGGTCCCCAGGGGAGGTACTGCCCGTACTCGGGGTAGATCTCCGTGATCGCGGGAACGTCGGGAAGCTGCGGCACGCGTTTCGTGGTCAGCACGGCAAGCCCGCGGAGACGCCCGGCACGGATGTACTCGACCGAGGTGGAAAGCGCAAGAGGCATCACGTCCGCATGGCCTCCCATGACCGCCGTCGCTCCGGGACCGTCGCCGTCGAACTGGATGTAGTTGAAGTCGGTACCGTGGATATTTTTCATCATCGCGCCCGCGACGTAGGGAAGACCGCCGACTCCCGACGTCGCCATCCGGATTCTCTTCTCCGCCTTCGCGCCCTCGACAAGCTCCTGCATCGTCGTATAGGGCGTCTCCGGGTTCACGCAGATGACGACGGCGCCCTCGACGGCAATCGTGATCGGCTCCAGATCGTGAAAGCTCAGAGGAGAAAGGCCCAGCACTCTGTAGTTCGCCGGATTCTCCGCTCCGTAGAGCAGCGTGTAGCCGTCGGCGGGAGAGTTGACCACGAGCGTGGTCGCCACAGCGCCTGAAGCTCCCGTCCTGTTCTGAAGGATGATCGTCTGTCCAAGATGCTTCTCCACCAACGGCGTCACCGCCCGGGCGAAATTATCCGTGCCGCCGCCCGCTCCCCACATGATCAGCCCCTGAAGATTCTTCTCCGGATACGCGGCGAACCCCGCGCAGGCGAACACCGCTACCAGCATGAGAGACAGGCACAACAGACCGAATTTCTTCATTGCAAACTCCTCCTCGCTGAAAAATGTGTACTGCGCTTCACGAAGCCGATGCAACGACGCTCCCAGGAAATGCGCATTCACGCACGAAGCTCCCCTATCCCTCTCTCGTGTTCGAGGGGTCGTAAAACTCCCCGAAGAGCACATCTTCGGAAGGAGCATCCGTCAAAATCGGCTTCGCAACCCATGTGCTGTTCATATAGTGCTTCAGAGCGATGTTCTCCGAAACCTGGTTTCCGCCCCAGGTTCCGCACCCCATGCTCGACGTCATGGGCATACCGTTGTTCGCGCTTCCGGCGTTCGCCTTCGACTGCGGCTGCCGGACCATGATGCGGGTGACCGGCGCCCTGAGAGCGAGCGCGTGGATGTGTTCCTCGTTGAAGCTGTAGATGCCGCACGAGTGTCCGCGTCCGGCGACCTTATATATTTCGTCCATCATCCGGAGCGCGTTCTCGAACGCTCCCTCGTACCGATAGAGCGCCAAGAGCGTCGTCAGCTTTTCGCCCGAGAAGGGGTACTCCTTGCCGATCCCCTCCCCCACGACCATGACGAACTTCCTGTCCGCGGGGATCTCGAATCCGGCGGCCTTGCAGAGCTTCTGGGGAGCGACCGCGACAGTTTCCACGATCCGGTGCCCCTCGTCGTCCCACATCGCTTTCTTCAGCTTCTCCCGCTCCTCGTCGTTTGCGAAATAGCCGCCCTCCTTGACGAGCTGCGCAACCATTTTCTCATAGATGGAACCGTGGATGACGAGGTTGCCGTCCGCGGAACAGCCGGAACCGAAGTCGGACGTCTTGCTGATACGCGTGTTTCTTGCCGCTTCTTCCACGTCGGCCGTTTCGTCGAAGATCATCGTCGCATTCCCCGCCCCCGAGCAGTAGGCGGGTTTCCCGGAGCTGTGCGCCGCCTTGCTCATCGCGAGACCTCCCGTCGCCATGACGAGATCGCCCATCTTCATGAGCTCTTCCACGATAGCCATATTGACCTCGGTGATGCACTGAAGAAAATCCTCTGGTTCGCCGATCGACTTCAGTCCCTGGCGCATACTCTCGACGACCTCGAACGTCGTCTTTCCGGTTCTGGGGTGCGGAGAGAACACCACCACATCCCGCGCCTTCAGGGCGTAGATCGCCGTGACGATCGGCGTCAGCTCGGGGTTCGTCATCGGGATCAGCGACGTGATCAGACCGGCGGGTTTTCCGTAGCGAACAAGCCCCTTCTCCGGATTGACTTCGACGATCCCGACGCTCTTCTGACGCAGAGCGTCCCGCAGCACGCCAAGGATCTTGTGCCTCTTGCCGAATCGACCGCTCCAGTCTCCCGCGCCGCTCTCCTCCACGCCCATCTTGCAGAATCGGTCGAAGGTCCGAGGATTCCCCGCCGCCCAGGCAATACAGCGGCACATCCTGTCCACTCTCTCCTGGTCGTAGTTCTCTATGATCTTCTCCGCAGCGCGCGCTCTCGCGAAGACAGTCTCCAGAGTCTGTCGCTGCGCTTCGGTCAGTTCCTTTTTCGCCATAGCATCGTCATCTCCTTACATCCATTCGCCGCGATCGATCCGGCGTGAACCTCCAAATACACCGCAGCCGCTTGCCGGTCTACATCCTCCACGGCTCGATCTCTTCCCAGGACCAGACTCTCCACGGCTTTTCCTCCCCGCGCTTTCTGAAAATATCGTTGATGTTCCAGCACCCCTTCGTCACCACGGGAGCGTTCTCCATCCGGACGTCGATGACGCAGGGTTTGTTCGAAACGAGCGCCTTTTCAAGCATCGGCTTGAAGTCCTCCGCCCGTTCCACCGTGAAGCCGTCGATCCCGTACGCTCTGCCGATGGCCGCGAAATCCGGACTGTACGGTTTTCCGTCGCGCTCAAAAAGCGTGCCGAACTGATGATCGTAGTGCTGCCTCTCGAGACCGGCGATCGTCCCGAAGGCGCAGTTGTTCATCACGACCCAGACGACGGCGATATCCTCCACCGCCGCGGTTGCGAACGGAGAGACGTTCGCCCCCATGCCGCCGTCGCCGATGAGCGCGACGACCTTTCGGTCGGGGCAGGCGACCTTCACGCCGAGCGCCGCCGAGGGACCGTAGCCCATGGTCGCCAAACCGCCGGGAGCTACGAATGTGCCGGGCTCGTAGATATCGAACTGCTGCCCCACGCCGTTCTTGTTCCACCCCACGTCCGCCACCACGAATCCGTCCCGGGGAAGGACTTCGCGAAGGTCGGCCAGGATTCTCTCCGGCCGCATCGGAAACTGATCCGACTTCTGCGCTTCGGCGATCGTCGCACGGTACGCGGCCTTGGCCTCGGCGATCTCCCTGATCTTCTCCGGGCGCTTCACGCCGCTGGGAAACTTCCGCTTCGCCGCGTCAAGGATGGCGTCGAGCGCCATCTTCGCATCGCAGACCGCGCCGATCTCCGTCGTGTAGTTGCGTCCGATCTCCTCCTGGTTGATGTCGATATGAATGAGTTTCGTCGGCGGCACGTCGAAAGTCTCTCCGAAGTACCAGGAGCTGCAGTCCGCCTCCGAGAGCCGTGTGCCGACCGCCATCATCACGTCCGCCTTCATCGCCGTACTGTTGTTGAACTCCGTCCCCCAGAATCCGGTCATGCCTACGGCAAGCGGGTGATCGTCCGGAATCGCGCCCTTGCCCATGAGCGTATAGAGCACCGGTATCTCTAGAAATGTCGCAAGCTCCGTCAAAGCGGACGCCGCTCCCGAAGAAACGACTCCGCCTCCGGGGTAGAGCACGGGGTTCTTCGCCTCTGCAAGGAGCGTGGCGATATCCTCGGCTGTCTTGAGGTCGAGCCCCGGTTTGGGGAGAATCGGCATATTGTGCATCCGCTGCTCGAAGAAACGGTTGTCGATCTCCATCGAGAAGATATCCATCGGCACGGAGACGAGAACCGGCCCCGGACGTCCTGTAACGGCGAGACGGAACGCCTTGTCCATCACCTCGGGAAGGAGCTCCGGCCGGTCCACTCTCCAGGCGCGCTTCACAAACGGCCTGAAGATCTCGTACTGGCTGGCGTCCGCATGAAGGTTGACCTCCTGGTGCGGGTGACGGCCGAAGTAGCAGCTCGGAACATCGCCGGCGATGACGACCATCGGAATGGAGTTGAGCCCCGCCTCGGCGACGCCGGTCGTCGCATTCGCCAGCCCCGGCCCCAGGTGCGTCAGCAGAACGCCCGGCGCCCGGCACCCCTTCCCCCGCGAGTACCCGTCGGCCGCATGGGCGGCGATCTGTTCGTGACGTACCGAAATAAACTTGATCTTGCTCTCTTTCAGGGCATCCAGAAAACCGATAACAGTATGCCCGCAGAGACCAAAGACCTTCTCCACTCCCCGGACCTCCAGAAATTTCACGAGCTGAAACGCCACCAAGTCTTTTCGCATAATTTTCCGCACCTCCGTTGAAAAGTCGGCAAGAGCCCCTCTTCATGTTGAATTATCTTGTTCGCCCGAGCAATATTCCGTAGAACGGAAACAAAAACCACCTCTAAGAAATGATTATACAATAATCTATACCCGACGCCTTTGTCAATACGTCCTCACCGTATTTTCCTGCCAAACGGAATGCCCTTCCGTTTTAAATTCTTCTCTCTTGCTTCTTGGTTTTTCCACTGAACGGAAATATTTTCCATTTGACAGGAATTGACTTTTTGAGTATTGTTATCGGTGCAAGAGATGCCTCATCGGCAATGAAAGGAGGGGTAGCAATGACCATGACACTGCCTCGCAGCATTTTCTTTTGCGAAGTCGGCCCACGCGACGGACTGCAAAACGAGCCCGAAACGCTCTCCGTGGAGCGAAAGATTCGCCTGATCGAAGGCGTCGTCGACGCCGGGGTCAGGATCGTGGAGATAGGCTCCTTCGTCCATCCGAAGGCGGTTCCGCAGATGGCCGATACGGACGAGGTAGCCCGAAGAATCCGTAAGGTGGAAGGAGTGGAGTACCGCGCGCTGGTCGCCAACCTCAAGGGGGTGGAACGAGCCCTTGAATCGGAAGTGAACAAACTGAAGCTCACCGTCTCGGCCAGTGAATCGCATGCGAAGGCGAACCTCAACAAAACGCCGTCGGAGTTGATCGAGGGGTTCAAAAGCTGCATAGAGTTCGCCCGTTCGAACGGGGCCGAAGTCTCGGGAGCCATCTCCACGGCTTTCGGCTGCCCCTTCGAAGGGAAGGTCCAGCCGCAACAGGTTGCGGAAATTGCCCGGCGTTTGCACGATCTCGGCATCACGGAGCTCTCCCTCTCCGATACCACCGGTATGGCGAATCCGCGCCAAGTCTACGATCTTGCGACCCGCATGCAGAAGCTTTTTCCGGATGTCCGATGGTTCCTCCACTTCCACAATACTCGGGGGATGGCCCTCGCGAACACCCTCGCCGGTCTCCAGGCCGGGATAGTGCGGTTCGACGCCTCGCTGGCCGGTCTCGGCGGGTGCCCGTTCGCCCCGGGCGCTTCCGGAAACATCGCTTCGGAGGACATGATTCACATGCTCCATGAAATGGATATCGACACGGGAGTCGACCTCGACAAGATGCTCGACCTTTCGGGAGAACTCCGTGGTTGGGTGGGGCACGATACGGACAGCGCGCTGCTGAAAGCGGGTCCGTGCTGCCGTCTCGCCCCTCTGAACACCGCGGCGAAGCAGGGCTAGAAGGCGTTTACAACCGACGAGCGAATCTCTTTACCAGTTCCCTGTAAAGCGAGACGCCGACGAAACGGCCCCTCGCTTTACAGGGAACTGGATGTCGGGACCGAATGAGCAACCACGAAGCCCTCTACAGCCGGATGCGCCGCCCTTCTTCGGCGGAGAGATACGCAGCGTAGATGACGCGGATCGTCTCGCAGGCAAGATCGAAGTCCGAGAGGGGAGTCCTGCCCGTGGCTGCGCACTCGATGAAGTCCTGGAATTGCGCCGCATACCCCCGCAGGTGTTCTTCCGCTACGAAAGGCTTCTGCCACCCTGTCTTCGCAGGGAGCATCTCCGAGATATAGACGTTCTCCATCCCTTCTTCGTCAAGCATATAGGTGCTCATAACGTCGGAAGGTGTGATCCGGCAGTTCATGACGGCGTCGTTGGCGAACACCTCGACGTAGTTGCGCGTCCCCCCCAGCATGGTATCGCCGGCGATGACAAGGGCCTTGGTCCCGTCCGTGAAGGTGAGTGCCAACGAGGCGTAATCCTCCACGTCGACCGGGCGCACGCTGATATGGCGCCGTTCGTGTTCGCCAAGGCAGGGCGTCATTCTTCCCGTATCGCACAGAACGCTCTGTACGCCGATCCGCTCGCCTCTGGCCCGCGCTTCCTCCCGTTTGAGCCAGAGGATCCCGCCGAGGGGGTGGCATCCTACGCGGATGAGCGAGCCGCCTCCGGTCTTATCCCATCTTCCGGCAACAGGAGAAGTGGAGCCTTTCAAGCTCTCCTCCCCCTTCATGAAGAGAATTCTGCTTTTCCTTGCCCTGACTATCTCTGCCGCTTTGAGGATGTTCGGCGAGTAGACGTAGTTCTCGGCGTACATGAAGAGCCGGTCGCTCCCTGCGAGCGCCGCTTTCATCGTTTCGATCTCCGCCAGTACGGCCCGGTACATCTTGACTTTCGGTACAGTATCTCCTATCGGATCGGTGTCTTCCGGAGAACCGAAGTATCCGGCGAGCGGCTTCTCACAAATTACGTGTTTTCCCGCCGCCATCGCCTCCATCGTGATACGCGGGTGCAGAAAGGGCGGAGTGCATATATCGATGACGTCGATCTCCGGGTCGCGCAGAAGCGTCCCGTAGTCGTCATGGTACTCTTCGTACCGATAGGCGTCCGCAACGGCCTTCGCCTTTTCGATCTCGATGTCGGCGATGGCCTTCAAGCGCACGGAGAACCCTGAAACTTTCGCGAAACACCTGCTGTGGAAATGAGAGGCGAAACCGCCTCCGACAACTCCGACAACCACTTCTTTCATAGTACGTCACCTCATGAACGAGAAATATACATCCACTGATCGGAACCAACGTTTGACGCCCAAATGATCGGTCCTCTTCAAAAGCACATCGGGAAACGTACGATGCAATGCTTCTTGAGCGGATTCCGGCATGCTGTCTCGAGGGGAAACAGGATTTTTCAAATTCCATTCAGCGGAAAATCAACCCGATAAGAGGAATTTAGCGTTACGATACAAAAAGAGAAGATGCCTGTCAAGACGTTGGTATTTTCGAAAATAAATAATAATATAAAATAAATTATAAGAATGGCCTCGCAATTGAAAATACCACCCTCCCTGCGTCGTCGTGCCTCACAAGTCGCAAGCTTTCCGGATGCCCGCACAAAAAAGCCCCGAAACGATTGGTTTCGGGGCTTCCATCGGGAGGCTGATCTTTAATAAATCCCCGCCAGACGCGGGAGGATGAGGCTGATCCAGGGTATATACGTCAGCAGAAGCACCGCAAGGATCATGCTGAGGATAAATGGCCACACCGCTTTGGAGATGGATTCCAGCGTGATGCCGCCGATCCCGCAACCGACGAAAAGACAGACTCCAAGCGGGGGCGTGACCATGCCTATGGCAAGGTTCACCACGATGATGATGCCGAAATGGAGCGGATCCACGCCGATCTGCGTCACTACCGGAAGAAGAACGGGAACCAGTATGATGATGGACGCAACCGTCTCCATGAAGGTGCCTATGAAGAGGAGAAGGAGGTTGATAAGGGTCAGAATGACCACCGGATTCGTCGAGATCGAGAGAATGGCCTCCGCCACCGCCTGAGGAACTCTCTGCGCCGTCAGAATCCAGCTGAAGACCGAGGAGGTGGCGATGATGAACATGATCGTCGCCGTCCCGATCGAGGTATTCACCAGAATATCCTTCAGCTTCGGAAGGGTCAGCTCCCGGTAGACGAAAAACCCGATGATGAAGCCGTAAGCCACCGCGACAACCGCCGCCTCGGTAGGCGTAAAGACGCCGCCGTAGATGCCGCCGAGAATAATGACCGGCATCAGGAGCGCAAGAATCGCATCCTTGAAGGTCGCCCATATTTTTGCGCCGCTTGCCTTTTCGTCCCCCTTGTACCCCTTCTTCCGCGCGATCACCCACGCGACGAGCATCAGCGAGCCCCCGACGAGGAATCCGGGGAGAATGCCGCCCATGAACAGCGCGCCTATGGAGACGCCGGTCAGCACGCCGTAGATGATCATCGGAATACTCGGCGGGATCATGACGCCGAGCGTCCCCGCGGTCGCCTGCACCGCCGTGGCGTAGGGGGTGTCGTATCCGCGCCGGACCATTGCAGGAATGAGAATCGTTCCTATCGCGGCGACGCAGGCGACGGCGGCTCCGGAGATCGCGCCGAAAAACATGCTTGCGATGATGGCGACGAACGCGAGCCCTCCTGAAAACCTGCCGACGATCGAATTTGCGAAGTCGACCAGGCGGCGGGAGATTCCTCCGAACTCCATCAACGATCCGGCCAGGATGAAGAACGGCACGGCCATCAGCGGGAAGGAGTCGACGGCGGTGAACATCTTCTGCACAAGCACCACTGGCGGGATGGCGCCCGACCAGAGGATCGCGGAAAGCGACGCCAAACCGATGGCCACCGCTATCGGAACGTTCAACAGAAAGAAAAAGACAAGGCTTCCGAAGAGAACTCCGGTCATGCGTTCTTCACCGCCCTTCCCGAAATCGCTTCGATCATCAGTTCCACCATTTGAAAGAAACAGTGAGCGAACATCAACGCTCCGCCGACGAAGACCGCGCTATAAGGAATCGCCATCGAGATCTCCATCGCCGGGGAGAGCTGCGAACTCACAACCCTGAGTATCATCCTGCCGTAATGAACCATGAAAACAAAGAAAACGCAGCACAGCGCGTTGACAAGGATGGACGTCCACCGGCGCATCGAATCCGGCAACATCGCGACCACGGCTTCCACGCCGATATGGGATTTCCGCTTGACTCCGATGCTCGCTCCCAGGAAGACGATCCAGACCATGAGATAGCGGGCCAGCTCCTCCGACCAGGGGAGCGAAGAACGGATGACGAAACGAAAGACAACCTGAAGGAACACCACCACGACCATCACTGCGAGGAGAGCGCACACTGCGTACTCCGCCAGGGAGTTCACTCTGTCGAGCGTTTTTCTGATAAAGGACATGAATGCCCCCCTTTCTCTTCGAATGGTACGTCCGGCGAAGCTCGCCGAAGGGAGGCGTGCGGTTACGCAGTTCCCTTCGGCGGATTTCGTCTCAAAACGGAGAAACGGCTATTTCCCGCTCAGGATTTCGTCGAGAAGCTTCGCGTCGTCCCCAAGCTCGCCCTTGAACTCGTCATAGACGGCTTTCGTCGCCTCGCGGAAGGGCGTTACGTCGGGCGTCGTCACTTCCATGCCGAGTTCCTTCAGCTTGGCGACCTGCTCGCTCTCCATCTTCGTGATCTGCTCGCGCTGATAGACGGCCGACTCCTGCGCCGCCTTGCGGATGATCTCCTTGTGTCCTTCGGGAAGCGCGTCGAACTTCGCCTTCGCGATGGCGATCATCGCGGGAGAAAAAACGTGGCCGGTAAGCGCAAGGTGTTTTTGCACCTCGTACACCTTCTGGACGAAAATGATGGGCACCGGGTTCTCCTGTCCGTCGACCGTTCCCTGCTGCAGCGCGGTGAAAACCTCGCCCCACGCCATCGGCGTCGGATCCGCGCCCATGGCTCTCCACAGCGCCATGTGGATCTTGTTCTCCATGGTCCGCAGCTTCATTCCCTTCACGTCCTCGGGAGTGTTCACCGCGCGCTTGGAGTTGGTGAAATGGCGGAATCCGTTCTCATACCACGCAAGACCGGTGATGCCGATTCTGTCGAGGAGCCCCATGACATACTGTCCGATCTTGCCGTCGAGGACCGCGTATGCCTGCGCCTTGTCCTTGAAGAGGAACGGGAAGTCGAACATCATGAAGCGCTTTTCGAAACCGCCCATGGGGCCTGTCGAACCTACATAGAGGTCGATCGTTCCGAGCTGAAGCCCCTCCAGCAGATCCCGCTCTCCCGTGCCGAGCTGGTTGTTCGGGAAGAGGGAGATTTCGATCTCGCCGTTGGTCTCCTTCTCGACAATCTCCTTGAACTTCTGCGCTCCCATGTGATACGGGTGCTGATCGCTTACGGCGTGTCCGAGTTTGAACTCGTACTTCGCCGCCTCCCCGAACGTCACGAGCGAGAAAACCATCGCACACGCCAACACCATCACAACCATGCCTTTCAACTTCATATTCCTTCCCCTCCTTACGTGAATTGGACGTCTTTTCCGCGGCGTTTACACGGAAACTTCGTCATAGGTCTTCTGACGGACCCGAACGAGGTTCGTCAGAGCCAAATTGACGGGAGTCGGCACTCCCAGCTTTTTCCCTTCGCTTACGATCGCACCGTTGATCACGTCGATCTCGGTCTGTCTGCGGTTCGTGACATCCTGCAGCATCGAAGAGCGGTTTGCCGCCGTGAGGCGGGCTACCTTCCGCGTATGTTCGACCGGATCTTCGCTCTCGATGCGAATACCCGCCGCGCGCGCAACATCGATCGCCTCTTGGACCGCCAGCATCAGCAGTTCATCCGTCTCGGGAAATTCGACAAGTCTGCCGTTTTTGAGTCCCGTCACGGCAGTCAGCGCGTTGATGCCGACATTGACAAGCAGCTTGCCCCAGATGAGTCCGATGACGTTTTCGGAGAGTTTCACAGAAAACCCCGCCTTTTCGAACATCCCGCCGACCCGCTTCAATCTGTCGGTTATCTGACCGCGCGGCTCGCCGAGAATCGTATCACCCTGTCCCGCATGACGTATCTTTCCGGGACCGAGAAGCGTGCAACCGTGTCCTGTAATCCCAGCGATAACACGTTCGGCTCCCGCTGTTTCATTCAGTTTCTCCACGTTTCCGAGGCCGTTCTGGAGCGTAAGCACAACGGTCTCCGGCCCGAGGAGCGCCTCGGCGCCCTTCATCGCCTCCGCCGTCGCCGTCGCCTTCACAAAGACGATGACGAGATCGGCTTTCCCCGCCTCAGCAGGATTCATCGTCCCCCGAATGGAGCGTATGACGCGGTCGCCGCCGATTCCTTCTATTGAAAGCCCCGATGCGTTCACCGCGTCGATATGCTCCTTCCAGACGTCGACAAGCGTTACGTCGAACCCCGCCTCAGCGAGCATGCCGCCGTAGAGAGAACCCATTGCGCCGGAACCTAGGATAACAGTCTTCATCTTCTCCTCCTGTCTGACTTCTTTCATCTTTTCCACGAACGAACGGGACGCGCTATCCTTGCGTCCGTCCGCCGCCCCGATCCAACGTACAGCTTCATTTGCCCGAAACCGCATCTTTTGAAGATGACGGATTCGAGGCTTTATACCCGAGCGAACGGGAAAACCTTCTCGATACATCCAGCAACAGCTCTCCGACCGCCTCGATCTTCCGGGATTCTCCGGCATAGAGGAACTTGGGA
>Ga0334884_1005802_pt1 | contig 11551 bp, 11 predicted proteins | sample GraSluR1_MG_7_FD_207215 | JGI IMG/M metagenome (GOLD analysis project Ga0334884, IMG submission 207215) | Sludge microbial communities from methane-producing bioreactor in Wageningen University, Netherlands - Granular Sludge_12_05 R1 | ecosystem: Engineered > Bioreactor > Anaerobic >...
CTTCATCCATTCGTCGTAGGCGGTACTCAACAATTGGTTATAATCTAATCCTCGTCTTAATAAATGACTCAAGGTGGTAGTCGAATCGAAATACGTATCAATACGCATTAATTTGTCTGATTCCAGCGCTGGTCGACATGGCAACAAGGAGACAGAATTTTTCCAGGCAAACAATAATCCTACTAAAACAAACGCAAACAAATACCCTGTCAGGCGATACCGCCGAATTAATGTCATGACATTGCCCTGGGTCATACCGCCAAGATGCGATTCATTGAATACAATGTTGGAGTGGCTTCCTAAAGTCCAACTGATAAAGCTAGACTGCGGTTGAAATTTGAGGCACTCATTGCTGAACAAGAATGAGTCAGAAATAAGCAGAATTTCACCCTCACCCATGTGCCGATGCATAACAACCGCATGAGAATTGATAGTGTACAGGGAAGTCCATTCATCACCGGTATCCTCAAATGCGACTTTAGAGCGCCAAGGCAGACTTGTGGGCAAATTGAAATCAACATATTCAGGATGCTCAGTGGAACTGGCGATGTTGTTTTGCAATACCTCATAGTAGGTATCGTCACGATTTCTTCTGGTGGTTTCCTCTTCCTCTTCGTATGGCAATGTATATTTGAAACCCCACCGCTCTGAAATATCCTGGTAATTGGGTTGCTTCGCGGTGCTTTCACGTTCCTCTTCAACAACAATCGCCTTGTCTTGCTCCTCTGATTCAGTATAAACAGCACTTTCATCTGGCGGTTCAGCATCGTTAGTCTCGTTTTCGCCTACTTCAGAGGCGGTCTCTGGCGCTGACTCGTGATTAGCATCGTTGTCGTCGACGGTTTCTTCAGGGTCTGCTTCGGGGAGAAGTAGTTCTTGAAGAGATTCAGACCAACCAGGTGAAATCACATCCCAATAACTCCATGCGGAAAACGCAATAACCAATTTTCCGCCATCAGTGACAAAGGTCTCCAAATCTTCCAAGAGCGAAGTCGGATCTGGAGATATATGAGCACCCAAAAAAACCAGGGTTCTGTTCGGTGAATCCAGTTTATTGAGAATGGGTTCGGTGTTTTTCTCTACTGTCAATTCAGGAATATTTTCAAGCGATTCAAAGAGTACTGAAGCCCCCATCGGGTCTTCTCTGAAACTGGAGTAACGCATCGCCTGGTCACCGCGATGGTATTGATGCGTGATTTGCTGGTATACCGCGACCATTAACACAAGCAGCATGGTTGAAAGCAGTATTGCGACTATACCTCTTCGCCTATTCATGGGCAGAAACCGTTTTATACAACTGAACCATTCGCACAAATTCGGAATCGCCCGCGTGATGTCCACCGTACCACACTGCTTCCACTGTTTGAATACCCTCGCGGAATGCTCCTGTATCCGGAATATCGCGTTGTATCCGACGCTGTAATTCTTGCAAGTATTCCGCGTTTGATTTGTATCGAGCCAGTCGAATGAGTTCACGGTATGCCAAAGCAGCGAGCATTCCCAAATATACCGCGCGAACAGCAGGTCTGAAATCACCATTCCGTGCCAGGTCTTGCGCCATTCCCATCCAGTCTTCTTCCGGCAGATCACTGGCCTGGACTTCATCGGAGTGGATATCTGGAATTACAGCCAAACGAGAAGGGGTTTCTAATGGTACTTTTTGGCTGCTTCGAAGATGTTTTCGGATTGTGGTAAACAAGAGCCAGGCAAGCAGTAATGCGATTGCTACCAATACAATTTGCAGACCTGTTTGAATGAAGGGCGATATGGATTGGTCTTCGCGGGAGGAGAAGGACATCCTGTTTAACATTCGATTAATGATTTCTTCAAGTTGATCCATCACATAGTGATAGGCAGCAGATAATTTATTGAAAAAGCCTCGGATAGCATCATAGACAGGATTATCAAATTTGCTGGCATCAATATCACGTGGTAACCGCCAGGCATAACGAATTTGCGATAAGGTATCTTCGATAGATTGATCAAGTACCTCGACAGGTATTGGTGTTCTGACATTGTTGGCGGCATGTGTAGCACCACCTGAAAAACATACAATACTGCTTGCTATCGTCAGCAGAATTAAAACACGGTTTGAACTGCTTCGATTTTGTAGTGCTACAGAAACATTGCCTGAATCGTTATTTGCGGCTAATGCGGTTGTGGCAGTGTGAAGCGACTTGTTTTTTTGTATACGTTGTATAGCCGAGCGCAAATCGTCTCCTGTCTTTAGGGATTGGATATGAAAGGTTCGCAACACATAAGCGCACTTCAAAACGGGGTCCATGATCAGGTAGCACATGGCAACGCAAAACAACCAGAATGTGGTGTCAACAAAAGCCATATTGAGAAATGATGCTCGTGTTTCAATACCAGACAGCGAGGTAAACAGCGTTATAACAGCAAAGAGTCCGGTTAGGATATTAATAAAGACGACGCTAGCTATTGGAGCGATAAAGAGGATGCTCAACAAACCTAGTATCATGTAGATTGTAAAAATCGTGTAAACAACAATATCATCAATTTCAGCCAGTACAGGGAAAAAAGTGTATTCTGGAATAACCAACAACATTGGTGCCAATGGGGATAAAAACCAGAGCAGTATGAGGTTCTGCTGTACCCAAACCAGGGTGTTTCGATAGGACTCTTCCCATAAGGCACGTAATGAACTGAATCGGGTGTTATCCAACACCATGACAGTGTTTATAAAGGCAAGGTACAAGGGTATCGGGATTAATAGTAGTATCATGAATGGCAGTGCAACCAAGGCCAATGTATGCGTAATACCTTGATATGCAAAAGCACGGAAAGAGCCGCGAAAATGTTCTTCGACAGAACTTGTTGCGGGGTCCATCATGGTTGCGTACAAGATACGCATATAACGGTGTTGCGCCCACTTCATCCAGAAATATAATACAGTAAGTAAACATGTGCCTGGCCCAAGATACAAATGGGCATATAAACCGTTGAGCATCAGACTGGTGAACAAGACCAGGGCAAACACAAATGGTATGGTACCCAAACCATAAAACAGAAGAGCAGCACCACCATATGCACGCAAGAAAGCAATCGCTTCTTCCGCCAGTTTCAACCCGCTGACAGATTCTTTCTTTACAGCGGATTTATATGCTTTTTCATTTATTTCAACAGACATACATTCAGATTCTCGATATTCATAAACCCGATCAGGTTAATCATGGGTCTCCATGGGTACCAGCAGCAACGCTCGTGATATATAGTAGAGTATACTCCATACAAGTAGAAAGCAGAATGCGAGTAACATGGCCAATCGCAACTTGCTTTCGGCAGGTTTTTTTTCTATATTAACTTTATCCATTAATTTGCGAATGCATGCGGCACATAATTGCCGTCCGCCATGATCGCTTACACATTCCCGGCAATAATCATGTTTGCACTCAGGACAGCGCGCCATCGCTTCTCGGTCAGGATGAACGCGGCAACGTTGATGGTGTAACGCGTCAGCCATCAGAGGCCTCCTCAATATACGACGGTATGGTGGTGTCCTGCTGGAAAGCCGCTACCCAGCGCAAATGTCCGAAACATAGCCCAATACCTGTACCACCCAAAATAAAATAGATAATCATTTGGTATAAGCCCAATTGAGCTAATGTTGTGAAATCGTTTGGATCGTCCAAGAGATATATGGTGTTGAATATTATTTGAACACCAATGGTGCGTATATGTGTGCTTACAACTATCACGAACATCGCCACGATTGTAAAATAGCGTAAAGTAGGCAGGTGGGTTTTGTATCGAAAGTTATATAAGGTGATGCATGATGAGACAAATAAGGCTACTATCAAAAGTGCAGTTAGAATACTTTTTGAGGTAGAGGAATAAAACAAATCACTGCCAAACATCGCTCCACACACCATCATTAGAACAAAAAAAATAAGGAATGGTCGGACAGAACCAACAGGTCCAAACATGCCAGGCGATTGGCGTTTATCCTGTTGTGCTTGCGATGCCAGGCGCGGGTGCTGATTTTCTTCCTGCATTTCAGGTGATAATGTGACTTCCTGCTGAGCATTTTGAATCAGGGGGCGTATGCTGTCCAGGACTTTGTTTGCCTTCCGCCAGTAGCCCAATGAATAAAGCCGTACTCGTGATACAGGGGTATATAGCCAGGTTTCGCACGTTTTCCCCTTGAACAGGTACATCAGAAATACTATCCAGAATATGGGAGCAAATATAATAGACATTCCGAGAAGAAAATAGATGAAGAAGTCATCATTTTCTATCTGGGTGAATAGTTGTACCGTGGAAACAGAAAAAAGTAATGCAAAGAGAAGTGTACATATTTTTATATATCTACCTGTGTTGGTTTGATGGCAAACCAATGCCTGGATATCTTTTAAGTAAAAGCGTTGTACATATTCGGTGACAAAAATTACTTTGGAATCAATCAGGTGGTCTTCGGCCAGGTACAACTTTCGAGTACCCAAGGCAGTCGATTTTTGTGATATGAGTTTTCGCATCAGATTTGGCTCCAAATGAATAAACTAGAACTGAAACAACATTTCTGGAATCGCAAAACAAATCCTGTATATAATTTTTTACATAATAGAAGCTAACGAGATTAAGATTGAAGCCAACCCTACCAAGACGACCAAAAATTGAACAGCAGCGAATAAAAGGCTTCCGAGCAAAATGCGGAGACTGCATTCTTCAATTTTCCGAACACGCGGAATCCAGTATATACCCAAGATAAACGCGGTAGGAGCAGTAATAATTGGGAGCCATATCGTAAGTATTGGTATCAGGGCAAGATAAAAAATGATTAAGTCGTATCGACGCTGCTCATTTTTATATAGGGAAGTTTCTGAATTTTGGCGACTGTGTTCCATTATGCTTTCTACACAGGCCGGGCAATAGGTATTGTCTTGCAGAACCAGGGTACAAATGGAACAAAGATAGCGCCCGCATTGACTGCACGGAACGGTTGCCCGGTTATCTTCGTGAAAAGCACACCGTGCTTCTTCTTCAGAAATGATTTTTTCTACTGGTTCCGGGGTATGAGGCGATTGCCATAAAACTGGAAATGCCAGTTGTCTTTGTTGGGTGTTGCAGTTTTCACAGTTAACTTTGCCATCGGTGTTGGATTGTTGTGGTGATGATAGTGTGTTGCACACCGGGCAAGAATACAGTGTTTCAATCATGCTGTTTCACCTGCTGTGTCAATCGAAATGACGGGTATCTCTGATTTTTCTTTTATGTCCAGCACAACACGGGTATCGCATACCCTGTCATGTAAGGTACGCTTTCGATCATCGTATATGGACATAATGTAGCCTATGTAGAATATGGTACCACTGACAATTTCCATGAGATAACGGCAGAATGCTCGCAAATAAGTTATTTTGCCCCCATCGGGCAAGATAACTTTAATACCCACGGCCATTTTACCGGGAGTTGCGCCGAATTTGCTTATAAACCAAGTGTTGAATACAATCTGGAGAGTAAAACCGATCAATCCCGATATAATTGCTGCCAGCATTGTATAAAAATCCTCTTGTCCCATATCTGTAAAAGAATACTGCAGCAACATTCCATACCCTTCAGCGCAAACTGCCAACAAGCCATAATCTAGTAATTTTGCTGATGCCCGACGCCAGAATCCGGCGTAAGCGAGACCATGGGGACGAAGTGTACCTTGCCGGAAACGCAAGAGAAAGTTATCTTTACATGCTGGACATACCCATTGATTTTCAATATGAATCATGTTAGAGGGGGTGTTGGGTTTGTTGCATTCAACACACAGTACCTTAATGTGGGTTGTTCTATCGCTGTTTTGTACCAGTGCAGTGCCCAATGATTTCAGTGGTACCCAGTCTTCCAGACCTGGTTGCCAAACCAGTGTTTCGCCCATAATATCACCTTGGGCGACCAACTCATTGAACGTTTCATCGTCAACAGGGCCTTTACGCAATTGGTTTTTCAGGTAATACCAAGCCATAGTCTTTCCTTAGTCTGCTACAACAAGCATAAACAGGTATTGCATACCAAGTATCATACATCAGAAATTACACAACATAAAATGCACGGTATAAGATGTAAAAGCATGTCTTGTCACCAGGTCAGATGTCAACCCCGTTATTTCTGTCAGTACCTACCTGTATTCAACTGCATGGTAAATCTTGTTACAAAGCATTTCCCCGTTTTATGGAGCTATGTTACAATACACCAGAATATAAAATTGGAGTTGAGAAAAATGGTTACAAATCACGTTTCGTCTTCGTATAAAACCTGCAGATTCCTATGCAATTACAATGATATGGTTAAATTTATTCTGATAGCCCTGATGATTGGGTCGGGCACCCTTGGAAGCCAAGCATTTTCGCAAGAAATTCTGGGAGATGTGTTGTCTGGCAAGCTGGTGAATCCGGAAGTGGGTGTTTATGCCTGGTATACCCTTGAAGATAAAACCGAGGAACGTCTGTTTTTCTTGCGTCAGGCTATTGTGGGTGAAGAAAGGGTAAGACTGCGTCGCGGATATTGGGTTGAGACCGAAATCATTCCGCAAGTAGGTTATCCTGCCATTTATAAAATGTTGTTGACTGGCCCTGCAAGTGATCCTGGAAATGTACATAAAATCATGTTTAAAGAAGGGATGCAGGAAGTACAGGAAATTGACGTTGCCAGTACGCAAGATGAAAGTGATGATAAGGCCACGACCAACCGAACTCTGGTGGGTACAGAACTACTTGATTTATCGGACGAAACCATTGAAACAGAACGCTACATTTTAGAAAAAGACGGACAAAAAACGGAGTTATGGATTAACGACAAAGTTCGACCATTGGGTATTATAAAGCTGGTAACGCCGGATGGTGAATTGAAGTTGTTGCGCTATGGAAAAGGCGGGGTAGATGGTCAAAGCGCTTTTGATAGAGCAGATGCCCTTACCCAACCAGAAGATATAAACCGTACAGATATCCGTGTTCATACAGAAGTTGAAGACAGCGGTCCAACCACCAACTTCCGAGGGAGGACGCAAGATTAATGCATTCCATGTCGAGTCAGCAGTATGTTTGGCATATTGACATCCGAAATGTTGTAGTGAATAGCCTGAAATTTACACTTACAGCAAAGTTTGGGTGTTTGATTTTGATTTCTTTTTTATTGGCTGCATGCCAAACCAAGCCAAAACCGGAAACTGAACATTTTGTAACTACCGGTCAGCTTCTGCCGTTTACACCAGCAACATTGCAGGCGCATATGCAACTGGCTTCAGGTCGGTACCCCAATCTCTACGCATCTGAATCTCGTGCACAGTGGCTTTCGCCGGATGTCTTACAAGGCGCTGATACAGAATACAAAGACTTGTTAACGCCTCTGCATGATCCTGACGATATTTCTGGTGAACCACTTCCGTACTTTGGCCCGGAATTCATTGTGATTCAATGCCGTCTCGTTTCTTTATTTTCGGATATGAGTATTGGGTATGATGTAGTTGGGTTGCGGGGAATTCAAACACGCATGTTGATGCCCGATGGTCGCATGGTCGCTCCTGTGCATACTATAATTGGCAGCAAGCTGGGAGAAGAGCCAGCAGGTGCGCTACTGAAGTTCAGCCGAATTAATTATCTGGTATTTCCCCGAGGGGCGCTGTATCTCGCTGCACCACCAGTTGGCAGTGCCGGCCCTCCAATTAGACTTTTACTTGAAGGGTATGATTCAACGTTTTATTTTGAATGGCAACCCACACTACCCGAGATTCTACCAGACCCCCGGTTTTCTCAGCAGGAATCGGTGCAACAGGTGCGGCATAATTATAGACAGGCCAAAGGTAAGTTGATGGAGTGGTCACACACCTTTGATTAAGTTTTGTAATGAATCTCAAGGGTTATTTTTATGCGATCAATGATCAAGTTCTTTATGATTGTTATTGGATTGATCCTGATTGCAATGGCAGTTGGGCTATGGCTGTTGCGCGACCGGTTGGAAATTCGCCTGTTAGACCGTATCTCCACCAAACTGGAACAGCAGTTGGGCACTCCGGTCACGGTGGATGCCATTTCTTTTGCTTCCGGGGGGCGTGCCATATCGCTGGATGGTTTGACACTTCATTCACTGGAACCAAATGCGGTTGGAGATGCAATCATCGTGCGATTCGACAAGATATTACTCTATCCCGGTTACGGCACGCTGATGAGCAACCAGCGAAAAATCAAGCGAATGGTTTTTGTAAATCCGGAAATTAACCTGCGACATACAGGCGGTCTGAATACAAACATCAATGATATTGGCAGACACCTTTATGCCAGTTCACGTCAATCAGTAGATACCAATAACAGCCGCCCCGTGTATATTGTAGAAACCGTCGAGGTTTTACCTGCAAAGGTTACCGTTACCACCACATCCCTTCCTATTCCCCAGATTCCATTGACCACTACCAAACTCCAAATTGATGAGCTGACGAGTAATCCACAGGATTTACCCGACGTGCTGTTGAAACTGTATGCAGTACTCACCAAATCTATCTGGAATTTGCCTGGCCTGTCCCGTTTTCAGGATTCAACTGAGGCTGCAACTTCTGAACCTCTGTAGTTTATTGGGTCATTCGATTTAATATTGTTCAGGTCGTGCTCGTACTTTGCCTGAGCTTACATTAAGCCATTATACAAACATGATCAATCGTGTAGATGAGAAATAATTTATTTAAAAAACCCCGGAACCGTGTATTTATTGAACAGAACCGGGGGAGTGATTGATTTTTTGTCTAGAAACGAGGAACTTTGGAAATCATACCATGTCATTATCGATCGGGGTTTCATCTACAACCGGAATCACTTCTACATTTACCATTAAAAATCGATCAAATGAAATCGCTATTATGATTAACGTTAAAGGTATTGTGATTAGCATTCCAATTATCAGGGCAAGTGCACCAATAATATTTAATGCGATCATAACAAGCATTAAAAGCAACCAAGGCAGAAAATTAGCCATTACGTTGATTCTGCTGGACTCCATGGCCTCCCAAAAATTATTGACGCCATTAGCCATATAGAAAAATGTAAACATGTATAATGTGCTTACCAGAATCCCAGGAATTATGCATAAAACGGAACCAATTGATACAAAAATATTTACCAGAATACCGGCCAGACATGCCGTACCAAAATTCTTGAAGCCAGAAAACAGCAATCCGAGTTCTACTTTCTCATCGCGTGCTGCATTCAGGGCCATTTGCGCGAACCCCAAGTAGAGTGGGCCGGCGATGATAAATAAAATAAGACTCGTAATACTGGTTTGAAGTGATGTTAATACAGTACAAATCGCAGCATAAATAATGGTTGCGAGAATGAAATTAACCAGATTGTTTTTCAACTTCCCCCAAGCTTCACTGATCAATGCAGCATAATCCATTTGCACTTGATTTGTTCCCATGGTTCTGTTCCTTTTGTTGCTGTTTTTAAATATAGTTTAACTTATGAGATTTATAAACATACCACTGGAAGATATTTAATGCAAGAATGTGTATAGTTTCTATCAACAGCAAAAACCGGCTTGGTGGAATTAGATATTCTGTGTTTGGAATCTTGTGCGAATTTAACTTACATAATGAATTTACTGGTTGCTGTAAAAATTGCCAGCCCATTGGTCTATGATTGATGCAATGGCTCCAGGGAGTTCTTGTGGTATAAAATGCGTTGCCTCAAGGGTAATAAGTTCTTGCGGATGCTTAAATTCCTGGTATTGGGCTTCGACAAAAGGAGCCAGGTCACTTTCCTTACCTGTTACCAGGGTAACCGGTAATTCCAGATTGCCGATCTGCTCAAATACAGTTTGTCTGGCTGCCCATTCATATGTCCAAGCTTCAATTGCAACTGGGCAAAGCAATTCGAGATGTCCATTGTCGCATTGTTTAAGGCCGTAGGCTATATAGGCCAAGAGCGATTCTTCTGACCAGAGACTCATGGGTGGTTTGGAGGAAAAACGCTCATGCGCGGACTCCCTGCTTTCGAATGTGCTATGGCGCCGACGTGTTCGCTCGGACAATTCAATACATCGTTGTGTTAACTCATTGTTTAATTCTCGAGGCGCCATTACCGGGTCTATTAACAACAACGCATGAAATAGTTCCGGGCGGAGCGATGCTGCATTTACCAGATGGGTTGCACCTGCAGAATGCCCTACAGCCAACACACCCTGATCAAGATTCATTGCATCCAGTATGGCATTGATATCGCGTGCATAATACCGCCAATCATAGGCTTCCTTATCTAAAGGCTTGGCCGAGTTTCCATGTCCCCGTGCGTCTGGAGTTATACAATGGTAGGTACCATTCAGGCGGCGCAATACCGGCTCCCACATGCGGCCCATAGTGCCAGTACAATGAAAAAAGAACAAGGCCGGGCCGTCTGCGCCATATTCCCAGTTATTGAGCCAGATGCCATCCCACCCAAGTGTTTTCACAGTAACTGGTTGTAGTCGGGTTGTAATCCCCATGCCTTATAACTCCCTCTGAAATGCTATCCTGTATGGTATGTACTATAATATATATCACCATTCACAGAATGGTTGCTTTGCCAAATTGGCGTTATAATATTTGGAGTCTCCAGTGACTTCATCGCCGACCCAGGGCGGTAAAATGACCTTCTGATTTTCTGTATTTAATTCCACTTCCGCAATTCGCAAACCGTCATTGGAACCAGCGAAGATATCAATTTCCCATACAAGATCAGCGAAAGTTGTCTTATACCGTGTCTTTTCGATGATGTTACCCTGGTACAGGTGGTTGTTCAGGATTGTTTCCGCGTCGTCGGAGGGGATGTCGTACTCAAATTCGTGTCGAGCAAGACCTTTGCTGGCCTGTTTCATGTTAATCATAGCGGTATTGGCAGTGATACGTATTCGAATGGTTACTGGTGGGCCAGTTGTCAGGTAGGCTTGTCGCATGACGAGACCCGGAGATGTCACATCTTCGGGAAAAAACTTCAAAAGGAATTTTCTTTCAATTTCAATACTCATAAATTTTCAATATTTCACATTATAGCATATTTCAATTTTTTTATTATCGTGGTACAATACCGAAATTCAGCTTACTTCTGTGATTATAACAGGCTGTCAAAATAACTGGTTAATTCGCGTAGTGTAGCGAGCTCCATTAATGGTTGGAGGGTGCCAGGGAGATCGAGCCGAGAAAGCGAATTATTGACACCAGTTGTTATATTAGGGGAGAAAATTCAATGATACGCTTGGGATTTATTGGATGTGGTTTGATGATGCAGCAACATTACGAGCGCTTGGCTTTGATTGAAGACATCGCTATCGTGGGTCACTGTGATATTGAGCTGGATGCAGCCAGACTGGCGGCTGAGACCTATGGTGGAGAAGCTTACACTGAAGCATCGGTTATGTTTGAACGATGTAAACCCGATGCAATATTCATCGCTGTGCCACCTTTTGCGCATGGTGCCATTGAAGAAGAAGCGATACAGCGCGGTATTCATCTGTTTATTGAAAAGCCAATTGGTTTGGACATAAACCAGGCAAAAAAAATATCGTCATTACTCCGCAAATCACA
>Ga0334884_1005805_pt1 | contig 11547 bp, 7 predicted proteins | sample GraSluR1_MG_7_FD_207215 | JGI IMG/M metagenome (GOLD analysis project Ga0334884, IMG submission 207215) | Sludge microbial communities from methane-producing bioreactor in Wageningen University, Netherlands - Granular Sludge_12_05 R1 | ecosystem: Engineered > Bioreactor > Anaerobic > Unclassified...
GCGAAGGCGAGGGTGAAGGTGAGGGCGAGGGTGAAGGCGAGGGTGAAGGCGAGGGTGAAGGAGAAGGTGAAGGTGAGGGTGAGGGCGAGGGCGAGGGCGAGGGCGAGGGCGAGGGCGAGGGCGAGGGCGAGGGCGAAGGCGAGGGTGAAGGCGAGGGTGAAGGTGAGGGCGAAGGCGAGGGCGAAGGCGAGGGTGAAGGCGAGGGTGAAGGCGAGGGTGAAGGAGAAGGAGAAGGTGAAGGAGAAGGAGAAGGAGAAGGAGAAGGTGAGGGTGAGGGTGAAGGTGAAGGAGAAGGAGAAGGTGAGGGTGAGGGTGAGGGTGAGGGCGAAGGTGAAGGTGAAGGCGAAGGTGAAGGTGAAGGTGAAGGTGAAGGTGAAGAACCGCAAACTGTTTGGTTCGTAAATAAGAATGCAACTGGTACACCTATAGACGGAACTACATGGAACACTGCTTTTAGGAATCTGCAACCAGCAATCGATGCTGCATTGACTGGAGGAGGTGGTGAATTATGGGTGGCTGCAGCGTTGTATAACGAAGGACGTACAAGCACACCGCATGCTACCAAGCAGGCAGTAAATACCGGTTCACTTATGTTGAAATCAGGTGTTGATATGTTTGGTGGCTTCGCCGGAACAGAAACGGAGCGAAATCAACGAGACTGGGTTACCAATATAACGACCATCAGCGGAGCTACCTCCAGAGGTGGTGCTGCTGCGTACCATGTGGTATTCGGTGCAGATGATGTAGTACTCGACGGGTTTACCATCAGTGGCGGTAATGCCAGTGGAGCAGGGCTTCTTGCACTGGGTGCAGGCATGTATACGAACACTCCAACGATCGTTCGTAACTGTATCTTCCAAGGCAATCAGGCGGTTGAAAGCGGTGGTGGCATGTATATCGTTACAGCCGCGGTAACCATCGAAAACTGTACATTTAACAATAATGGAGCGTTTTTCCAAGGTGGTGCCATACGTGTGCAACAGGCTTCACCTGTCATTCGAAACTCGCGATTCAGTGGAAATACATGCGATAACAATGGTGGAGCCATCACGATTACCGGAGGCGGGCAAACCACACTGATAAACAATATATTCCGGGCAAACACCGGGCAATTTGGTGGTGCGTTGTATAATGATTCCTCTACGTTTATGATTGTTAATTGCACTCTCCAAGGCAATGTGGCCAGTTGGACCGGTGGCGCACTTTATAATATGGGTAGCACTGCCAATACTATTCGAAATTCGATACTCAGAAACTCGAATCCATCCTCTTTTATGAACATAGAAATTTCTGGTGGAACAAACACAGTATCGCATAGTAATGTTCGTGGTGGTGCTGTCGGCACAGGTAATATTGACGCAGACCCATTATTTATTAATGCTGGAACAGGAGATTTGCGGTTACAATCCAACTCGCCGTCCCGACACACCGGTGCTGCTACAGACGCGCCTGCCGAAGACATTCGGGGCATCAGTCGTCCGCAAGGTGCCGGGTATGATATGGGTGCGTATGAAATGACCGCATCAGACTATAATTAAATGAAACGATAGATACTATAAGAGCTAAAGAATACTACAGCTTGTAGTCACGGGTTCAGGATTAATACCCGGACTACAAGCTTTTTTTATGCGAGATATTGAAAACAAACGATGCTGTTTCTGTTTGGAGCATTTCTGCATACTACCGCTGGATTTACAGAAGTACTTTCATTTTGCACGAGTCAGTAACTATTTATGCTACATTTTTGGCATGGACTCCAGATTTGCAATTGCGAAATAATCCTGCCAAACCCAATCCCAACAGAATCAAGGTCGAAGGCTCAGGTATGACATCCTTATCCTGTATTGGTTCGGCAATGACGTATATGGTACTTCGTGCAAGGACACTTTGCTCTCCCCAAAGTGATACAGACAATGTGTATTCTCCAGCATGTGTTGGGTTGAACCTACCATAATATGGGGAGTTTTCGTCTGATTCATACCAATTTCCCCAAATCATACCACCCAGATTCCAAGTAATTTCCATATGCTGGTCTGTACGGAAAACAGGCGCACTGTCGCCTGTCAGGTATGATGTGTTTATTCCAGGGTTCCAATCCCATAAAATACTCAGGTAATACACTTCACCGGTATCTACACCATCACCTTCCATAAAAAATGTAAAACTCCACAATGCATATCCATATCCTGAGTCACCTGCCTGTCCATAATAAATACCTAGTTCATCATTTGGTAGAGGCGATGTGTTGTAATAAAAGGCGCCTATACCTATTTTAAAAATGGTGTTTCCTGATATATCGTGTACTTCACTTACCGCAAATCCGTTATCCATATAGTCGAACTCCGGCGTAAGGTAATTGGCACACGCGTTTCCAGTAAAAATAATAAGCGAAATGCGCAATAGCCATTTATTGTGTTTCATGTTATACCTCCTGTATATCACAGTATAAGCTGATTTATTAAATACTTCAATAAAAAACCAAGTCAAACAGTAGTTGCTTTCAGGGTGTTTATCTGCTGCAGGTGCGAAATATTTGCATCCTTCGTTGCTTTACTTATTGACTTGTGCGAATTCCAGTCGCTGATGAAGGCGATTGATTTCGCGGCGTAGCCTGGTGATCTCATAATCCTTTTCTCGAACGGCTTGGGCAAATTGGTATTCAATGGTATCGACTCGCGCAATTTCTCCTTTGGCTGTCTCAACAATGTTTTCCGCGGCAACATAAACTGTCTCCGCGCTATCTTTGGTTGCTTTCAATTCTGCTTCAAGGGCTTGAATGTAGTTGGCTTGCTGGCGGAGGGTGTAGTCATTTTCCAAAGCCTTGGACAGGATTTCAGCGTTCTCACGCTCTAGCCGCACCATTTCGAGGTGGTTTAATTGCCACTGTTCTTTCTCCTTTCGCAACGCATCGCGTTCTTGCACTGCATCCAGATATTCCAGGGTGCGTACATCGCGATACATATATGCATGTTGAAAAACGATACCACCACCCAAAATCGTCGCAAAACCCAAAACAATCCATAAGCTCTTCTTCGTAATATCCATAGTCATGTCTCCACTATTTGAACACTAAAAAATCATACCAGGCGATGCCTTGTGTCGCTTCTTGTTTGTATAGGGCAAATCTTATGCCAGGTTCTGTGCTCTTGGGAATTCAAGCGTATAAATGTTGTATGGGGTAGCTGATTAAGTGTGAAGACCAATATATGGTAGTCGATCAAAGAGTAAATAGCATGTTACTCTTGGTTTGAAGGTTTGAATCAAGTTGATAGTTATCTTGTGATAAATCAAATTTTAATTGGTGCGCAATCATAATTTGAGTTGTATACTCAATTCTGATAGGTGAGCAGATACTTTTATACTGTAAATACATTCAGTATTTAATGAAGGGAATGATGGTTTTATTAGGGATGAATCTTGGTCGTAACGCACAAATTCAAAATTTGAGTGCTCCAACAACAAAATATATGATTTACATTAAGGTCTGGAAACCGAGACATTTCAATGGTGCGAACAGAGTGTGTGGCATCTTCTACAATTTGTACCTAATACGCAATATGCTGCAGAACGACAGCGCTGCATACTTGTATTGGTATTTCCATTTAGAATGGTAAATTTCATTGGCAACAGGTCTGATGCCTTGAAGTCAGGGAACTGTCTCACACTCTTTGGCAGAGTGGAGCTCGGTAAAAATCTTTTGCTGATATTGCCTGATTACTCTGATTCATGCATGGGGATGGGCCTGCCGATATATTTCTTTGAGGCGTGTCAGACTGACATGGGTATAAATTTGAGTGCTGGACAAACTTTCATGCCCCAACATTTCTTGGACAACCCGCAGGTCTGCACCGCCGTCCAGCATGTGTGTAGCGAAGGTGTGCCGCAAGGTATGTGGTGTAATATCCCGGCGACCGGGTAAAACCTGGCGTACGTATTTTTCCACAATCCGCTGGATACTACGCGTAGTTAATGGTCCTCCACGAGCATTCAGAAAAACACGCACGTTGTCTTTCGTTATCAGTTGTGGACGCTTACGGAAATACATTTCCAATGCAGCAACCGCATGAGAACCCAATTGTGCCAGGCGTTCCTTGCGACGCTTGCCCATTACGCGTATATGCCCTTGAGCTAAATCCACATCATTCAATGATAAACCGGCTAATTCAGCTGCACGAACACCACTGGAATACAAGGTTTCCAATACAGCCCGATCCCGGATACCAAGTACATGCTGAGTATCCGGAGCCTCCATCAGAGCAGTGACTTCCGGAATAGACAGCACATCGGGCAGATCACGATGTAGTTTCGGCATGGTTACCTGAGTAGCCGGATTATTATCCAGTGTATTGATCCGCACAAAATACCGATAGGCAGCTCGCAGAGATGCAAGTTTACGGGCAGCTGTACGTGAAGATGCTCCTGCCGTCTGTACATGGGCTAAAAAGCTGCGTACATGCTGTTTATCTGCCCGGGCCAAGGTATCCAGACTAGCACGTGTTCGAGGTTCATCCGGTTCTCTGTTCAGGGATTTCACACCATTCTCGACAAAGTCACAAAATTGATCCAAATCATTCAGGTATGCACGCAGGGTATGCGGAGAATTATTACGTTCAACCCGCAAGTAATTTATGAACTGTAGAATTGCAACATATGACATAGTATTTCCGAGTTTTATCTATTTTCTATATTTGAGCACGATTTATTCTTGCCAGGAATTTTTCAACACAGGCATATGTATTTCAATTGTATTGCAGAATCTGGTATACATTATATTATAATGCACTTTCAGGCATGGCAAATCGTTCTACTGCATGTCCCTGTCATCTTTTTCTCACTGACGTTCGCTTGACATTGGGCTGGTTACTCGTTTTAATTGCACAGGTAATTTCAACTGTTTGTACCAAGCATGTACTATCATTTCTGCTGTCAGTGGAACAATAAATTTGCGTACATCATACCGGATTGTGTAAGAGTATCACTTGGAAAGGTGTAGATTGGGCCTGTACCGGACCAAATAAAGTTGTGGATTGGTAATTCCACAATCAAAATTCTTAATGTATTAATACGTAAATGGTTGAAATAACTGAGTCAAATGTGCCCAGGAAAATCCCTTGAACAGGGCTACAAAGCAAGCTAGTAAACGCTTGAATAAAGGAAACGAATCGATTGAAACTGGTGATTGTAGAATCTCCCGCCAAGGCCAAAACTATCAGCCGATTTCTCGGTAAAGAATATCAGGTTGTCGCAAGTTATGGACATATCAGAGATTTACCCACATCCGCAGCCGAAGTACCGAAAGAAATCAAAGAAAAAGCTTGGGCACGTATGGCGGTAGACATAGAGAACAACTTTACTCCATATTACGTTATCCCTTCTGAAAGCAAAAAACGGGTCTCAGAACTTAAAAAGTTGGCTGCTGGAGCAGAAGAGATTGTACTTGCGACAGACGAAGACCGTGAAGGGGAGTCTATCAGTTGGCATTTGCTGGAAATTCTCAAACCAAAGGTACCTGTCCGGCGAATAGTATTTCATGAAGTGACAAAATCCGCCATTGACGAAGCCATTCGTACGCCTCGTAACGTAGACAATCAGTTGGTGCGGGCGCAGGAAAGCCGTCGAATCCTGGACCGCCTGTACGGGTATTCCCTGTCTCCAGTGCTCTGGAAAAAAGTCGGTCCAAACCTGAGTGCAGGCCGGGTACAAAGTGTGGCTGTACGCCTGGTTGTAGAACAGGAGGAAGCGCGTCGTGCATTTCACAAAGCAGAGTACTGGGATATCGAAGCGCTGCTCACGTCTTCAAACATGGAATTCAAGGCTACACTCATCAGTCTGAATGACCAGCGTCTGGCAACAGGCAAAGATTTTGATGCTAATACGGGCGAGCTAAAAACCAGAAATACTATCGCCCTTCAGGAAGAAAACGCCAGGATTGTGTGTGATGCCCTGAAAACCAACCTGCCTTGGCAGGTGACACGTATGGAGCAAAAACACACACGTCAACGTCCAGCGCCTCCTTTCATCACTTCCACATTGCAACAAGCAGCCAGTTCTCTGATGAACATGTCTCCGGCGCAAACCATGCGCGTCGCCCAGTATCTATATGAAGGCGTAGATATGGGCGGTGGAGAGCGTGAAGGTCTGATTACCTATATGCGTACGGACTCGGTGACACTCAGCGAAAAAGCTTTGCATGAGGCAGAGCAACTGATTGTTGAGCAATTTGGCGCCCGGTATCATATGGGAGCCCGCCGCTACAGCACCAAATCCAAATCAGCACAGGAAGCCCATGAAGCAATTCGTCCCACAGACTTGCTACGCTCCCCGGATTCTCTACAGGATGTCCTGAAAAAAGAAGAACTGGCCTTGTACCGGTTGATCTGGAACCGTACCGTTGCTTCGCAAATGGCAGATGCGGATTTATTGAAAACCACCATAGATTTTGTTGCCAACATTCCTGAAGGTCCGGCAATACTACGCGCCAATGGATCAGTAGTTGACTTCCCGGGCTATCTGCGGGTAGCAGATACCAACCAGAAGGACACCGAACTACCTCCTATCGAAGAGGGTTGGCGCGTTGGCCCTAATGAACAGATTCAGCTCAATGAGTCAACTCCCCTCAAGCATGAAACACAACCACCCGCACGCTTTACAGAGGCATCGTTGGTACGACGTCTTGAAGAAGAAGGAATTGGACGTCCTTCCACCTACGCACCTACCATATCAACCATTCAAAATCGGGGTTATGTACTCAAACGTGGCAATACACTGGTACCTACCTTTAAAGGTATCGCTGTTGTTATGTTGTTGCGCAAACATTTTAACGATTATGTTGACTTGGGCTTCACCGCACGCATGGAGGATGTGCTGGATGACATCGCCCAAGGCGATCATGACTGGGTGGATTTCCTGTCCCATTTCTATCATGGCGATGGACAGTTTGGCAATGGCCTTATCAAGACTATCGAGAGTGCATTACCTGAAATCGATTTTCCTGCCATCGAAATCGGTCAGGAACTTGGCACCAATCAGCCCCTGTTTGTACGACTGGGTAGAAATGGTGCATTTCTGCAACGCGGTGAGGGCGGATCAGAAAATATTGTCAGCCTTCCCGAAGACATCACCTATGATGAACTGAGCGAAACAAAAGCTGGGGAAATGTTTGAGGCAAAAGCACGCGGCAATGAAGGGCTGGGGCACGATCCGGAAACCGGCCAGCGAGTCTATGCACTGATAGGGCCGTACGGCCCCTATGTACAACTGGGTGAAGCCGATAAAGATTCGAAGGTCAAACCAAAGCGGGCAAGTCTACCCAAAGGCACTGAAATCGTCGAGGTTACGCTGGAAACTGCGTTGGAATACCTCTCGTTGCCCCGGGAATTGGGTAATCAACCGGAGACGGGTGAAAAAATTACTGCAGCGATAGGCCGCTTTGGGCCTTATGTTAAATGCGGCAGTGAGTTTCGTAGCCTTCAAGCTGAAGACAGTGTTTTTAAAATTACCCTGGAGCGAGCACTGGAACTTTTGGCACAGCCCAAACGAACTCGTCAGACAAAAGTGTTGATTCGTGAAATCGGCACAACTTCCGATGGTGAGCATACCATAGGCTTGTATAAGGGCCGATATGGACCATATGTCACAGATGGTACGGTCAACGCATCTCTGCCCAAAGACAGTGATCCAGATACATTAACACTGGAAGAAGCTCAAAAAATGATATCAGAAGCTGCAACTACCAAGAAAAAGAGACCAGCAGCGAAAAAGAAACCAACAGCTAAGAAAAAGGCACCGGCTAAAAAACGCAGTGCTTCTTCATAAAATGACTGTTTTTTTAAAATTTTTAACTTAATTAACCTGGATGTCAGAAACACCGATTCTCATATCACTAAACAGATTGAACCGGTATGTACTGCCATCCAGGGTTTCTTTTATTATTGTAACTTCGTGCTGTTGCACAGAATTTTATAAGCAACCAGGGTATCAGGTGCCTGTAACAACAGGTCACATTGGCCGATATCTTTCATGAGAGGCCGTAATGCGGAGAGTGCCTGCAAGTAGCGAACATGCTGATCATCACGTGCAGCAATCATGCACAGCACGCGCACAAAGGAATCGTCCAGTGTAGTATAATCTTCCAAATAACGATCATTTATACCTACCGCCATGACCAGGTTTGTAACGGATGCCAGGCGTACATGCGGAACACCAAAACCGACTCCTAAACCTGTGCTCATCAATCGTTCACGTGCATACATCTCACGCTTTAATTCTGCCGGATCGGTTACTTCAGGGGTATCAGCCAGGCAATCAATCAAGGTGTCAATAGCTTCCCATTTCGATGTGCAAGACATGAGCAGCACTCGCTCGGGAGTTAAAATATCTTCAATTTGAACTGTGTTTATGTATCCGTCACTTATTATGGTGTGCAAAATATAGCTTTCGATATTGTATGGGTTATCTATTAGATTCTCAATTAAATGTGACTTAATAATATGCCCGTCTCAATTTCAGTACTTTCTCTTGTAAGAATTAATACCAAGAGCAGTTCTTGCAATATATATTTAAACGATGCAAAGAACTTGAAAAGTAACAATCCCAATTGAACACAGGTGAGATGAGGTACGCAATATGCGATCTATTCTGCCTATTGCATCATTCATCGTATTATCAACAAATCATTGTGGTCTGGTATTCAATCTGCTTTACAAGTAAAACTTATATACCAAAAACATACAGGGGGGTTTCATCAGTTGAAATTAATTCCGTAAATCATTTTCAACGGAATTCGAAGAAACAGGCAACTGTGACTTCAGAAATGGATAAAGTATTATAAATACGCATGATTTTTACTCAGAGAATCAAAATTGTTTTGGCTACAATCTGATTTCATCCTTAGACCCTCATTTAATTGTTACTATTATACGTTATTTTGAGATATATTGCATCTTTACCAAGCAATGACTCAGTTGCTCAAATTGCATCAGCAATTCCCAATCAGGTGTTCGGCACTTACGCATACGTAATACATTAAACTCAGGTTAATTTCTGTAGAAATCATTATATATATCAATTCTGATGAGGTATGGAGCAATATTGCCTAATCGGGACAGGCGTAGTCAGCAATTGCCTGATAGCGCACACAATGCCATGAAAAGCAGACCAGTTGATTGTCATGCCAACTTAGCATGAAGGCACTAGTACACTCAACAGGAGTTCTATCATTTTTTATATTCTCTATCCGAATAAGAAAATATATGGAAACATAATAAACAAAATATGTAACAATCAGGCCGAAACATGGTAGTATTGACTATCCAATACTGGTTAAAATACACTTTATTGTCCAAACAATCCAACAACCGATCACAATACGCAGTTTTCGACCTGATAATTGTTTGGTGTTCTGTCTGGTCAATCACACAAAGCAGTACACACCAGTATGATTTACTGCGGGCTACCCGAGGGGTTCGGTGTTGGTAATCACATCACAATAGCCATACAGTCAATGTTTTTGCAGTTCTTTTCAACTTATAACAAAAATCCGGGGTAAATACATGCCGCCAAAGGCTTGCCTGAATGTGATGTTTCTTTTAATGTCAAAGTTTAATAAGGTATTTGCATGAAAATACATCCATATGCCATTGTGCACCCCAAGGCACAACTCGCCTCGGACGTGGAAGTCCAGGCATTCACGATTATTGAAGAAGAGGTTATCATTGACTCGGGTACAATTATAGGGCCACATTGTGTGATAAGCGGCGATACGCACATCGGCCAAAACAATCATATCTACAGCAATGCTCAGATCGGTATCGTACCTCAGGACCTCAAACACAAAGCAGGGTCCAGTGGTAAAACCCGAATTGGCAACAATAACGTAATTCGAGAAACTGTGACTATCAGCAGTGGCACAATTTATAATGATGAAGAGTCGAAGGTCACGCGTATTGGTGATGGTTGCCTGTTGATGGCTTGCAGTCATGTCGCACATGATTGTGATGTCGGCAATGGAGTTATTTTGGCCAATCATGTTGCCCTGGCTGGCCACGTTACGGTTCAGGACAAAGTGATCATCGGCGGGTTGACCGGTATTCATCAATTTGTAGTTTTAGGAACCATGTCGTTCATCGGTGCCATGTCGAGGATCAGCAAAGATACGTTGCCCTATATGATAGTCGAAGGCCACACCCCACCGAAGTGTTTTGGTCCCAACCGGATAGGTCTCGAGCGCAACGGATTTAATGAACAACAATTGGCAACAATAAAAAATTTATTCCGATTACTATATCGTTCAGGCCTGAATACCAGTCAAGCGTTAAAAAAAATTGAAACCGAGATTGCACCATGCCATGAGCGCGACTTGATCATAGAGTTTATTCGCAATTCCAAGCGTGGAGTAACCTGATAATTTTGTTTGTTGACAATATAATCAGTTTTCATGCTGTTTTTAAATATAACCAGATATTTCTGACAAATGGCGTAGAACAAACAGCTTGAACCAGCTAGTACAATTCGTGTAGCCTTTCCAATACCAATTTAAACATGTTGCATCCAACATCATGGCCAGCTAAGCACTATTGGGATATACTCAATCTTTCCGGGGACAAATCCTTGATCATAACTCCCAGTACATCACTACAACAGAAGTACTTTAAAAAAACCTCCACTTTGAGCCACTTGTTATTAGATATTTATATATCAGTCGATATTTCACGCGATGGGTTCATCTTTATTTCGGAGACAACCGCATGAAAACAATACGTACGGGAGTGGTTGGTGTTGGTCATCTGGGCTACCATCACGCCCGTCATTATGCCAGTCTGGAAGGTTCCGAACTTGTCGGCATTGTTGATTCAAATGATGCACATCGGGAACGAGCAGCCAGTGACTTTACGGTACCGGGTTTCAGTACGATTGATGCATTGATTGCCTGTGGGGTCGATGCGGTATCTGTAGCCACTCCAACAACGGTCCACCATGATGTAACCATAACCTTACTGCAAGCTGGAGTCCATGTACTGGTTGAAAAACCAATAGCCTGTTCTATTTTAGAAGCAGAAGCTATGGTTGCTGTTGCTAAAACACACCATTGCCTTATGCAAGTTGGTCATATTGAGAGATACAACGGAGCAGTATTGGCATTTATAAATGCCATAAATTCTCCTCGTTTTATTGAATGCCACCGGCTCAGCCCCTATCCGGGACGTGGCTCTGATGTGAGTGTTGTACTGGACCTGATGATTCATGATCTGGACATAGTTCTGTCCCTGGTACCGGGGAATCTCATCGCTCTTGATGCAGTAGGTGTTCCTGTGTTTTCTACTTTTGAAGATATTGCCAATGTGCGTCTTCGTTTCGATACGGGATGTGTGGCCAATCTGACCAGCAGCCGGGTATCTCAAGAACGTATGCGCAAGATTCGTATATTTGAAGACAATGCCTATTTATCTACTGATTACAGCGCTCAGGAAGTATTGGTATACCGTAAATCTCCCGGCCCCATACCTGAAGGGGTGAATCCGATGGAGCATATTAAAATTGATTCGTTGG